>Ga0228711_1012256_pt1 | contig 10571 bp, 2 predicted proteins | sample MedpolnodulmetaG_2_FD_177996 | JGI IMG/M metagenome (GOLD analysis project Ga0228711, IMG submission 177996) | Root nodule microbial communities from Medicago polymorpha collected in Santa Monica, California, United States - brown nodules | ecosystem: Host-associated > Plants > Roots > Nodule...
ATCTTTGATTGGTTAAAATTCGCATGGGTCCCACCAAATCATGTGGGTCCTATATAAATTTGGTGGGTCCCATGTGATTTTTAACCAATCAAAGAGAGTGTGTTGAAAAGTGTGTGTTAGAATGTGTGTTGCTAACATTTCTCTTGCATGCAATTGTTCACGTATTTTTTACTAGCGTAGATAATTGATTTTGTGTTCAAATCAAACCATTTGAATTCAATCTTAAAATACAATTTTTTTTAGAGGAATCTTAAGAATACAACTTATTATTCAAAAAAAATAAAAATACAACCAACATGAATTTGCAGCTAAAGAAGGGGTTAGACATAACAACATAATGAACCAAAATTTGAGCCTCAACCGAAAGATGTATACTCATGTAATGTCCGACACAAAATTACTTAGCAAAAGGGTGAATACCTACTTGTAAAGCAGTGAACTACACCAACATACCATTGGCATTACTTGCAATATTAAATGTTACATACTCCATCCAATCCACACGCCCGGTGCACACGAAAACACCGAGTCCAATCCAATTGCCCAATTGTTAGTATATACACAACAACATTGCTTGTTGGTACATTAGAGACTGTGTCAATGTCTGCTTATAATGTTGATAAGCCTCTTTCTATTGCTCCAAAAGCCAAGTTAGACCAGTTATATTATGGACAAGTCTCAACACATTAACTAATTGGCAAATTGCTCTATGAGTTCCAGATTTCTCAACTCTTTAAAAGAAATATTGAGAAGAAAATAGCTTTTGATATAAGAAGAAAAAAAAACTGATATGTATGTATCTTTCAAAAGATATGTCATATTCCAATAAAATGAGGGATTTTGAGCAAACACAAAATGATGACGGATCGATTTCCAATTACTAGTAACTAACCAGCATATACACATACATGCTAATGATGATCAACCAAGAAGTGTTAATCACAAAATATATTAGGGGATATGACTTTTTTGAAAAAGATAATTTTTTTAACAATAGTATAACTATCGATGTCACATCAGTTAGTGTTCTGCTGGTAGACCACTCTAAAACTAAACTTTACATTATTACAAATCAGTCATCATACAAGATATCAAGCAAAATTTCAATCTTAGTGCACAAATGAGAATCTATGTTTAGTTTTGATTTAATTAGGGACACAATTACAATAAGTAAAGATATAATGACACATTTTATGGACAAATGTGCAATACAGCATATAATCTGATGTGACATGAATTAAATACACAAATGATCAATAATTGACCATTTAATTTCACCAAAAAAGTCATTCTCATGACTTCACCGTAAAAATTTTCAATATATTATTACTAATTAAAACAGTTAAAGTTTGGTGCTTAAATCAAACAAAAGTTTTAGTGGCCTAATAATTTAAACCGCCCTATTACCAAATATATATACCATCCAACCTCACACTTTTCTTCCTCATGAATATATATACTATAAATAACATGCACTTTTAATTTCTTTCCGTGAATGCTTCCAAATATTTGAAAAATTATCCTAATTTTTTTCGAGCTTTTTCGTATTTCACTTGTCCTAAATAAATTTTGGAATAATATTATAAAGAAAATATTTAGTTAAATTTGTTTATAATTAAATTTAACAAATTAAACTTTTGTATAACTCATATTTGATGTGAGCTTATATGTTATACTCCTACGAATGAAAAGGTTTTGGTACAATTGGTTTGTTTAATATGTTTTTTATTTTGTTTTAACTCAGGAATATGGAGTTTGGTCAAGAGGTAATAAAAGTTTGATCAAGAATTGTTCTCACCACAAATTAAATTCAGATTTTCTCAAAGAATTCATCTTATGGGGAGCTCATAATTAATTAATCACTTTAACTCTATCACTTGGTTTTTAATATGTTAAGCATGGTTAGGGTGAAATATAATTTAGTGGTATTTTTAATTGCTGAATAATTTTAACAATAAAAATTATGCAAATTAATTTTCTATATAAATTTTTAAAAAATATTACATTCACTAACTTTTTTGGTAATAACAAATTTTTGAATTATTTGTTAAAGGTTGTTTAACTGATATTTGTGTAAATTAGAAAACGTAGAGTTTTTTATTTGAAATTTTTCTTCATAGTTTTAACATATTGATAAGCTTAATTTTTTTATATAATTCTATTTTGAAAAATACATGCATCACAAAAACAGCCCAAAAATTATTTCCTTTTTACTATAAATTTTCTCTTTTATATAATTTTCAATAAATTTAATTAATACAATTATAAAATATTAATATCATTTTTTATTAAGTAATCACTCATTTAACCATTATAGATCAATAACAATTATGCCAAAATAGTTTGTATATACACAATCCTCATATTTGATCGGTTGGTATAGTAGTTCGGCGGTTACAAAAATTAATTTTGAATGAATTTATTTTATAGAATTGATTTTGATTAAAAGTGGGCTTATATTTATATTCATGTAAAAGTCGGCTGACCTTAAAAAAACAAAAATATGTAAAAGTCGGCTGAACAATAAACTTGAGTCTAAAAATCAATTTTAGAATAAAAAAGTCAAAATGCTAACTTCAATTTAGAACAAAGAGTTTTCTTTCCAACACTTTCTCGAACACCTGGTTTTTTATTAGATGAGATTAATAAAATTCTTACACTTTGAAAATGAGTCATAAATAAAGTGGCGAGACTTATATAGATTTATCCAATAGAACAATGAGTATTAAAGAGAGTGTTCAATAGAGATTGTTCATAACACTTCTCTATAATAAATTCTAGAGACAAAATCAAGGTTACTCAAAAGCGACCAAATATGTCAAAATCAATTTTATATATGTAGAATTAATTTTGGCTTCTCAAAAGATGGATGCAAACATACACCATGTTTTAGTTTAGAAGAATGCAAAATTGATTCTAGATGTATAATATTAATTTTGTCGTTTAGTTGCTCCAAAGTAGAGTTAATTGAAGCTTCAGAGTTAATTCTAATTTGAAATTAGTTAGTATTTGTAGTTTTTACCTCAAAATCTGGTTTTTAGTCTGGCATTATATATTTTTTGAAAGAAATCTCACATTATCTATTATTCAATTTATTTTTACATGATTGTATTAAAATAAAAATCACATTATCTTTTACTAAGTTTTAGTCAAAATTAATTTTACACAACCGATCAAAGCATGTTTGTTATGTAAAATAGTTTTTAGTAAACGATGGTATATTGGTCATTTTAACGTGATTATGATAAATTCATCGTATTATCAAATATGTTCATTTGAAATCAATTTTTATCCTTGCAAAATTAAACTGAGAGTGACCGGTGAAGAAACCCAATATGAATATAGAGTGATAGATATTCTCTTACTTTGAAGCAATAAAGATATACTCTCACTTTACTGCTGTTCAAATTTGAGGATACAGCTAGGTAGCCACACACATGCAAAAGCTGCATGCGTCTCTCGCCCACTTCCAATTTCGTCTTAAGCTTTGTATGGAAGAAAGTCCCTCTTGGACCACACACTTGATATCATACACAATAATAATGCAAAGTGCAAACACTATGATAAGCAACCCTAATAAGTAGGGAATCTTGCCTCCTCCAAAAATAATACTCCATATTTTAATTATAGGAGAAAATGAAATTTCTCTCTAAATTACACTCTTTACTATAATCTTTGCTAATTCTTTAGTAAAAACAAGAATTTATCTTTTCAATAAGTTGTCCTTGGTTTTTTCTTTTTAGATTTTCTCTTTTATTTTTTTCATTGAGAGGATAGTTTTGGGTCAACTTTTTTTATTTAGAATCACAATTTTTCATCCTTTTCTCTATATTTCAATCTAAATAAGTGATTTTCATATATCTAAGTTTATTTCTTTGTGATTTCGTAGTCTAGTGTGGCGATGTGTTGTTTGTCGTCTTATGCGACATTATTTGATTTTTCGTCTTATTGCAGTGTTATTTGGTTCTTATTGAAAGATATGTTATTTAAACAATAATTTGTGTGTCAACGTTGCAGATCCAAAAACATTAGTATTTCAGTCAGTTTAATTTTATCATATTATTTACAAGCATTTTGTCGTTATATGTTATTAACTTGGATGTTATGTGTTTGTTCACGGATTCACCGTTTACTTTGTTAGTGATGTTGAATGATGATTCTGTCAATTCGAATGAATCAATATTATTTCGTTATTATATAAAAAATGAATATTTCTTTAGTACGTAGTGCTGGGTGATTCTATAGAAAGCATGTCAATAGCAGTGTAAAATAGAATGCAATATACAGAGAAGTTTTTTTTTTACAAATTAAACAAAGAATAAATAAATAGAAGAATAATGGGATATGTTACTCAATATAACCTAGGATGACAGTAGTTAATGAATGCAACATAGTGGTGGAATCAAAAGCTGTATTTAAATTTTTTAAAGCTATAAGAACTATTAAGAGTCTATTTAACTCTACAATAATAATAATAATTCCTTCAAAAAAAATAAATAATAATAATAATAATAATAATGGAATGCAATCAATGTATTAACAACCATCAAATATTAAAACAAAAGTCAATGTGCTAGATCTACCATATACATATAATTTAGATGACCAGTTATAAAAATTAAAATATTTTTAAGCCAATAAATTGACCCAATCTATATGTGTGAATTTTCAAATCGGATTGAATTTGGACCACAATAATATCCAACTAGTATACATATTTTATAATTAATCTTTTTTTATTGAATGATTAATATGGTTGGTCCATTGTCCACTCATTTTGGTACCCTTACTTTATTTGCTTTGATAGAAAACTATGCTGCAAAGTGAAGTTTAGATCACACGGACAGTTTGTTAGAGCCTTCACATGATTCGTGAATATCCAACTTGCCCTTTTCAACGATTGCGACTATTTCTTCTTCTTATTTCCCATCTTATTATATATCCAATCTTACCCTTACTCTTGCATTAAAATCACAATCTCCATCCTTTCTGAAAAGCTATGCATATTTTTCTATATACTCCACAAAAACCAATAGTAAATACGATACAGTATAAAAAAAAAATATAGTTCGGTTATAAACTTATAATGCTACTAGAAATTTAAATCTACCACTATCTATAGGTATGGGCATGCATGGCATAAAACAATAACATAAATAATATTAAAAAAAATATAGTAATAATAAGAATAATCTCAATAAAGTAACCCATATTTTTGACTTATCCGAAACCTATCTCATCACTTATACGAAAAGAAATGTAAGAATGAATGGAAAAGTAGTGGTCAACATGAAGCACAACAAGTAGTTATTAAAAAAATGCTTGTCGTTACGTATAATAACGAGACCACAGAAAGAAATAAAAAAATGTATAAAACCCTCAAAAGTACCACCGAATAAGCTCCAAAAAATATGCAATATTTGGAAAGTATATATTTTTATGTTAAAAAAAAATTAGAGTAGAGACAACACCTTTCCTCATGCAGCTAAAGCTAAAAAAAATTCTCCCCCTTATTACTTAATAGGTAAGCAAATTAAATATATTATATTATATACATAAAAAATAACCACAAACACATATACACACTTTTTACTAAAAATATCTATGGAAAATTGTAAACGATAAATAAACAAATTAACCCAGGGGCCTGATTCCTTAGTGACGTACATAGTTTTTGCATTATAAAAATGAACAGTCAAGGGCATATCCGTCTAAAACAAGAAAATTAACAATCACCAAACATTAATATAAATATGTAAGTGTTCACATCTTCATGCTTTGTTTTTGCATATAATTTTGTTTGTCCACTATTTATCTTCTCCTCCTTATTTTTTCTTCTTCTTCTTCTTGAATGATATTTGCTTTTGACACCCCCCAAAGCAAGAAGAAAAACACACACAAAATGGCTTCGGGGCATAATATTCAAGGTCTAACAGAAGAAGAATACAAAGAACTCGAACCAATCATAAAAAAATACCACATATTAGAACCAACCTCAAACACATGCACTTCAATCATAACCTACAAAATAGAAGCACCATCAAGCATAGTGTGGCCATATGTTAGAAGCTTTGAGAATCCACAAAAATACAAACATTTCATCAAAGGTTGCAACATGAAAGGTGATGGAAACGTTGGTAGCATTAGAGAAGTTACCGTTGTTTCGGGTTTACCGGCTTCGACAAGTACCGAAAGATTGGAGATTTTGGATGATGAAAAACATGTAATAAGTTTTAGAGTTGTTGGTGGTGAACATCGTCTTCAAAACTATCGTTCGGTTACTTCAGTTAATGAATTTGTCAACAATGAAGGTAAGGTTTATACTATTGTTTTGGAATCTTATATTGTTGATATTCCACATGGGAACACTGAAGAAGATACCAAGATGTTTGTTGACACTGTTGTCAAGCTTAATCTTCAGAAACTTGGAGTTGTTGCCATGAGTTCATGTTCTTCCATGCATGGACAATAATATATAATCAATATTTGATGTTTTAGTTAATTTTAGGATCATCCATTTATGGACTCTTTATGTTCAAGTTAAATAGTTGTTACTAATTAGTATTAAGTATTATAATGCATGTTTCATTTTCATTCTTCTTATATAATCTTCTTCAAATCATCAAATAATAATATTGATATATCTTTTATTTTATTAATAATCATTATTAGCTCGTTCTTATAGGACTGAAATTTCAATTGTGTATATTTGCTCAAATAATTATTTACAAATACCAATCAAGTAATGATAATTAATGATATAGATGTTAATTTTAATGTACAATCTGTGTAAATCTTTTTTTGTTTTAAACACTTAAAATTAATCTAAAATATTTAAAGATTTGATGATTATGATTGTCAATAATACTTTATATTGTTCTTTACAATGAGAGCATGTTAATTAGTAAATGTAATTATCGATATGATGTATTGTTAAAGCCTTTACTTCAGTTCTAAATGTAATTAGTAAATGTAATTTTTATATATCAATATAGAATTAATTACTTCAGTTCTAAATGTCGTGCAATTTTAATTTAAACTATGTATGTGTGGCGGTTAAACCCTTTACGTTTGTAATTAGTTAGAATCTAACAGGAATATTGATATAGATTCAAAGTTTGCTTGACGTGGAATGAGTCCTAAAATATTTAATTAGATTTTTCATTTTCGTCTTCGGTAAGTAATATATATGCTTGGTTTGAGGTGATGATGATAATGATAATGATGATAAATTTTGCTAGTGGCGTGTTTAAGCATGTATACAAGTTGAGACATTTTTTAAAGAAATATGTACAAGTTGAGTTATTTGATTTTGATATCACTTAAGTTTGTGTAATTTGTAAATATGATTATAATAACAAGCGGTTTAATTTGGTTGCATATTATTGAAATGGACTTCTTGATTGTTAGGTTTTTCTAGTAATTAGACATGAAATTAAAAGTACAGAAATGGTCAATTTTATTTGTCAAAAACAATGGTCAATTTTGGATCTACTTGTTTAAAGTGGGAGAGAAAAAAAAAAATCTATTTTGTGTCAACCATGGGGTGGATGGTAGTTGAGTTAAAATAAAAGCATATTTTTGTATGGCTTAAATAAATGTCAAACCCTTAATTCAACGGCAATTGGAGAAACAAGAACTGAGAAAATCTCGTGATGACTTTGTGATCAACCTTCAGAAACATGTGAAGTGTGAAAATATATGGCTAGAAAAGTTCATATATAAGTCTCTTATATTGGGACTTGCACAACATAACATATATGAGCAATATTATGTTCTTTTTATATAGTTTAATGTTATTTGAAAGGCGGCAAGAAGCAACTTGACAGTTGGTGTATTCAGTTTTTTCTTCATACATAATAATACTACAGCTCATAACTTTATTTCGGCTTTGGAGTATATGATTTTTCTCTTTTATTTTAAGTCATTAGTGGTTTAATGTAAATGCATACTACAAATTAAAGAAACACTTAATTTGATATGTATAAGTATTATTCCAACTTCAAGTCCGCAATATTGTGTCAAGGTATATTGTTGCTAAGGATTGAAATAGGTTGCTAAGGATTGAAATAGGTCAGGTCGGATTACAGGGATCTACGGTCTAACTTTCGATTTGTTAGATTGATTTTTTTTTTAATAGAGAATGCCTAATTTTTTTAAAAGCCTTCTCTCAGATCTAGTAGGTCTGCCTACTGAGGTAAATATAAATAATATTATTTATTATTATATACATTTTATACTTTAAATTAAATTATAATTTTGTTAATTTTTACAGTAATTTTAGTATATTAGTCTACATTAATTTTTCGTATATTTAAATGTATTATTATAAATTAGAGTTGAAATATGAGATAATATACGGTAAAGTTCTCTAAAAATTCATATTAAATATCAAAAAAGAATTTAAAATCATTGATTTATTAGTTTGTTAGTCTATTTAACTTCATATCACATTACTTATTTAAAATTGTTTATATGAAATAGGCTTTTAAATAGGCTAGCATGTCATATCAGACTTTCAGAATGTCAGACTCAGACCTAAAAAATAAGTATATGACAGGTCGCAAACCAGAGTTATAGTTTAAAATTTTTGATAGGTTAGACGTTGACCTTACAAAACCTAACTAGGTCTATCCTATTTCCATTCTTAATTGTCAACTTTGAGTTTTATGTGAATCATGAAAGTTTCCTTTAATATATTAAAGGTGTTTTAATGAGCGGAAGAGTCTGAATATTTTTTTACAAGAGTGTGAATGTTGTTTATAAGTACTCTTGGTTTTGATTCCAGATATTGTGGGACTTTTTGGTGTCCCAAAACAAGTATCAAAATAATCACCATTGAATTTTACAGTAGGTGGTTGATGTAGAGTGGTGTGAGCATCGTAAACTCCCAAGTACATAGTTCAATTTCTACTAATAAGAAAAATATCAAAATCATCTTAGAGAATCCACATTGGTAGGGTCTGTACCATTTAAAATTTAGTACCTATTATCTTCAATGTGGGAAAAAAAATTAGGGGTCTCTTAAGACTCACGGTTTCACTTAAGACCCCAAATCTTAAGTAGATCTCATATCACTTTTCAATAAAATAATCATTATTTGAGTTGTTTTTCTTGTTTTTCATTAACAAATAGTTATTGGTGAGATCCATTTAGACATTTTGATAGAGGATTTTCTTTGGAGTGGTTGAGTACTTATTAGGTACTATTATTAAAAAATAATAAAAAAGTGATGTGTCAATGTGAAACCTGTTTAAGACCTCAAATGTGAGAGTCTTCATTGTGGATGCTCTAAGCATGTGTTTATTTTCAATGCAATATAGATAAATATCATATCACATTATAAATATTTTGTAAAATGAAAATAGAGTCATTATTAACTAGATATATGTGTCATAAAAAAATTATCTTGATATATTTGGAAGAAAAGTGCCAAATATATATATTTTTTTAAGGAATGCCAGATATATTTTGGATATCTAGAACACTCCGAAGTTTTTATGTAAAGTTTTGTTTTTTTTAAAGAAATTGTATAGAAATGTATAGAATATTGTAAAAATCACTCCAATAAAAATTGAATTTTTTAACAAAGCATCAAAAAGTGGTGTAGTTAATGCTAAGACAAAAGTAAAAACTTATATTTTAAAGACAAAATTTCTACTAATGGATTCCTTAACCAATGCTCTTAGGGCACTGATTAGCAAGACCCATAAATTAAATATGAATTTTTAACCGCCACTTATACAAAAATTCATTTTTGATTTATGTTTTTTTTTAAAAGTCTATTTTTTTTGGAGAGATTATTATAATATTATAAACTTTTCTATAAAATTTTATTAAAAAATATAAATTCTACATATGAATTTAATCAAGAGAAAGGAACAAAAGTAAAGATGAAAAACTTTTGAATGACTAAAAGTTGAAGAAAAAAATTCAGAAGGACTAAAATGAAAAGTTGATATATTTCTAAAAACCAAAACATATTTAACCTAAAAGAATATCAATAGGTAATTACCTATTCAATGTGTGAAAGGGTGATGTGTGTTTCGTTCGCCCTTTAAAAGCCTTTTTCAACTTCTATAGCTCATTGTAGAAGCTCCACACACCTTTTACCTATACAGTATTATATAATACAATTAGTTTTTTTATGTAACATATTTTTTTTTATTATACGATAACTCACACGGCTTATTGTATTTCTATAAAATTGAAGTGAGGTAAAAAATTCTGGAGATTAGATAACTCACACAGCTGACGGGGTAAATGTTTATGATTCTTGGTTGTCGGAGGCTGCCTTGTAGAAAGGGGTCCGTTCCTTTCAGTTATTTGGGGCTGCCTATAGGTGAGGATTCACGGAAGTTGAGTTTTTGGAAACCTGTTCTTGTTCGCATAGTTGCTCACTTATCGTCCTGGAATAACAAATTTCTTTCTTTCGGTGGCCGTCTGGTATTGTTGAAATCTGTCTTGTCCTCTCTTCCAGTTTACTTTCTTTCCTTTTTCAAAGCCCCCACAGGTATAATTTCTTCTATTGAATCTCTTTTTAAATGATTTTTTTTTTTTTTGGGGGGGGG
>Ga0228711_1012259_pt1 | contig 10567 bp, 3 predicted proteins | sample MedpolnodulmetaG_2_FD_177996 | JGI IMG/M metagenome (GOLD analysis project Ga0228711, IMG submission 177996) | Root nodule microbial communities from Medicago polymorpha collected in Santa Monica, California, United States - brown nodules | ecosystem: Host-associated > Plants > Roots > Nodule...
TGCTGGTTCGAATTTGGGGACGGTTTGGTTGTGGTGAGGTTATGTGATGTTGCTTGGCATTTTTTTGAGTGATTTTGTGTGGGTTTGATTGATTGAAACAGGTTTCAAATTCGGATTGTGTTGATGGCTGTGATGTTGTTTGTGTCGATTGGATTTGGTTTGTGATTAGGGAATGAGGCCGATTTGTGATTGTGGGTTTATGGAATTGGCTAATGTTGGGAATTGCAAGTTTTGACCGAGTTGTGCATGTGTTTGATCTTTTTTTGCAGGTTTGGAATTGAAAGAATTGGTGTTTTTTGTTCGTGAAAAATGGGTTTTTGATTGTGATTGAAAATGGTTTTTTTTCTTTACTGGTGTGTTGATTGTGTGCAATTTTCCGTCCTCTTTTACTGCCTGTGCCTCATCCCTTTTAATCAAAATTTTACTTGTTCCTTTGACAAAAATTAAATTCTAATTAAATTGGATTAAGTGGTGATGAATGGAGTTAATTGTGAGAAACGTTTTTGCAAAATGGAAAAGGAAAGAAAACAGTGTTGACTCTGTGTACTGCCTGTAATTGAGGCGTGGTTGGGATGCAATTTTTTTGGACATGGACATGTGATTTTGGACTTTAAAAAGTGTTAACAATAAACTAAAATAAAATAAAAGGAAGTAAAATGAAATGAGAAATAAAAATAAAGAGAGAAGAGGGTCCGAATCGGAACAAAAATGAGGTATTTTAAAATACCTCTCTGCCGAATTTTTACTCTAAAAAGTCAGATAATATTCCGGATCAGAGGGTATATGAATGTAAGACCTTAGGTCAAAAATTAGGGTATGACACCATGTCTGTGGTACTATAACATATGTCATTTGTTGGATGGTACTGGTCCTCCCACTGTTTCGGAACTACCTCCCTTGTACACGAAAATGGACGATCACGACGGTGTGTCATTGATCGTCCTCGTCCATACTTATGCAAAACCCTAAACCTGGGAAATTCTGCACACCACCTTTCTCTGTTGCGTGACCTGTTGCCCATCCTGTCATCACCATACCTCTCAAAACCACTGTCCTTTGAAGTCCTTGACCCTCCATATCCGTTGCCCTTCCGCTGTCCATTCTGTCCGCTCTTTTCCGGTCCCAATACTTTCCTTCCTCTGTAACTCACCCAAGTCCATTCTCCCTGTTCCTCCCCCCCAGGCAATGGCCCAACCCCACCCTGATGACTCTCCACCGGTGAAAGAAACCGGCGCGGTGGTTTCCCATTGAAATGGTGGCCACCGCCTCTCGCAGCTCTCTGATAGCACATCTCTCTCTCTCTCTCTTCTGTTTTTACTTTGGATGTAAAATGTATTAATTAAAAAAATAATTTAATTTGTATTATATCTTTTTTTAGGAAATTTAATTTATATACATCAAGATGTAAACTTGTTTACATACATAGCAAATCACTATAATGTGAAGTTTAAAATAAAATCAAATTACCTATTTGTCATGATTTGATTGGATTCATGTTCATAAAAATCAATTTTTATATTGAATGTATATATGTTTCATTATGTGGCTGATAATAATTGATTGTGAATGAATTAATATTATGAAATTGATTTTAGATAAAATTTTATTGAATGTAAAGTGATTTATTATTTGACTTCTACAATTGATTTTAACCCTAAAACTAATTATATAACTTCTAATATCATTTTTTATCCTCCAAAGTTGAAAGCAAACAAATGTTAAACAATGTTTTTCTTTTTGAAAGATATGTTAAACAATCTTATATTCAAAGCTTTGAGACGAAAATTCCTAAGAAAAAACTGAGATGTAAGGAACTACTTAAGGAAAGGATGAAAATATACGTATTACCAACACAAATAAAAATAAAAAGACCTATATCATTTTATGACGCCCATTTTAGGAGTGTGAAGTTCAAAATCAAGCTAAAGCAAAAAGTACCTCCGGCGTGTGAGTACACGCAACTACTTACGCAACTTTATCGTACCGTTGTATGTGTCGCTTTCAGGTTGGGTTGGCTCTATAGTCACCGACACAAATGGTGGAACCCCGACAGTAATGTGATGTAAGGAACTTTTTATAAGAGAAAAACAATTTTTAAGATCATTTAATAATTATTGTATTTGATCTATATATAGATCGAATATATTAGTTATTCAATAAATTTAAAAAGTTAGTTTTTATTTATAAAATTGATCGGGGAGAGTACTAATTTTATTTTTTATTTTTAAAATAATGATTTAAATTGACCTTGTAATATGTTGTGTCTAAAAAATAGTTCTATAAAATAAAAGCCATATATATTCTGACCTTGTAGTCTGAGATAGTTCTTATTTTTGACCTTATAATATGTGCGTAGTTTAGAAAAACGACGTTGAATTTTTTTATGATTAGATTTTTCACAAATGTTAAAATATGGTTTTACAAAAAAAATTAGATTTTTCTAACTTGGGACCGATAAATTGTGATTTTTTCCTCCTAATTATGAATTTCTTAAACAATTAATAATTAACTTGTCTCTCGTTTAAAAACTCCAAGATTTCTTGATGAAGATTCTTATGATGTTCTAACCATGCCTATAAAATTAGGGAACGAAATTTGACCCATAAGTATACGCTTACTCAGAATAAAATTGCAAATTTTCACATTTTGGTAGAAAAATAAAAATAAATCAAAACATGACATTTCACATAACAAGTCACAAAAACATATTCATTTATATTTTCAAGCTTAACAAACATTCTGAAAATCATACCCAATCACACAAAGTAGAAGACAACATATGTGCGTCAATTCTAGACCTCACATAGCTAACTTAATCAACAAGTTTCCCATTCAAAATAATGGTTTTGAAATCAAAATAACTTTTCAACAAAAAATCTCATTTCTAAAATTTGGAGAAATATAATGGGATCATCTTTCCATTATAACAATGTTTAAACTCTTGTTTAAATTTTCATTGCGCTTTTGGTCCGTTGAAAATTTGAACATCACGTACATACAACATATTTTCTCCAAATCAAAGGAATTTTTTTAAAAAAATTATGACAAATTTTTGTTAAGAAACTAAATTAACTCACCCAAATTAACATCAGGGATAATCGAACCTGAGACTTAAATATGACATTTCATTAAAATTATTTATTAATAATGTAAACATCAAAAAGAAATACAAAGACCTAGATTTAATCATCGCTAAATTAAGGGTCTTACACGCTTTCAATAACATTTAGGGGTGTCTGAGAACCATGGGGCTAGAAGAGCAAACATCAATTTCCTTACACTAATATATGTTTGAATATATAATTTCGGAGAAAAAAAATGTGATTTTGCTATAATGTCTTAAAATACACTTTAGACAAAATGTAATGTTAAGAAAACATTTACAAATACATTATGCATTTGTGCGTTTTATTTTTGAGGTATCAATATAGTTGGGATATTAAAGATGTCATGTGGCCTTTTCACTTTAGCTTTTTCTTTTGAAAAGATTGATTTTATTTTATTTAGTTTTTTTTTTAATGGAAAGTAAAATTAAAATTAGATGGTGTCTGAGAACCATGTGGTAGGAAGAGCAATCATTAATTTCTTTACACCAATATATGTTTGAACATATAATTTCGGAAAAAAAAAGTGATTTTGCAATAATGTTTTAAAATACACTTAGACAAAATGTAATGTTAAGAAACACAATTAAAAAAAAAAAACACATTTACAAATACATCATGCATGTATTTGTTTTATTTTTGAGGTACCAACATAGTTGGGATATCAAAACGTCATGCGATGCGCTTTCATTTTAACTTTTCCTTTTGAAAAGTTTGATTTTATATTTTTAGCTGCTTTTTTAATAGAAAGTAAAATTAAAATTAGATGAGTTAGATATTAGGGACTCATAATTTCTAATCCATCTAATTTTAATTTTACTAATTGTAAATTAGATGAACTTAAATCACTACAAGAAGGTTGGTTCTATTATGCAGCATATAAATAATATAAATAATCATGAAAAAGCTCTTTGAACCTTGAGATTTCTTTAACACTCATCTATTATGCAATTACCAGTCCTTTAATTACCAGCGAGCACCAAGCTAAAGTAGGAATGGTCAGTTGAATAATAACTTGATAGGGATGCCAACATGAACTATGCATACTTATTAATTTTTTTCAAATATATAATTTTAAAAACAAAAATTAAAATTTACATAAATTAGTTACATATCAAGTAGAAAAAACATAGAAAACATGCCAATTGGAGGGCATCAAGATTTAGCTTGCAAATTAAAAATAAATTACATAGAACTTATCTAAATAAAATCAATCAATTCAAACCCAACTATAGTAGTACATATGAACGAGAATGAGTACTTCAGTCCATTTCCTAATTGTTACCTTCTTTTAAAAGTAATACAAAATCTTGTAATATTTTATGCACAAATTTGTGTATATTTAATCAAAGAAATCACAGTCATGAGTGATACACTATTGTTCTTCATCTGTCTAAAATGATTTCCTTTGTTTGCAAATGAGACATAATTTTTTCTTTCTACGAGCCATTGTTTACACAATTCAACTATAGATCCAGCCTTTTTCGCATTTTTAGACTCCTGCAAATTTTCATTCAAATTAGATTTCAGGTCAAATGGTTAATCATGGTGGTCATCTGCGTCAATTCAATACACCTACAGGCTACAACTTTTCATTCAAGCTCAATTTCATGGCAAGCAACATAATCCATAATTTCATCAAAAATTGAGTGCTAGTGGCAACTAACCTGTTAAAGGGTTACTATCGTCGAATGACTTTCTGCCTGTGATGAGCTCCAAAAGAGCAAATCCAAAGCTATAAATGTCAGACTTGAATGTTAATTGACCTGTCATCCCGTACTTTGGAGCACAGTAGCCATATGTTCCCATAACTCTTGTTGAAACATGAGTCTTATCACCGATCGGACCTACTTTTGCGAAGCCAAAATCAGATAACTTGGGATGATAATTGTAGCCTAGAAAAATGTTGGAGCATTTGAGGTCATGGTATATGACAGGAGGCTTGATTTTATCATGCAAATACTCCAAACCTTTAGCTACACCAGCAGCTATTCTCATTCTTGTATTCCAATCCAGTGGTTTTTTTCCGGGAGGAAGATCTAACAGAACGAAGAAGACAAAAAACATAAGCAACAAAAACAAAGAACACTTATACCAATTTATTCTCTGCATGTTTGGATTGACCCTCAACACCAAACCCTAATAACATGACAAGATTTGTGTTATGCCAAATAGCACTTAATTTTGCTGTGATTCATGTAACGAAGATGAATTTATAACTTTTAGTCACCTTGGTCTTTTGTGTCCACCGGAGATACATTGTGAAAAGTAAACATATAGAATAAATTATTATTGAAAAATAGTTTGCGTTGAAAAATAACTTTGGAGAAATATATACTAATATCATTGATCTTCAGCATTCGGATACCATGTCTCTTTTATACAAGGCGAATTTAAATACAACCACAAAAGTATAATATGATAAATTTTAAATAGGAATTATGAATAAGAACCTACTTACATTTAAAATTTCGGGAGGATAAAACACAAGAAAGTTTGTAGGCAACATTAATATTCTTCATCAATTCCATCCTCATCTTTAAACCAGCAATATCTAGAGCATTCTGCTTGGACCAACATTCTTTAGTGCCAATCATTTGTTTGATTCAGTCAAGGTGATATATGTGCATACAATCAAGTCTACTGATTCGCTCACCATCCACATAGTCTTCCTAATAAACATAAGATAAAAAGTAATTGAATATGAGACTTAAACATGCTCATGTATGAGGATTTTTATACAGCAATAAGAAACATATATATTATCACAAGAAGGAAACCAGATAGCATAGTTATGAAATAAAGGTGCATGATGGTAGGGAGTTAGGGGGCCTCGCCACCCCAATTTACTATAGTATATTTGTTAACAGTCTCACATCGGATAGGAAATGACCTGACAATATATTTATAAGTGAGGGCAATTGCCTATACTATTAAATCGTAGCATAGTAGAGAACTTCTTTGTTTTGTCAATGTTAAATCCTTCTCTATGCAATATACCATGTTAAATATTCTTATAATTTTTTCTTATAATTTTTTTCTCAATGTTATAATTATAAATATAGATTAAGTTTAATATATAATATACATCGGATATCTAAGAAAGAAATAAACCATTACCATTACCAATCACTGCCTGGACGATATCAAGAGAATGGAATAACATACAAATTCAAATAAAAATTGCATAGTATTCATATATCAAAATAAAAGGTATCAATTCAAATTTATAGTTGTAGAATATGTCAGGGTTAGTATATATTATTTATGCATTTATTACCTTTTAAAACGATTAGTCACCTTTGATGCTACAGATGTACCCATATTTAATCAAAGAAATCACACTCGTTGAAGATTACATTGGAGCTTATGCAAAAGAACAATAGATCTAAGCCCATCCTAGAATGAGTTGAAATATAAGATAACATTGACGACTTCCTTCCAGTTATGCCTCTGATGATAGCCCATGAATAAATTTTTGTTTTGACACTCATAGATCTACTGGGGAAATAACACAAGATTAAATAGGTGAAAATAATCCAATAAAAATTAGATGAAATCATCGACATAAAAACATGAACCACTTGAGATTAGTCGCATATATTATAACACTCAATTCAATAAATTGCACATCATAAATTGTAGAATCGTCGTACCCTAAATTGCACATCATAAAAACATGAACCACTTGAGTTGATTGAAGTTGTTCAGAATCGTCGTACCCTAAATTACACATCATAACAATCAATTCAATAATAAAGGAATATACGTTGAGAAAACTTTATTATGAATCAGTGATGGATGGATGGATAGAGAAATACCTCCTTTACAATTCTATGTAAATGTCAGTCTTGAAGCAAAATAGTCCAATCCTTCAGCGGCGCTGTTCCACTCCACTTTTGTCAAAATGGTGATAGCAATCGCTTTTATAAGGGGCTAACATAAGGTTAGGTTAAATTTAGGGTAAGATTTTTTTTATATAAATTTAGCGTAAAAAATATTATTTTTTTAGTAGCCAAAAACATATATTTAATTAATTCGTTTAGTGTGAGTTTTATTTTAAAATATCAATAAATTGACAAAAAAATAATTCTTAAAAAAACAAGTTTAATGAAACATTTTTCTTAACATTTTATGTTTGAAGACTTCTCAAAATACTATAAAACATAACTAGTTGAAAGATTTTTAGGCAACTTTAACGAGGATGACGAAAATATCATTTTTCTTAAAATAGTTTGTTTAAAGAAAATATTTTTTCTTTAAAGACTTTAAGTATTCAAAAGACCTTAAATTTAACGTTTTTCATTTTGAGGCATTTTTTAAAAGTAGTTAAATAAGGTAAGTTATATATTTTCGATGAAATTTCAACAGAGTCTCTTTTGTGAGTATGTCGTTTAAAAGGATATGGTGACTTCATGTATGATGTTTATGATATTGAAGACATCACTAGGTATAAGAGTAGTTATTTCACCTTTGTAATAGATATATTAGGGTATTACAACTATGAACAACTATCACTGAACAACTTAGCATTAAACTGCGTTCTCCTTCCCTTGGGAATCGTACAATACCATATTACCTTCTTCAATAGGTGACACTGTTTCTGATAGTTACCACAAGATTTCAGTACAATTACCTTTGTTGTGGAAAGCATGTAAGTAGAATCACGCCTTCTTGCACATGAGACACGACTTGATAAGTTCAAGAAAAGGGTTCTTCAAGATGAGGCTTCCTTGATCTAACTCAATGATCTGCATCTCAATCTTAATCTACCTTTGAATCTTCAGGCCCTCAGGCCTCTGTCAATGTTACAGCTGACTCAGATTTATGCAATTTCAACCCTGATTTTAGCTCTAATCGTGGAAGAGGAGGTAGATCTGGCAAAGGTGGAGAAGGAAAATTCTCCAATGTGAAGTGTAAAATTTGTTTTAAGTTTGGACATTTAGCCTTTATGCATGCAATGGAACAAGTTTATTCTGCAGTTTGAAGCACCTATCTCATCTGACATGGTCAAATATGGTGCTTATTAAATTTGATATGGTCAAAATTTTGTTGGTTATGGCTCTTTCAACAATTGGCCTCGTCTTCTTGCACCACAAAGACTTCCATCTGTTCAATTTTCTTAACCTAGTGCCATGCTAACCAATGCCCTCTCTACCAGTGGCTCTACTGCTTGGTTTCCTGACTCAACTGCCTCTTTTCATGTGACTGATGATGCTAGAAATATATAGGAGCTATCCACTTTTGAAGGTCTTGAAACAGATCTTCATAGGAAATAGTCAAGGTTTGCCTATACATTCTTATGGCTCAAGTGTTTTCACACAACCCTTTAAGCCACACATAACACTTAACCTAAATAAATTACTTCATGTACCAAATATAACCAAAAATCTTACTAGTGTGAGTCACTTTGCCAAAGATAATTCAATATTTCTTTAATTCCATTCTGACTATATATTATCTTGTTAAATCTCAAGACACTAGTGAGGTTCTTCTTCGTGCCAATGTTGGTCCAGATGGTATTTATACTTTTCCAAGTCTATCATTGGATTATGATAAGTGCTCATCCTCCAAATCCTCTCTTAATCTTTTTGTTTACATTGTTAATACCATTTCTCTATAATAATCAATTTCCATCTAATTCTCAGCATCTGTGGTATTTAAGAGTAGCGCATCCTAATAATCATACTCTCAAACTTGTAATATTTTCACTAGCAATAAAGACAAAGATATCTACTTTCTGCAATGCTTGTTGTATATTTAAGGTTCACAAACTGCATTCACCCGCTGCACAAACTATATACAAACATCCTCTTTAACTTGTGGTTAATGATCTATGGGTTCTTTCACATACTGTTTCTTAACTTGGTTACCATTATTACATTACCTTTGTTAATGAACGCTCTAGGTTTACATTTATTTATTTACTTAAAAATAAATATGATACTCACAATATTGGAAGTGCAAAGCGACTGAACTACTCCTGTGTTGTGGGAGGAACTAGAATAAATTGCTCGTGTATGATCTCTCTCTCTCTCTCTCTCTCTCTCTCTCTCTCATCTATTTTTTTTATCTGTTGCACTCAGACTCTGAATCCATCAGACTCTAACCAATTTTTAACAGTTAGAAAAAGAAACCAGAAAAATCTAACACAATTCAACCCCCTTCTTGTGTTTTTCTCACCCTCACAAAGGTCATTCGAGAATTAATTTTTGAACTTAAAGGGATTAAAGCTAATGGGTGTGACTTGATAGATTTGATCAATCATCAGAAGTGGCTACCTTTCGTCAATATGCTAAATGCACCAACATACTCCAACTTGGTTAAACACTTCTTTGTTAGAGCAGAAGTTTATGATAGATGGACTGCTGAAGAAGAATTGAGGGAAAAAAGGGCTAGGTTCCCAAAGAATGCTCAGAAGACCAGGGAAGAACTGGGTCTGAAGGAGTTCAAAGAGATTGAAATCAGATCACCTGTGCTGGGAGTGAACGTTGTCATTAGTAGACGCTCTATTGAACAATTAATAAGGTCTAAAGACAAAAGAATGTTTCTGAGAGATGCAAATGAGAACTAAGGCAACTTGGATCTGATGAAGAGACAAATTTATGAGTCTCCAGAGGTCGTTGGCAATGATTCTTATAAACTAAGAAGAGGCAGATTCATGAATCAGATGTCTAGATCTCACATAGCTAACTTGCTCAACAAGTTTCCCATTCAAAATAATGGTTTTGAAATCAAAATAACTTTTTGAATAAAATATAATTTCAAAAATTTGGAGAAATATAATGGGATCATTTTCTCATTATAACAATGTTTAAACTCTTAGTTGAATTTTCATGGCGCTCTTGGTCCATTGAAAATTTGAACATCACGTACATACAACATGTTTTCTTCAAATCAAAGGAATATGTTTTTTTAAAAAAAAAATACAAAGACCTAGATTTAGTCATCGCTAAATTAAGAGTCTTACAAGCTTTCAGTAAGATTTGATGGGTGTCTAAGAACCATGGGGATGGAAGAGCAATCATCTATTTCCTTACACCAATATATGTTTGAATATATAATTTCGGAAAAAAATGTGATTTTCCTGTAATTTCCTAAAATACACTTTAAACAAAATGTAATGTTATGAAACACATTTACAAATACATCATCCATGTTTGCGTTTTATTTTTGAGGTGCCAACATAGTTAGGATATCAAACAAATCATGTGAACCCTTTTCACTTTAACCTTTTCTTTTGAAAAAATTGATTTTATTTTGTTTAGGTGTTTTTTTAATGGAAAGTAAAATTAAAATTAGACGAGTGAGATGTTAGGGACTCATACGTGTTAAAGAAATCTCAAGGTTCAAAGAGCTTTTTCATGATTATTTATATGTTCCATAATAGAACCAACCTTCTTGCAGTGATTTAAGCTCCATTAATAACATTTCTCGCATTATATTATTATAATTTATAAACT
>Ga0228711_1012260_pt1 | contig 10566 bp, 6 predicted proteins | sample MedpolnodulmetaG_2_FD_177996 | JGI IMG/M metagenome (GOLD analysis project Ga0228711, IMG submission 177996) | Root nodule microbial communities from Medicago polymorpha collected in Santa Monica, California, United States - brown nodules | ecosystem: Host-associated > Plants > Roots > Nodule...
AAGTATAGGACATGGTTGACGAAGACTTTGAAATCATGCATGGATGCAAGTTTTGTTTCATCATAAATTACCTTGTCCACACGGTTAGAGGGACTTTGTAAGTTTTGGTCTCCAACGCTCATTTTGAGACCAATAATTGAGAAAGCAAAGTACACGACAAAGTCAATCTGATGGCTGATGAGGGTGAACTAGTTTCATCTCAATATAGTACTCAACTTGATTAATAATCATCAATTGGTATACATTTTATTTAAAATATCCTTATTATATTTTTCACCCTTTACTTAAAATTGTATTATACCATCTTCGTCTTCATTATAAGTTACTTTGAAAAAAAATAATTTAAAATTATAAGTTCATTTAGAATATGAATAAAAATTAAGATTTTTTTTCTTATCATATCCTATACTCACTCTGACTCAATATAATTGAGTTTTGGTTCATTTTACACATATTAAGAAAAAATGCATAAGTGAAGAAAAAAATGATTTTAAGTGTTTTTGACAAGTATTGATGCATTCATTATTTTCACTAGCGAAAAGACGGTCACTCACGTGCTTGTCTTTTCGCTCTTTTTATTGCGATAACGTTTATAAATTATGGACGACGCTTTTTTTTATGACATCTTGATTTTGATTAAAACTAAAAATATAAATGTATGTTGCTTTCAAGTTATAACAAACAAAATTAATCATGGTTATTTATTTCAATGACACCAACAATATAACAAAAAATAATAATCTAAATTCTTTTGTTTTTCAATGACACCAACAACAATCTTTATTATAGAAAAAGTTGTTGTTTAAGGGTATAATTAGAATAATGAAAATGTAAGTATAGATAAACTTGTCTAGTTTGTTACACTTTTTAAATGATAAAGAAAATAACTGAAGATTTGTGTTTGTTACACTTTTATTTTAATATTTAAATTTATTCTTATGTTTTTGTTACATGTGTTATTTGTATTGAATATTGAGGGTATTTTTTGAAGGAAAAATTCAACCCAAAAGTGCTGAAAGGTGTAGTTTTCTTTATATATAGTATAAATAAATGTAAAGCAGAATATATTGAATTGTATGTGACGAAAGTATCATTAATTAGAGTTATAATTGAAAAAGAATAATTAATATTGTATTGAAAAGTGAAATGAGTCAAAAAAAAATTGTTGTAAATGACTCAGTTATTTTGGGACAGAAAAACTTATTTACACTAATTCTAGGGATGGCAATGGGTACCCTTTGGGTAGGGTACTATAGTGCTCATCCCCATACCCGTGTTTCTAAAGAATCCCCATACCCGAGCCCATACCCTTGTGGGTAATAAGTTTGGTGTCCATCCCCAAACCCTATGGGTATCTAAGTGCTCGTATCCGTACCCATTACCCGCACTTTCACAACAAAAGATTATAAATAACAAAAAATGTCACAACATAATTAAAATATGATCTGAAATCTTTTAAATCAACATTTAAATTATTACGCATCATATTACTTAGCCAAATAAAAAATATTTAAAATATTAAAAAAACAAGTGCATATTACAATAAATATCAATGACTTAGGATTAATAACTAATTTTAATGTTAAATAAAATCATTGGTATAGTATATATAATGTGCGGGCATGGGGCGTGGTGGGCACCAGAGTGCCCGTACCCGCACCCATACCCGTTTAAATTTATGGGTAATTACCCGAGCCCGGGCCCATACCCATTAATGCGGGTATTTACCCGTCCATCGTGGATATTTTTTGCGGGTACCCATTGAGCTTGGGTCCAATTGTCATCCCTAGATTTCACTTTCACATACCACTTATGAATGATACTCCCTCAGTTCCATTTTAATTACCACATTTTGACTTTTTACACAAATCAAGACAACAAATACTTTTACTAATTTAGATACAACAAATTTTTTTCTTCCTATAACAACCTTAATCATCTAATATCTCATTTCATATATTTCTCTCTCTGTAATAAATATATAAGGGTAATATAGGTAAAACAACATTTAATGATGCATTAAACTTTGAAAATGACAGTTAATTAGAAACAAAAAATTTATGCAAAAGTGACAAATATAAAGGAACGAAGGGAGTAATACTTTTTTAAAGTAATTTATAATTTTTTTTATATAAAAAATTAATTATATTTCTTAATTTATTGGTAAAATAACTTATAATTTGGGACGGGTGAAATATATATTTTCTTTTAAGTTTATAAACCGTTATCTTCCTCTAAGTATATAAACTCTAAGTTTTCAAAATTAACATAAGTTGTTTTGCAAGTTGATGAAGATGATAGGTGGGTGCGGAAGCTTCATTCTTCCAATAGGTATACGGTGATCAATGCCTATCACTAGTTGATGGAGGAAGATGTCCATGTCACTAATGATAATGGTCACCTTACTAACATTTATCTTTTGTGGTTAAAGGTTGTTCCTTCAAAAGTATCTCCTTTTGCGTGACGTTTGCTTCTTTACCAAGTTCAAACTAGAGACAACTTAATTTGGTGGTGTGTGCTATCACCCAATGATCAATCTTGTACGGGAGGTTGCGTATTGAATGAGGATAATGATCATTTATGTGTTTATTGTGATTTTTACGATAAAATTTGGTCAGTGATTTCTTATTGGCTAGGAGTTTCAACGACGGCTCAAAGGAATTTATGGGATTATCTAACTTAGTTTTGGGGTTTAGGCGGTTTTTTTCCAGAAATGTTCGTTTAGCCTTTACTATTATTTGGCACTTTATGTATTGAGAAAGTTATCTTAGAATGTATTGCTGTTGACAAAATTATTAGTGACTTTGTTTCTAAAACTACTCTCTAGAATTATTTTGTTTGAGCATTTGGATATTAAATGAAAACTTTGATGTTTTTTTTATGTGTATAAAATCATATGTTTTTATTAGATTATTTCATAACGCAATAAAAATTATTAACTTCAAGAAAATTATTTTTATAAATTAGGAATTCAAGTTTTTTATATACTACTCCATTTGTTTCTTTTTAAGTGTCGTTTTGAAATAGTAACACAACATTAAGGAAGTGGATTTTTGAATCTTTTCCATTATACCCTTATTTTAATCCACCAATTTTTTTTTTGCAAACACTTTCTCTTTCCAATAAATTTAATGTGTTATCTTTCTCTCATAACAAACAAATTAAATAATGGAGTATCCCTTTCTCCAACAAATTTTTTTCGCGCACACACTCTCTCTCTCTCTCTCTATATATATATATATATCTATCTCTCTCTCTCAAATATGCTACCAAATGACGGTTAAATATGAAATTTAAATCCATAGTGAAACAACATTTTAAAAGGAACAGAGAGAGTAATAGTTAGAGCCCGAATTGCAGGTTCGTCCATAGGCGACCAAAATCTCATAAACAAGCTTAATGCAAAGACTACATTAAAAAAAAAAGTGTAATATGAACTAAATATGTCAAAAATGAACCACAAACCATCCAAACCTTCCTTGTAACGCCACAATCCAAATTATGGATTGCTTCAGATTATATAATTTGAATGCATATCTAGTATTGGTTCGGGTTATATAATCTGAAATGTGCAGAGAATGTGTTCAAAGTTGTGATTTGTGAATTTAACATGTTTCAGATTATATAGTGTGAATTGTGTTTAGAAAAAGAAAAAGAAAAATTGCCATTAAATCAAATTCTACAACAACAACATAAATTCATCCTAATAATTTCAAGATCATCATTGCAACAAGATAATTCAACAACAAAGTAAAACAACATAATTAAACACAAATGGGATTGATGACAGTCAATCATGTAGAGATTTTAGCATCATATTAGAAGTCTTTTTAGCAGATCATCATTTGTTTTAGTTGAGTTTTTGTAAATAAACTCATGGAAGAGAAAATAGAAGAACAAAGACCTTGAAACATGTTAATTCACCAAAGCTGGACAACTTTGTGGTCGTGATATACTTTTTACAAAAATATCAAAGTGGTTCCTTTAGGTATAGTCACTACCGACGTTTTGGTAATGTGAAATGGTTCAAGATATGATGAATTGCAAAGTTGTCAACTACCGGAAGAAATGTGATGCGTGCTATGAGTCACATGTCGCACAATCAACTGGAAAATTAAGGTGGACAACTATTGTCAATGATGCGACGTGCAAAAGGATGCATGCGTCACACCATCATAACGTGAAACAAATTATATATAAGTTCTTTTTTATTTTTTATTTTATGTTATTAATTGACTTGGATGTTATGAGTTTGTTAGCATATTCTTCTTGTTATTTTTAATGATGTTGAATTTATTTTGTATATTTATCTATTTGAATGAATGAATTTTATTTTCTTGCATAATAAAAGCATGCCAAAACTTCCTTAAGAAAAAAGCATGCCAAAACTTCCAGTTGCTATCTTCTGCTACACGATGATACAGTGACCAAAATATAATCCGGGAGACAGATTTTTTTAATTATTTGCTGCAAATACGAAACGATGGGTTTATGGTTTTTGTCTTGGAAAACTGTCGTTTATAAATAAATAGTCAAATGGGTCTACAAATAATTAAAAGAATAAACCTTAAAAAATTTAAAAAATACAAAATAAATCATAGTTAGTTGATATGTAAACTATGGTTAGTTGGTTGGTAAGGTAGTTATGAGTTAGTTAGACTAACTCACCCATTTAAATAACTCTCACCAATGTGCTTTCTCATTATCCTTTATCAATTTATTCATTTTTATAATGAGTTTCTATGAGTATCTCCCACATGAGAACTCTTATACTTGTTTTCTTGCTGATTATTATGATCTTCTTTCCTATGATTCAATGATTGATAACAATAATTATATCCAAATACATATGCATTTGAATTGAAGTACAATAGATGGTTACATAATCATTTGTGGATAACGACTACATCGACCATAATTATCTTTAATATAAAGGTTGTGATGTAGCTATAATCATTTGTTTTTTATTACCAACTGTGCGTGCTTCTTCTAAATATAAATGTCAGTCTTCCTTGCAACTTGCAAGTCAACTGAAGTTATTAAATTAGCAATATGCTTAGAACAAAAAATAAATATAGCAACCACCTTTATGCCCCAAGACACTAAAAAGGCTTATCATTTTTCTACTACTTAATTTATGATTCAATTCAAGGCAATGAAACTAAAGGCAATGCATCCATTGATAATGGTTTCATTAGCACTTTTGATAGAAGCAATTGCATTTGCATCTGATCAACCTCAACAAGTCCTACCAGGCTGCCATTACACTTGTGGAGATTTAACAATTCCATATATCCATTTGGCATGGGAAATTCAACCGCACAAAATCTAGGAAAATTGTAGCTATTCCTTTAATGCAAAACAAGGATCCTATAATTTTTCTGTAGAACATATAAAGAAACTACCTTATAACACTTTCCCTATGGTTGTTAATTGGGCTGTTACAAATGAATCATGTCAAATAGCTCAAACTACAAATAACTATGCCTGCAAGGAAAATAGTGAGTGTGTTGATAAAGATTCAGATTATGACGGTTACAGATGCAAGTGTTTGGCAGGTTTTGAAGGAAATCCATACCTTCCCGGAGGCTGCACAGGTAACAAGCAGATCATAGTTGTGTACCACATTTTATTTTTTCTTTTATAGTTTAATTACTTGATTATGCTTCATCGAAGTGAATTGGGATTCATTAATGTCTAACAATGAGAATCATGTTCAAAATAGATTCACACTAGAGATTTGACTGGCAAACAACCGTGCTTTTTATTGTCTTTCAGACATTAACGAATGTGCGACATCAAATCATACATGCCTAAGTGAAGCAAATTGTAATAACACTGTTGGGAATTACACTTGTTTCTGTCCGATCGGGCAATTCGGAAATGGAACAAGGTTAGGAGGGTGCAAACTACCTGATGGAAATGAATATCCAATAGTACTACCAACTGTCCTTGGTAGGCAACAAAACACACCTACTTTTAATTTATAATCATTTTTTAAAAATCTTATGTGCTTATTAGTTATATATGCTACTGATATTAGTTTGTCGAACAATCCAAAATTTGGGTTCAATATATTTTGGATGCAGGACTAGGAGCAGTATTTATTGTCCTATTTGTGTGGATAATTTCCTACTTAATATACCAAAAAAGAAAACTTGTCAAATTGAAAGAAAAATTCTTTAGGCAGAATGGAGGTTCTATTTTGGAACAGAAACTTCGTCAAAGAAAAGACTCGTCTCAAATAGCTCACATTTTCAAAGAAAATGAACTAAGGAATGCCAAAATAGAACCTCATCAAAGTCGTTAGTGGCTTTCTTTAGTTCATTTTCTTTGAAAATATGAGCTATTTGAGACGAGTCTTTTCTTTGACGAAGTTTCTGTTCCAAAATAGAACCTCCATTCTGTCTAAAGAATTTCGCTTTCAATTTGACAAGTTTCCTTTTTTGGTATATCAGGTAGGAAAATATCCACACAAATAGAACAATAAATACTGCTCCTACTCCTGCATCCAAAATATATTGAACCCAAATTTTGAATTGTTCCACAAACTAATATCATTAGCATATATAACTAATAAATACATAAGATTTAAAATAAATTATTATAATTTAAAATTAGGTGTGTTTTCTTGCTTACCAAGGACAGTTGGTAGTACTATTTGATATGTATTTCGATCAGGTACTTTGCACCCTCCTAACCTTGTTCCATTTCCGAATTGCCCGATCGGACAGAAGCAATTGTAATTCCCAATAGTGTTGTTACAATTTGCTTCACTTAGGCATGTATGATTTGATGTTGCACATTCGTTAATGTCTGAAAGACAATAAAAAGCATGGCTGTTTTCCAGTCAGATCTCTACTGTCTATCTATTTTGAACATGATTCTTATTGTAATACATTGATGAATCCAAATTCATTTCGATGAATCATTAACTATCTAAAAATTTAGTGTGACGAACCACATTTTTTGTTGACTTTATATAGTCAACCACTTTTTAAAATGTGTTGCTTACTCAACATTTTAAAACGAGACACATAATTAAGAGAAACCAAATTCAATAAATGAAGCATAATCAATTCATTAAACTACAACTATGATCAGTTTGTTACCTGTGCAGCCTCCGGGAAGGTATGGATTTCCTTCAAAACCTTCTAAACACTTGCATCTGTAACCGTCATAATCTGGATCGTCATGGACACATTCACTATTTTCCTTGCAGGCATAGTTTTCGCTAGTTTGGGCTATTTGACATGATTCATTTGTAACAGCCCAATTAATAACCAAGGGGAAAGTTCCAATAGGTGGTTCCTTTATGTCTCGTACAGAAAAATTGTAGGATCCTTGTTTTGCTATAAAGGAAGAGCCACAATAACGATCCTCAGATGTTGTAGAAGTTGGGAATTTAAATGTTTCAATTGTGATATTTTTCATAAGTGGAGGAATATCAACTTCACAACAACCTAAACCTGTGCATTTTCCAATTACCATTTTAGGATCATAATCATAACATCTTGTTAAGCATCCTGTAGAATAAGTGGCACCCTTTAAATTACTGTTCAGATATCCGTAACTGTCGCAACCAACGGTTATGAATTTGTTTTCTGTGCTTGAAATTGTGAAAGAAGGAACTGTGAGAAAAGGTGTATTCGCTTCTTCGGTATTATTATTAGTACTACTACTACTCGTACAAATATGCGAGACGAAAAATTTCATTACCATTTGACCATGGAGATTTATGTCTAGGACTTCGATACGCTTACCACGGATTAATTTTGAGTTGTTTACACAAGTGAGATTAAATTTGGAATCCATGTAGCATGGTGTATGATGTTGTGTTGAATTTCCTATGCCAAATGGATATGGAATTTTTACATCTCCACAAGTGTAATTGCAGCCAGGTAGGACTTGTTGAGGTTGATCAGATGCAACTGTTTCTATCAAAAGTGCTAATGCAGCAAGCATTAATAATACTTGCATGACCTTCATTTTCAAATTAGAGTTTTGTTTTGTGGCCTAAGGGTGTTTCGTTATTTATAATATTTCAAATTTCATAGTATTTTACTAATTTAAATAAGTTGCATTGACTTGCAAGTTGCATGGAAGACTGACCATATATCCTCTCTCTCAAATTAAAACTGATAGCTGCCGTGTTTGTTGACCCAGCTTTACTTTACGCATTATTCACATGATATATATTTTCTTTTTTGGGTACAAATTCAGATGATATGAATTGTACCTAAGTATTTTCCTATATTTTAATCATTTTTTTTTATTAATGTATAGAGTTAAATTGTAGTGTATAAAATATTGTCGGATTTATCATAAAAATTATTTTTAAAATATTATTATTTTTTTTATAATTTTTACTAATAGATAATTAAAAATCAAAATCAAAATGTCCATTGACAAGTAGTAGTTGTACTCTTAAAAAAATAGTAATAGTTCTAATCATAGTAAGTGTGTTAATCACAATTCTCCATTTTTTTCTAATCCAAATCTAACAATTCTCAACATTATAAAAAACACTTACCAAAATGAGATGTATTAATGACAACAGCGAAATCCTGCATAAGGTGTGTAAAGAATGAAGCACCCGAAAAAGTTACAATGTCACTGGTGCCACAAAAGCGAAGACACCATAAACAAAAAACAATTACACGTGGACACCCATACAAATGAGCGAATGTTTTCACCAGTCATAAAAACTGAAATTAAACGACACCTGATTGATTTCAACCACAAGAAGGAATTTAGCTTAACCTTTTCAATGAGAACGGATGGATCGAAAGCCATATTTTTAAAGATACGATGATTCCTCTCCTTCCAAAGAATCCAAACACAAGCAAGCCAAACAACCTTAAAGAATATGTGCGAAGATCGTGGCATGCCCGCCATGTAAGAAAACTGAACGAAATGATGTCGAAGCACATTAGGAGCAACCGAACATATACCTAGCCAAGCCCGCACATGGAGCCATACACAATCAGCAATCCCGCAACCTATAAAAATGCGGTGAGCTGTTTCGGAATTCCCATAGTTGGCTGTGCACGCAAGCTCTGTAGATGGAAGAATACTCCTTCGCGCCAAATTTTCTTTTGTTGGTAATCTGTTGCGAAGAAGACGTCACACGAACAAAGAAACCTTCGATGGAATATGCTTGTGCCAAACGTCATCAACAATGTCTCTAACCACAGGTTCGTCGGATGTAGTAAGAAAGCGATATACACCTCGCACTAAGTAACCATGAATAGGATCAAGCAGCCACCTCCATTTGTCATGAACTTGCTCCTGCAAAATAATGTTATGTAATAAAGCGGAGTACTCCCTCACACTCTCCTCCTCCCATGCTAACAGACGACGTCTCCACACCCATGCCCCCCCTCGACCACCATAACCTCTCCATCTCCTCCACTGATGTCTCCTGGTTCACAGCCAAGACAAATAAGCGGGGAAACCTAATCCCCAACAGAATTCCCCCAACCCAATTGTCATGCCAGAACATAGTATGATGACCGTCACCATCCACCCTTCGAGTGTTGTCGTCGAACCAACTAAAACATTTAAAAACCCAAATGCGGTCTAATAATATGAAAATAGTTTCCCTAAAAAAAAAAGAGTTAAATTTCCCTGTTTCTCTCTCTCTTATCTTCTTTAAAAACCCTAGCCGTCACCACCTTTCTTATTCTTGTCTATTAAAGAGGGGTAATTCAAAGTCAATTTTGACTCGAAATCACCCATACAAATTGTTTTTCCTTATTTCTAGTTAAATAAGTGATTCCACATATTTCAATATTTCTTTGATTGTTTTTGTGATTTCGTCGTCTCTGTACCATTCTGTTTGTTTTGATTTCCCGAATTTGTGCGGCATGTTTCTTGTTATAATGCGGTATTTAATTGATTCAGGTTGAAAGATTAATTTTGAGCAAAGTGCAATCAAAGACTTTGGTACAGTCAACTTCGTAGATTCAGAGACATAAATATATTCATATTTCTAGACACATGTACTCTGTCATTTTATGCTATTAACATGAATTTGTTCTCAGATCCCATCTTTCTGTTTCTAGAGACTTTGAATTTGTATTGTATTAATCACTCTATCAATTTACATGAAAGAATATCGTTTATTTTTGTAAAATTTTTTATAGAGTTTTGCACGTATATATACTTGGCATTATAGTCGGTCAATGGGTAACATCGTGGAACATTGAGTACCATGAAGACTTGGCATATTTTTGTTTTTATGCAGCAACCATTAACACATACACTTGCTTCCCCTTCATCACTTTCATTCACAGACTAACAAGAGTAAGAGTGTGAGAGAGAGAACAAGCCTTTGTAAAGTGAAAATAATTAATGGTAATATTTGCTTGGTGTTGTGGCCTCAGTGTTTCGTTTTTTATAAGAGATTTTTTTTTTTTTTAAAGTAAAATAAGAGAGCTTCTATAGCCCCGGTAGAAAATATCTAGATTGGTCCCATCTTTCGTTGTTTTAATCTGTTCATTCTCACGTAGAAATATCATTCTCATATATATATATATATATATATATATATATAAGTGTAAT
>Ga0228711_1012262_pt1 | contig 10566 bp, 8 predicted proteins | sample MedpolnodulmetaG_2_FD_177996 | JGI IMG/M metagenome (GOLD analysis project Ga0228711, IMG submission 177996) | Root nodule microbial communities from Medicago polymorpha collected in Santa Monica, California, United States - brown nodules | ecosystem: Host-associated > Plants > Roots > Nodule...
CACCTTAAAATCTTTTTTTTTTTTTTTAAAATACTAAAATTTAAAAAATATATCAAGAGTGACATGTTTTTTTCTCTCCAAAAACTCTCCCAGACAATGAGAAACATTATTCTTTCCTCCCCATCCCTTACCCTCCTCCGATTTTATTCTTAACGTCCTAAAAAAGTCTGAATGCAAAGTGTAACTCAAGTAGAGACATTTCTTTTGTCAATTTTGACCTGTTTATCAAGAGACACTCGTCGTGTGTATCGGCAAAGATCATTTTATATTTTATATTATAAAGCATGATGATGTGAGAGATCAGCCTGACAGCCGAAACGATGAGCACGCCAAGGAAGGAAAACATTATCCTAATAAGGATCGATTTGAAAGCGAACCACTTTTACTGTTATTATTTCACACATTGTACTTTTACACTCAATTAAAAAGGAAAATTGTGATCTAGTCACTAGATGTATTTTAGGTATATGATTACCCATTAATCATACTGTTTATCATCTTCACCTACATCCTCTATGTTTTCAATGACTTCTTCAGTATTATATTGTTCCGAGAAAGTTTTTTCATCATTACTGTCAGTTGGAGCTTCATGCTCCGGTCCTGTTGTGCTGCCTTGTGAGGCAGCATCAGCGGACCCTGTGGCATTAGTCACATTCTGTTTGTCCATCATCCCAGACAAGGCTAAACTAGGAGACCATTCAAGAACATCATCAATGATGTTAGATACTCTTTTCTGATACCTGCACAAAGACCAAAGCAACAAGTTATAACGGCGAGAAAGAAAAACTGCAAATTGTTTTCCCTTCATGGGGTGTCGTAGACCCAACCAAATAAGAATTTAAGCTCTGACAGCAAACAAGATTATTCTGTTCAACAAAAGTTGGAAGGCTATAAATTCATTCATAAAGTTTAGGAATTACCTTGCTCTTGCAGCTTCATCAGGTGCATGATGCCTCAAAAGTAATATGAACAATACAGCCACCACAGCATAGAAAATCCTTGTCGTCCATTTCGGCCTTTCCTCTTCATCTTTCTTTGGCCAAAATCTGAACAACTCTCGCAGTGTTGCTTCCTCCGCAAGGATGTTAGGGAAAAACCAGATCCGCTTTCCAACAAGAATATATAGAACGCCAAATATTGTACCTCTTACTACAATGTTACAAAAATATTCATGAGGCCTAAGAAAAGGGTGCATTTATCAAGAAGATTTGAACACAATTAACAACTAATATTTAAATACTTGGTAGCTAGGCGCACATGAAGTTAAAAAACATTTTATTCCTTGAGCCCTTTAGGGGAAATGTTATGAAATTAACATTCTAGAAGGGATACAAGTTAAAATTATTATAGAACAAGGTAAAGGAGTCCAAAAGTATCATATATGGGCTAATGCTAACGTACCAATAGATACGGAAATAATGAAAATAAATACTGCAAGGTATATGCATGAACGAAATTGAAAGAACCTTTTTCACACATATTGGACCATAAAAGTTCTAAACAGTCATTATCTTCAATAAACATCTAATTGGTCAAGATTAGATTGCACACATGATATACCATCAAGCATGAATAAACACAAAAGCACACAAAATAAAGACACATGTTATTGATACGGTGTATTTTATAGGTTTCAAGACTAGTCTCCAATCCAAATAATTCAAGAAGGCGTGCATTTTTCAGTAAAAGGGTGTGAGTTGTTCAATAATAAAAATATCACTGCAGCAGACATATTTTTTGTCATATATATCTCCATTATTATTGAGAAAAAATCATCTTTAATCAGTTGATTATTCAAAAACAGCAGATTTACTTCCCTCTTCCATCACAAATATTAAATTTTTAGGATGAAAACTCCAAACAACCTTGCATTTTCAAAACCTTGCAAACCCCTAGAAAACTACCAGAAACACCAGCATAACCATCTCCAGTTCATGGAAGGTCACAGATCAGAATAATCTAGGGGAATCATGAAGACAGGAGTCCTTTATTAGTATACTCTCCCACATGGATAAACAATTAAACACCATACAGATCAAACTAAAATTCAATTTCTTCTTCCTCATCTAAGTGCAAAATTTCTAAAATTATTGTATGGTAGATTACCTTCAAAATCTATGGAAAAATGGTGGTTCGATTCAATGCTATTTAATAGGGGTTTAGAATACAGGTGTGGTTTAAGTAAACCAATAAACAGTTTTGGTCCTATTAAAAATAACAGTGTAAACGAAGACCCATCTATTATAACTGATATGGATAATAGTATACATGGTAGATTGGCTTCAAAATCTCCTAATGTACAGGCTTTTTTCTCCTCCATTCATAACTACATATATTCATCAGAAAATGAATAAATGTTGTAATTGTATACATGGTGTAGTACCACAACATATAACAAAATTGGATTGAGACATGAACATTTGTAACAGCCCATAAGGATATATCTTTATATACAGAAGTAAAGAAACTAGGCAAGACCAATCAAACAATATAGAAAAGAAAAACTTACTCAACAGTAGAGAGAGGATGAGAAAAAGGATCCCAGCGCACGAGTAAAGTATTAAGAGCTTGCAGCTGTGAGGGTACACGGGAAATAAGCAAATAGCCAATGTTAACACAGGCCAGAAAAAAGATAGGAGTGTCTGCCAAAGTGGATGTCGTTTTACAAATGTCCATGCAAAAAAAGCATCATTTTCGGAAAATGCTTGTTCCTGACAAAGATAATCAGATTGTGTTAGATTCAAACAAACTAATCATTTAAACTACAGCAGCGTAAAAAAAGAGTGTGCTGATATTATCACAGAGCAAAGTATACAAATGTTTTCTTTATTCTTATTCAAGAGTAAAACTATCATTGAGTGCAAAAACAATTTTCATATTGCAGAAATACAATTTTATCATATACAATATGGTGCAGAGCGCACATAGATATCACAAAAGTAGGAAAACGAATTATCAATTTGAATTCAAGAAACAGACACTCATTGATGCAAACATACCTACACAAGATAAAACCAAAAGACCACAAGCAAAAAAAAGTGGCCAATAATGTTGTTCATTAGATCAACAGGTCATTCTTTCTCACCATGGCACATGGACTGGACCCATGTCAGGCAGAGGAATAACTACACAGACCAATGGTAGTGACCATAAATTTTGAACATAAAAATTTTTCCATTTTAATTTGCTTAACCTTTGAACAGAGGAATAACTACAAAGCGCAAAAAATATACTGAAACATTGACAGGTCCACATGCAAACACATATATGTTAAACTTCTAACGCACTCATTACTTTGCAACACAACGATTGCAGCAAGAAAAATTACTTACAGGGAAAATTTCTAAATGAGCAGGCCAAGTAGACAGCTTTTTCTTCCCAGGACGAAGAGTTTTTACCACACGATCACAGCGAACTAAAAGATTTTTCTCAAGTAAAATGTTCGCAATGTCCTCTGTTTCTAAACTCTTGTCTGATTCCAGAATGTCTTTAACCTCCGGATGATTTTTCAAGAAGCTCACAAAATCCTTCCCTCTAAAATACTCGACACGTGTCTCCTGTAAAACAGCCCATCTCGAAACCAACTCCTTATGGTCTCTCACTTTCTCAGCAAACACCTGATACACATCCTTCTTCACAGCTTGTTTCTGAAAACCAAAAACATCACAACAACAACAACACAGTTACAATACAACACAAACAGCTTTTGTATGTCAAATCAAATTGAAATAACCCATAAAAATAAACAAATTCAGATTGCAATTAAACATAGTTCACAAAATGATCATGTGCAAAGGGGATATAAAGGTTTAAGAAAATCATAAATTTTAATAAATCCTAAATAATTTACAATTTTACATCTAAAAACACACAAACACAAACATAACAGATCAAATGTCATGTTAATCAGAACTATAATATAATACAATTTCAAGTTACCCAATAAAAAAAGCAGCTTAAAAAAATAATCTTTATCGAAAATCCTATCTAGAATAGCAAAAGGGTTTGTAAAAACAAGCTTAAAAAAGATTATGATACAAAAAAAAATGTTTTTTTATTATCAATAATGCAAAATATGCTTATAATTTTGTTGTATCAAAGTTCCAATCAGCAAAAAACTGAAATAAAAACAGGCTAAAAATGCAACAAAAAAAATGAAATTGAAATTTCGATCTAAGAATTTGAGAACAAAATGCATTGAGTGTAGAAATTGGTGATGGAAAATTGGGAATTGGAAACCCAAGAGAGAGAGAGAGAAACCCTAGGAGGGACGTCGGAGGAGGGATCTGGTGCGGAGGAGCGTCGGACGCGTTTCTTCTCTGCCGCGCCTCCCGATGATTTCTTCATTTTTCTGTTAACCTATGTTATGTTTTCTCTCTCTATTTTTTTCTTTTTAGTACAAGAAGATTCAATACATTACAAATATTAATTTAATATATTTCTTAGGTAGATTTTAGGATAGACAATCACTTATGACATGAATAGGATGGATTTTAAAGATTTGATTTGTACGTCGATATTTGTCGACATGATTTATTATTATTATTTTTTTGACGAAAAAAAATCTCATTGGTCCGAAAACAAAAATTGCAAAGTAATATCATAATAAATAAAAGTTTTACACTACCTTTTTTAAATATAAATTAATCTCATTGTAACATGAGTTTTTTTTTTTTGGTTACACTTAAAACATGAGTTTAGTAGCTAAGTATTGTTGTGTAATTTTTTAATTAATGTCTATATATTGTCATTGGTGTAAAAAAAATTACAAAGTCGCTAAATTACAGTCACTTGTACGTAAATACTAGTAGATCTTTAGAAAAAGTTGACGTTGTATAAAAATCAAATAATTTTTTTTTACAGATTTGCTTATAAAATATTTTTATTTTTACACAATTGTTGTTTTTTTTTTTATAAATTGTATAGTTTAAATATACTATATTATTATTAGTTATTATTTATTAATATCATTATTACATTGTCATATAAAGTGTGGAAAATTGTTGACTGTTATTTTTGGTGGTGTAAATTGTTGACTGTTATCTTACAGAGTTAACGTAACATATTTTTTTATTATTTACAATTGAATGGATATAGAATTCGTTTGGATTAGATTTATTTTGAGTTTATGTAAAACATTATACAAATAAATAAGTTTTTATGTAATATTCATAAGTTTGTATACGTAATTTATAAAAAAACATTTGTAAAAATACAGTTTTCATTAGCGAGAACTTATAAATTAACATAAAAGTCTATTTTGGATAATAACAAAAAGTTATTCAAACTTTCCTTAAGAAAAAAGTCAGTCACCATTAAAAGAAAGTCATTCAAACTTTCCTTCAAAACAAAGTCATTCACCATGTAAAAAAGTCATTCAAACAAGAATTTAACTTTAAAAATAAATAAAGAAATTTAATCATAAATTTTAGTATTAGACTTCTGTCTATAAACATAAAGTGATTTTTTTTTAATATTTTATGGGTTGATTTTTGTGTTTGTTTATCATAAAGAAAAACAATTTTTTTAATAAAAAATGTTGATTATAAAAAAAATCTCACAACATCTATGTTAATAGCATAAAACGACAGAGTATCTATGACTACGAATATAACTATATTCAAATCTCCAAAATACTCATGTTTTCATATCTGCAACATTGACGACGCAAAAATCATTGATGGAATTTGCACTTGCTCAAAACTAATTTTTCAACATGGATCAAATAAACATCCCAATAAGACGAAAGATAAAAAAAACACCGCACAAAGACAGGAAATTAAAACAAATAGAGTCGTGCAAAGACAACGAAATCACAAAAACAAACGACAGAAGACTAAAAACATGTGGAAGTCACTAATTTAGCTTTAAAAAGGAGAAACAATTCACATGGATGATTTTGAGTCAAAATTGACCATAAATCACATCTCTTCAGTAGATAAAGAAGTATTTAAATAAGATATTGAAAGATAAATTCTCAATTAAAGCAAATTATAATTTATTTATTTTCGTATTCTCATTTTAATGAAATTAATCGTAATCTAAGGACTACTGCGGCTAAAATCTTTACTCCATAACGGTTGTTACAAATTCCCTCGTGTATCTCATTCATCGTGTATTATGGCTCCTATTCTTCAAGGTGCACCCGTAACAGTTAAGAAAATTATCTTCTATATAACTTGTCAGTTTTGACAGTATAATGTGGTGCAGATTGCTTGATCTTACGAGCCTGCTCCTTGCCTTCACGAAGCGTCTCAAGTAAAAGGTAATCTTATATCTCATCGATCCAAGTCAAACTAGTTGGGACGAGACACACACATACACTTCCATCTCCAAGATGGACGGTGCTTATAGGGTTTGAAAAGCCAGAAACTTGTGTTGACTAGAGGTTTCATGCTTGCCGGCTTCAAAAATTCGTCCACCTTGGTCTTTTGATCTCGTGGCATATTGTTCGTGTAAACTTCAACAAATGTTTGCATAAACAACCCTACCTTGTTTAAATATCTAACTAAAATATCTTCCTTTGCTTGATATTCATAGTTGACATGATTAACTACGAGTTTTGAGTTATTGTTGACACAAAGGTGAAAAATTCCCATCTCCCACGCGAGTTGCAAACCAACAATTAGCGCTTCATATTCTGCCTAATTGTTGCCACTCTTCAAGTTGAACCTCAAGACCTGATATATGTTGGCCAACGGTTCCTTCCAGAATGATACCTTCTTCACTTTCGTTAATCTTGGATGATCCATCCACGGACAACATCCATTGATCCTCGTTGGGAGGGTTAATCAATTCAACAACTAAATAAGCTAGTACTCGAGACTTGATAGCTTCTTTTGGTTAGAAATCAATTTGGAATAATGAAAGTTCCCCATACCAAGTAACCATCCTACCTGACATCAGAAGTTTATGAAAGATCTTATTGATTGGAAAAAAATGTCTTTACTGTCATAGGATGAGAATGGAAATAGTTTCACAACTTCCGAGACGTAATGACCAGGGCAGAGGCAAGCTTCTCAAGTTTTTTGTAGTGTACCTTTGCTCCTTGTAATAACCTTACTGACACGGTATACAAGGTATTGAGTTCCCTATCTTTCTTGGACTATTGCCAAACTGAGTACGACATATGCACATAGCAATGTGACCTACCAGTCTTTTTACTTCTTTGATAGATCTCATACTGAACATCTTCATAATAGATTTACATTTGTCAGGGTTGATCTTTATGCCTTTTTGGGTTATCATGAAACCCGTGAATTTTCCTCTTTGCACCCCAAAAGTGCACTTCTCGAGGCTGAGACACATATTATATCTTTTATCTACATAAATGTGATTTTTAAGTCCTCGGAATGGGAGTTCTTACCTCGTGTATTTATAACCATGTCGCCCATCCAGATTTCAATATTCTCCCCAATTTACTTTGCGAACATTTTATCTAGGGGTGTACAGAGGGTGGGTTATGTCGGGTTTTATGTGACCCAAACTCGATCCTCACATTAAACTGTATCTTTTTTTAGACTCAAAACCGTTCTTGAATTCGATCAACCCCGATGAGGTTCGGGTCTAACAAGGACATGAAAATACGAAGACAAGATCAGGTTTGTTCAAGATAAGTCGTCAATACATACATTTTTATAAAAAAAATAAAAAAAAACTAATCAACATTTTTTTTAATCATAGTAAACAACAAGATGATCAAAAGTATCATAAGAAGCAACAACATAATCAAAAGTAGTATATGAAACACCAACATAAACAAAAGTAGCACATTCTTACAAACTAATCAAAAGTGGTAGCAACATTATATTACAAATTAATTGACATTTTGTATTATATATGACCAAAATAAAGGGTGCATAAATTAAAGAGTATAATCGTTACTAAAAAATCAACGGTTTGAGATGGTGTGAGATTGAGTTGGAGAAGTGACGACATGAGACTGTGTTAGATGAGGCGATGAGCAACATGCGAAGTGAATCCTAGGTTGAAGTTCGAAATAGAAATTGAGTATTGTGAACGTCAAAGAGTCTTGTGGTAGAAACCGAGTCTGAGATGATATTTAAAATAATATTAAAAAAATACATTTGTCCTCAAATTAAAATTGGGGCTAGACGGGTAATCTTAGGGTTAACTCAACCTCAGTCCTTCTTTCAGTTATGTCCATGCCCTGTTCCATATTTTTTGTCCATATTTATCTTCTGACCAAGTCAAACCCAACCCATTGATTTCAGAAATGATCATAAGACAAGTCCAAATTTTGTACACCTCTGACTTTATCCACTAGCATCTCGTATGTAACTCTTGCATTCTTTAAACCGAAAGGCATAACTTGATAATAGTAGTTGGGGTTGATTGTCATAATGACTGTCTTAGATGCATATTTTAGGCTTGTAAGGATTTGATTGTATCATGAAAAAGTGTCTAAGGAGCTGAGAAAATTCATAACAACATACCATTATATAAAGACAATTAAAAAATTAACTACCGACAAACTAACTTTTTCCTCGACAAAATTATTCTTACCAACTCAATTATTCTTTAAATTTAAACTTAAATCTAAAATCTACTCCAAAAATATAGGAAATTTGAAGACTAACTATCTTTTAGTTAAATGTATTTTTTTCTAAAAATTTGCTCTTAATAATCTAATCAATTTTTAAAAATTAAATTCAAAAATACTTAACCGAATTAAGTTTTTTTTTTTTGAGGGGAACCGAATTAAGTTAAAGTTAATATTTACAACATAATACAATAATATATGTGTTTCACGAAATAGAACATATAAATTTGATAGAATGACCAGAATGCCCTCAATTATCCTATACTGAATGTGACAAAATACCAAATGACAAATGGGCCACACTTTTTTTTACCAAACAATTATTTAAAATATCAAGTTTCGTTTTCATGCTGAGGCTAAAACCATAAACATTATCTTCATTTCCATTGCTTCTTGTTTCTTAAAATTTGGGTGAGCGTAGAGTGAAGGAGAGTTCCACTCATATTCAGATGTTATTCTCTATGAAACCTCTTAGCATCTATAAGCAGCCACCATTATTATTTGCATCACTTTCTAAACCGTTACTACATAATAATGATAAAGGCTTATTCAAAGAGAGGAGGCTCATAAAATATTCTTCTTCATTTAATTCATGCTGCAGAGTTCATGCATTAAAGGAAGATCCAAAGCAATATGAGATAGACCCAGAGAAGGCAAAAGAAGCCCTCAAAAAGCTTGACCAGAAAATTCAATCCATCTCTAATAGAGAAGTTTCCTCTCCAAAACTCAAGGGTATTCTCTCTTTTTCTTTTTTTCTAATATATTATTCAAGATATTTAAACTCAAAATTATGCATTGGTATGCGTAATAGAGTCAATTGTGTCATGTATTATGGGATGGATGGAGTAGCTGTGAAATGATTATGCGTGTCACTTTAATTAATAAAATCTCTCATTTCTCAATTAAAAAAATCAATGTTAGAAGATGTTAAAAAAGGTGACATTGTGGCTCAGGACCGGTCCTAAGATTTTTAATGCTCTGGGCGAATTAATAAAATTATGTCATTTTAATTATTTGAATGTCTTTCTTCTTGTATTTTTTATTGCAAAAGATTAATTCATAATCAAGGTTCTTTAAAAACATATTTTTAATATAATTAATCAAGCAATTTAGAAAGAAATATATCTATGTAGTACTAACTACTACATAAAAATAATAATTTTGGTGCCCCTGAGAAAATGGTGCCCTAGGCTCCCGCCCCTCGAGCCCGCCCTTAGGGCCACCTCTGAGTGTGGCTAAGTAAAATAGTATTATTTATTTATAACATTTTTCAGTTGTGATAGTTCTTAATTAAACTGAAACATTTTTCTTTCAATTTTTTTCTGCAGTTTCAGAAATGAAGCCTACGAGAGAGGAGGTGATAAGTGACAACAATGGTAAGCTAGAAATTTCAGAGTCCTTTCTTGCACTTATAGCTGGTGGACTTGTTCTCTTTACTATATTGTACAATGTACTATTCCTTACTGTAATTAAGCCAGCCATTGATGGTCCGTAACCTATATCCAAGAGCTGTGTGATATTAGTTTTTAAGGGAGAAGCATATTAATTAATTTATGAAACACTTGCTACATATATAAAGTTAAGGTTTGGAACTATAGTATCATTTTTCGCAAGGGTCATAACCATGTTATTATAATTTTATGTCTCACGAAGGAATACTTGGCTCCACTTAAATATTCATCAATTGTCTAACATTGTAGACTTTGTAGCACCAAAAGAAGTATTTAGCTTTTCGAATAAGATTTATTCATTTTTTGGTTGGAAAACTCTCAGATAGACTTGCATAATGGTAGAAAGTGTTTTTTTTAGTATACCAAAAAAAAATCCTATACTTATTAGAAATTGAATGGGCAGTAACTTATGCAACATAATTTCACGATTCATAATTTCTCTAAAAAAAATAATTACCATGTGCAAATTCAATTTTCAGTTTTTCACATAGTGTAAAATTACCAATAAAACTTGCGCAAAAAAAAAAAAAACACAAAAAAAAAATTCAAAGA
>Ga0228711_1012264_pt1 | contig 10566 bp, 9 predicted proteins | sample MedpolnodulmetaG_2_FD_177996 | JGI IMG/M metagenome (GOLD analysis project Ga0228711, IMG submission 177996) | Root nodule microbial communities from Medicago polymorpha collected in Santa Monica, California, United States - brown nodules | ecosystem: Host-associated > Plants > Roots > Nodule...
GCAATGCCATTTTGCCTTCAGTTCTCTGTATGTGTATTGTTGCCCACATAACTGGTTTGCTTAGGTATTTGACTTTAGTTTTCATTATTCAATGAAGTATGCTTTGCTGCATTAATATTCAGTACTAGTTCAATCCAAATTGATACTCATTGGTTTTTGAAAATTTGCTTGCAGATGATTCCAAGGAATTTTGTAGAGAGATATTGGAAAGATGTACCAAATCCAATATCCCTTAAACTTCCAAATGGGTCAGCATGCAAAATGAATTGGGTGCAAAGCGGTGATGGTATTTGGCTTCAGAATTGGAAGAGGTTTGCATGGTCGCTCCGATGTGGAGATCTTTTAGTTTTCCAATACAAAGGAGGGTCAGATTTTCATGTCATTATATTAGATGATAGTAAATTAGAAATTGACTATTCAAGTATGAGATGCAACGACGATCAAGAAAATACTAAAGAGAGTGATGATGATGACGACGACAATGATTATGAGTGTGTTGAGATTCCTAGTGACACTGAAAATACTAAAATTCCCCTCAAGAAAAAGAGAATCAATTCAAATGACATTGCTGCTGCTGCTGCTACACCTCAAGGGAGTAATATTCACAAGAGAAAAAGTTTCGGGTAAGTTATTCTACTTCCTTTTATTTATTCATTTGTTTATGGGCAAAATATGTTTTTAATTAGTCCCTTAGTTCATCTCAAATTTTGGTTTTAGTCTTTCTTTCCACTTTTTAATCCATACAAATTACAAAAGTACATGTTTTTAGTTCTATACCCACTTTATTTACGTATACTCTTTTAAGATTAAATTAATTTTCAAGAATGTCATACAAAAAAAATCAAGACACAAACTCTTATTTTGTACCTTTCAAATGCTGAAAATAGTTTTTAAAGTTTTGCAGAGGCTAATGGAAACACAGGAGGCATGGGTAAGAAAGCTAAAAATGCACAAAAACTAAATGAGAGAAGTTGTACAAATTCTCATCCCAATGAGAGTCCTAGTTTCACTGTCAAATTATCGCCATGTCATGTTGAAGGTGATAATAGATTGGTATGTTTCCTATACTACTTTTTCTGTAATAGTGACATTTTGTACCTAACTGTGTGAGAGGCTTTCATTTTCCTATAGGAACTGAATGTATTGAAATTACAAACAAATCCCCAAATGACTCTCTTGTTAATAGTTTTATTGAATAAACTTACTAACAGAAAACATATTCATGGTGTAATGTAAATTTATTCATTAAATTATTAACAAAAGAAAAAAGTATAGCAAACATACTAAAGACAGATTTGAAGATCAAAATAACTAGCAGAAGAGACATTTAGGCATATTTTTATAATTTTTGATATATTTAAGTACTGTTTGAATGAGCCTTGCACATTCGTGCACGAATATATTTTAGTCAATATTTGTTTAAACCATGACCTGAAACAGACGATGCCTAATTGGTTTTCGAAAGAATACATGAATGAATTATTGCAAGGGAAGGCAACAATTAGAAGTGTTGGTGAGGACAGGGCATGGCACGTGACATTAAACTTTCGTAAAAGCAGGAGCAGTTTTGTAATGAGGGCTGGTTGGAAGTCATTTTCAAAGGAACATGAGTTGAAAGTTGGTGATGTATGTAAATTTGAGATGACTCAACGCGAACCACTTTCATTCACAATTATTATTATCCCAACCACAAAGGAACCATGCCCGGAGCAGTTTCAAGGTATTATATTAGATGATAGTAAATTAGAAAATTGACTATTCAAGTATGATATGCAACAGCGTTAAAGAAAATACTAAAGAGTGTGATGATGATTATGATGATGAGATTCCCAGTGACAATGAAAATAATAAAATCCTTCAAGAAAAAGAAACTCAATTCAAATGACATTGCTACTACTGCTGCTATCAATGCAACCCAGCAAAATCAATGTGTTTATTTCAAATTTTGTTTTCAGTCATTCTATTTCTACCCACTTTTTAATCCATACAAAAGCACATGTTTTAATCCTGGACCCACTCTATTTATGTATATTTTTTATTTTGTTCTCTTTTAAGATTTAAATAATTTTCAAGACTGTCATACAAAAGAAATCAAGACATGAACTTTTATTTTGTACCCTTCAAGTGCCGAAAATAATTTTTGAAGTTTTGCAGAGGCTAATGAAAACAGAGGAGGCAGGGATAAGAAATGCACAAAAACTAAAGATGGGAATAAGAGAAACTGCACAAATTCTCATCCCAATGAGAACCCTAGCTTCACTCTCATATTATTGCCATATCATGTTGAAGGTGATAATAGATTGGTATGTCTCCTATACTTTTTTTTCTCATTAATAGTGATTTTTGTGCCTAACTGATTGTATTGGAAATTACAAACAAATCTCCAAATGTCTCATTTGATAATAGTTGTATTGAATAAACTTACTAACAAAAACATATAGGAAACATACCAAAGTAAATTTATTCAATAAACTTATTAACAAAAGAGAAAAAGTATAGGAAACATACCAAAGACACATTTGAAGATCAAAATAACTAGCAGAAGAGACATTTAAGTATATTTTTATAAATTTGATACATTTAAGTAGTGGTTTGACAGAGCCTTGCACATTACATATAGTTAATGAATATGTATTTTAAACCATGACCTGAAACAGACGATACCTAATTGGTTTTCGAAAGAATACATGAATGAGTTATTGCAAGGGAAGGCAACAATTAGAAGTGTTGGTGAGGAGGATAGAACATGGCACGTGACGTTAAACTTTGATGAATCCAGAATAAGTTTTCGAATGGGAAGTGGTTGGAAGTCATTTTCACGGGAACATAACTTGCAAGTCGGTGACATGTGTACGTTTGAGATGACTCGACGCAAACCACTTTCATTCACGATTGCTATCATCTCAACCACAAAGGAACCAGGCCCGGAGAAGTTTCAAGGTATTGCTTTTATTATTGTTGTTTTTGAAATGATACATATTTTATTATCTTCTGATTTTGATTTTGATACATTTGATCAATGTTAAAAGTTTTAATTTGCCAACAAACTAGAATCAATCAAATGTGTAAAATATTTTAAGGTTTAAATCTTGGACATCATGTTGTGTAGTAGAATGAATATTTCACTTGATTGTACAACCCTTCAGCTAGTCCCCCAAGCTCTATTTTATTGCGTTGGTTAAATACACATGTTAATGTTACTGTCATTAGGGCTGAGCAAGAATTTGTCATCCGACCGAAATCCGATGTAACCATAACAAATACTTGTTCAACGGTCGGATGTGTACGGGCTTCGGAAAGAAGTGAGACAAATCAGTTTCACATGGTTTGGAACGGACGAAAGCGGTTCTGTCAAAATGGAATGAGCGGTGTCCGAACCCGTCCACTTATTACTGTTGTTTGTGTCTCTGTAGAAGCCACGCGCGCGTGAAGTGTGAGACTATCTTAAGTCTTGAAAATTCAACACCCTACACACTGTCCAATGTATGTGTGCCATCAAACAGGGTGTGTCTTGACTTTTCAATTGTCATGTTTACCTTTTTTGGCTTTTCATATCTCATGTACTCCATTAAAATAAACTTCTTTCTCTTACCTTAATTAATTTATTACAAGCAAGCAAGAATATGATATTGAGCCCACCACTACCAGAGGGAAGAAACAAGAACAGGGAATGAACACGAAGCACGAGATGAGAGACATACAGAGAGGAGAAGAACAATTTTGCAGATGAAAGCTAGAGATACAACCGAGCCAAACCACCCAGCCCACCCATTATTCCATTAGACCCGTCACCCACCGAAACTGACGTTGAAACGGTCGGGAATGGTTCACGTTTTCTGATCTACGGGTGTTCTTCGGTGAGCAGTTGTTGGGCCGAATCCGCCCGTAACCGACCGGTGCTCACCCCTTACTGTCATAAAACCTCGTGATGAAGGATAATGGTGGGTTGTGGGTAGTGTAAATTGTGGTGACCAGTAACTGTAAAATAAAATAGAAAAATTGAGTGATGTGGACCAATAGATGATAGTGTGTTTAAGGGAGTGTATAGAGTGTGTGTTCGTGGCATTTCTATAGATTATTTGATTTTAGTCATTCTAATAATGGCTACATAAAAACTAAGATAAATACTGTACACATATATATTAGATGATTAATTCTAAAATATACAAATTTTTCAAGGACTAATACAAAACTATGATCGAAAGTGATATATTTACTAAGATTAATTTTTATACACGGATTAGAAGCTAAAAGTGATATATCTGCGAGGACAAAAAACATATTTAAACTAAGTTGTAATGATCTTATGATTATAATTGATTTGCACATAGCATTAGTAGATTTTCCCCAACTTCTTCAGTAGATCCCTGAGAACTTTGTGGACATGAGCAGAAAACTAAGGAGTCCAAGAAAAATCAGAGACAAAACCCGTAAAAGATATGGAATATGCGGGCAATTTTGGGGATGGGATTTCAAGGAGCTGCACAAAAACACATGGTTTTAGGGGTATTCATCTTAATTTTGTTTTGAGTAAATAGACAATTACCCCGCTCAAATTGTAAGTTTCGTCAATTACCCCCCGAAATTAACAAAACTTCAATTACCCCCCTGAAATTGTACAACGTTAATCAATTTACCCCCTCCGTCAAATTCTTCTATTAGTCAACATAATGTTTTGCAAATACCCCCCCTGAAGTTTTGCACTTATGTGCAAAATGCCCCTCGAACTTGAAAATTTATATTTTTTTTTCTTATTCTTGACTCAAAAGATATTAAAGGCAAACAATTAACAATTAACTTAGGCCATTTTCATTGTTAAATGTCACAATGAAATATGGAACTAGAAACAACACATGGAAATTCTTATTAGGCCATTTTCATTGCAATGAGAATACCTTTGAAATCCACACTCACCCACCAACCTCACAATTATCATCTTCTTCATAATCACATTCATAGTAGATTTTACAACTTCCATAACATGTTTCATAAGGAACAAACTTTATATCACCACAAGCCTCATATCCACCATCACCTCCTTCAATGTCATCAATCATTTCACAACAATCAAGCAATTTCTCAAGCTTCTTGTCATCATGAAGTTTTTGAATTTCCTCAACTCCACCAATGTATTTCTTTTCAATAAACACTTTTGGTAATCCTCCTTTACCATAGTACCCTTCACCAAGCAACTCTTTAAGCTCTTCCTTGAATCCTAAATACATTTCTCAAGCTTCCTTGTTTGCCTTTAATATCTTTTGAGTAAAGCATAAGAAAAAAAATATAAATTTTTAAGTTCGGGGGGCATTTTTCACATAAGTGCAAAACTTCAGGGGTATTTGCAAAACATCATGTTGACTAACAGAAGAATTTGACGGAGGGGGTAAATTGATTAACGTTGTGCAATTTCATGGGGGTAATTGAAGTTTTGTTAGTTTCAGGGGGGGTAATTGACGAAACTTACAATTTCAGAGGGGGTAATTGTCTATTTACTCATTTTGTTTTCGTGTTTTTTTGTGTACAATTCATGCAAATCTCCTTAAACTATGTTTTCTTTGTTGTTAATCACTGCAGATTCTGTAAGTCTGAATTTACATGAGATGTTTAAGGTTTTTATAACATCATCAGACAAGGTATGAATTACCTAAAATGCTGTTACCATGTATATAGCTATGTGTGTGAATGTATAAAATTTAATTTGTTCATATATATGCAGCTGGTTGTACTACCAAGTGAGCTGTTGAAGATGCATGGTATATTTAGTGGAAATTCAGTGGAGTTGAGAGTAGGGGAAGGAACATGGTTTGTAGATGTGAGTTATAGCGAACATCTCGACTATGGTTGGTTCACCAAAGGCTGGCAAGAATTTGTGAGAGATTGCAAAGTAAAGACTGGAGACACTTGCTTGTTTGAGACGATTGATGTGCAAAATCATGTGTTCAAGGTTTCAATTGTTTGAGACACTTGCTTGTTTTGTCATTTTAAGGGGTGTTACGTAAAATGTAAATATTCTCTAATTACGAGACTCGGTTTATTTTGCAACTGTGTTCTTCCCGTTGGTTTAAATGAAACAAAGGTTCACTAAGATACATCCGACAAGGTTGGAAAATCAGAAAGCAGTCCTAAGGTATGATGCTTCCTCCAATTCTCAAGGTTCATCAAGACATTGCCTTCCTCGATCATCTTTAATCAAAGCTTCTTCAACCACAACATTAACAGTAAGCAACCTAAAATGATTCAGTGCAGAAAATTGTTTATTTGCTCGATCTTTCTGATCTTCTGTATGTTTCATAGCTACTATGATTTTATTTTATTTTTGTCTATGTCCTTTTTTTTAGATGATTTCTTTAGTTTATGAATGTAAAGTTTCTTTATTTCTACAAAAAAAAAAATTACTATATTGGAGAGTGATCATTTATGGAATTTTTATAATATCTGGGAATACTAGTTATGTTTCCTGCAGAGATAATAAAGAAAAAAGTAAATAAAATCTAAACGTTCTGTGATTGCTTAAAACCTTGTTAAAAACAAGTTCAATCCCTATAATTTAGAATGAGGTCTAATTTAGCTGCAGGTTCCTAAAATTCAAGAGCATACCATAACCTGTTCAAGTATATGAAAAAAATTCAATATCAGATGGCAATTAGAATTCTCTCTAACCATTACTAAGAACTAACTCGTGTAAAAAGAAATATATATTTAACATTGAATGATAATTAGATCAAGATTCAAACCATTTGTTTGGGATGATGGGTAGCTCACTCGGTTGAGCTAAGGGATTGAACGAGTAGGTTCGAATTCTAGCAAGGGAGAAAGATACTAACATAACAATTAAAACACTAAATTTGTTATGGCAAACATGGTGGTAAGTTGACAACGGTATCACAATTGCCAATCGTGGATTGCGGAAAATATGAATTTGTTCAAATTTTTCTAAGCTACACTGCAATTGCACGAAAATAGCCGCTATTTGACAACACTTGGTACAAAATAGTGTATCGTGGAACAATGGCGTTTTTTTCAAACTTCTCTACGCAATAGCCGCTATCTGAGAACACTGACTATCACAAATCATCAAAATACAATCCAAGAGAGTTAGCCCATAGTGGCAGCCAATGCTTACCTTATACAATAATATTACAATTCTTGAAACATAGATCCTTCCAAAATGTTACTTGACAATGTTCATTTCATTATAATTGGTTAAAGTAGCAATTTGTAATTACCTAGACTCTGTATACAAGCTGCATCAATCAAGTAACATTTAACGGTTACTGAAATGTAACACTTACTGATGGCATGATACAAAATTTCCATATATGTGGAATAGTTCATACCAGTAAAAAAGTTTACAGAGAAAGTAAAAAGATATACATGTATGAGCTTATCCAATTACTAGTATTAAATGCAGCCAAAAACTTTCACTTTGAGCAGACATAATAGCCATTTTTGGTATTTTGCAAGGTTATAAATTTGAGGTATTTGCTGAAATTTTTCAATACTGATTTCTGCAACTATTCTAGTACCATTACAAAATGATTTTGCTATTACTATCCATCATGATGCTTCTTCCCTAGCTAGTTCAAGCAACTTTATTTTAGAAAAGACAAGAAAGAGGGGAGGAAGGCAAGAGTAATGTACCAAACAAATTCTAAGCACATTCTACTGATAATATTGTTGCATCTGATAAAATTATTGACTTGTTCATACACAAACCACATCTTGCACTTGTCAAAATCAAAACTTTGTTACACTTTGGACTTTGCAATGGCACTAATTTGCAGCATTAATCATTTGTTTATAGCTGTGTCATTAATCTGTCATGCTACATGGAAGAAAAGCTTGTAGTCATTTGTTTGATGATGAATAAATGAATGCCAGAGCCAAGCAAGTCATATTGTCTTTAATCAAGCATATTGATGAGCTAAAGAAGATGAAGTCTTAAAAAAGTTGTGTCTGTTCATCTATAATGGAACAAACCAAAAAAATGAATAATTTCACCATGACTAAAATCAAACAATTTTTTTAACCACTAGTAAAAAAAACAATATATTTGCATGTACTAATAGATCATCAAGCCTTGTTTCCAAGGAATCAAGTTGGAGAAGAACCTAAAGTTTAAAACACATTACCAACAATCATAGAACAAATATCCAAAGGCTGTCAGGATACTTCTTAGGTTCAAATCAAATACAAATGTTTACATTACCAAAATACAATGCTTAAAATTGTAGAAATAAATATCCAGCACTTGAAACGGCAGAGCAAATAAACATCTAGTTAGTGCCCTAAAGAAGCACAGCTAATGGATTCTTTCCAACAATTGAAACATTAAACACAAAATTTCTTTCATCAATTAACTTGAAGAGACAAATATCTCCAATCTCCACTTTGCATTCTTTCATGAATTTTCTCCATCCTTTACTGAACCTGCAGCCACAAAGACTCTGATAATAATTGACTTTTACAAACCATGATTTTCTCCCCATTTTCAACTCCACAATGTTTTCATGATATCCCCTTTTCATAAACTCCTTTGGTACACACTACAGATACAAACAAATATTATTTATTTATCATGTAGTTCTAACATATGTATCTATAAATCTAACAATAACGGTTAATACTGAACAAATAAATTAGTGAGGACTTTCACATACATTGTGTGTCCACCTTATACATTAGAGGTTAAAAGTTAATAGAATAGGACTGACTTGACTAACGGAGAAAACTTATGAGACTAAATTGAACGAAAGTTAATTATGGGAAAATATGAAATCTCATAAATAATTAAGGGACTAGATATGTGATTTGACATATATTTTTATGTAACTATAACTTACCGGGGTTTTGTTCTTCACGAAAACCTTGAATGTCTTATGCTCCTTCACATCACGACCTTCTGTACATGCATAAAACAAAATGATAGTATCTAATCTAATTTTTTAACACCCAAAAAATTTAGATATATTTGAATAGATTTATAGTTAGGTTCTAAACTAAAAGAAGAAACTGAAAAATGGATAAGTTAGGTCAACCACTAACTATCAAAAAGTTCAACAACATAAAAATTATTTCAAATTCACAGGTATTTAAAGAAATATATATAATAGTTCAAAGAACTATATAAAAGTTACAAATATTTCAGAACCCTCTACAATAATAAAATCTAAAAACATTAAAAAAGTTAGAAGAATACCCTTTACTTTTGGATGGCTCCTAGAAGTTCCTCCAATGTATTGCTTCTTTACAACACTATTACCACCAGAGACCCCTTTTTTATAACCTTGTAATGGATAAAAAAAATAAAGAAAAATAGATGTTAATCAAATATCAAATAAAAAAATTATAACATACAAAAAAGCGAATAAAAAAGAAAGATAGAAAACCTAGTAATTTCTTTGGGATTGGTTCGCTTCTAGCATGAGTAATAGTAACATTGAATGAAATTGGTCTCCCTTGAATCATCTCAAATTTACAAACATCGTCAACTTGCAAATTATATTTTTCCCTGAATAATTTCCATCCACCACCCAAACCATATTTTTTCTTGGTACCATAATACCTCAAACTCACTTCCACGGTCCTTTCATTACCAACCCTTATTGTTGCAGTTCCATTAAAATCTTTCAGGTGTTCTCTTGAAAACTCACTTGGTATCCACTGTTTCAAATAATGGTTTATTAGAGATATTAATTGGTTTTCTTAAATTAATAGATACTTTGTATAGCAAACTTACCAACAAATAGCCATTGGCGTAAGATTGTGTCATTATAACTTCAAAGGAGGGATTCTCATTAACAGCTTCAGATGTTGGGTATTTTCTAGCCTTCTTTAGCATGGCCACTTTGTTACTACCTGCAAAGTTTAGGCATTAACTATTTATTATACATTTGATTTAGATATTGTTTTTAGAAGATTTTAAGAAAACCAATTAAGTATTTATTATTTTTTTATCATAATAAAAATCACATATTTTTCCTACCAAAAAAAAACACATTTTTATATAAAAAGTATCTATTGAGCACTTCAAGACATTTTTCTTTTCAACCTTTCAGACATAAAATTGCAACAAACCATTCAATAACTCTTTAAAAGAAATTATTTCTATAAAAACAAGTGATAAAAAATAGAGTAACAGACAAGCTTAAATCTACCCAAAAAAGAGAGAAATATCACCTGAGAATTTTGGTTGGGAGGTGTCAGAATCCATACTCACTTTTCTCTTGCCATTCCTTGTCCTTTGAACTTGCTTTGGCATTTCCACCTCATCTAAACTCTCATCATCACTGATTTCATTCCTTTCTTCACATTCTTTTGTGGCTTCCTCATCACTTGATTCATCACTTTCTTCATTTTCTTCAGTGGCTTCAGCATCACTTTCTTTACCTTCTTCTTTGGCTTCAGCACATTCATCAACGGATTTGATATTGGCATAGTTTATTTCTAAAGTATTGGCACCAAATATCTTAACCTTAAAATATGATCCACCAATGAACTTGAAAGTCAAGAGATATCCATATTTGAAAAACTTAGCAAAACTTTCCCAATTCTTTTGAAACCAAA
>Ga0228711_1012265_pt1 | contig 10565 bp, 9 predicted proteins | sample MedpolnodulmetaG_2_FD_177996 | JGI IMG/M metagenome (GOLD analysis project Ga0228711, IMG submission 177996) | Root nodule microbial communities from Medicago polymorpha collected in Santa Monica, California, United States - brown nodules | ecosystem: Host-associated > Plants > Roots > Nodule...
CACTCTTCAGAAGGACTCTTGAGAAAGATATTCTTGTTGTGCAAATATATGTTGATGATATAATATTTGGTTCTACTAATGCATCTCTTTGCAAGGAATTCTCTAAGTTAATGCAGGATGAATTTGTAATGAGCATGATGGGAGAATTGAAGTTCTTCCTTGGAATTCAAGTCAATCAATTCAAAGATGGAGTGTATGTTCATCGAACAAAGTATACAAAGGAGCTTCTGAAGAAGTTCAAGCTTGAAGATTGTAAAGTGATGAACACTCCAATGCATCCATCCTGCATCTTAAGCAAAGAAGATACTGGAACAAAGGTAGACCAGAAGTTGTACAGAGGTATGATTGGTTTTCTGTTATACCTCACTACATCTAGGCCAGATATTTTTTTCAGTGTATGCTCGTGTGCAAGATTCCAATTAGATCCTAGAGAATCTCATTTAACTGCTGTTAAGAGAATCTTCAAGTATCTGAAAGGAACAACATATCTTGGACTCCTATATAGGAAATCCTTAGATTATAAGTTAGTTGGATTCTGTGATGCTGATTTTGCTGATGATAGGATTGAAAGAAAATGAACTAGTGGAAAGTGTCAATTCCTTGGTGAGAATCTGATATCCTGGGCTAGCAAAAGACAAGCAACTATTGCTATGTCTACAGCAGAAGCAGAATACATCTCAGCTGCAAGTTGTTGTACACAACTACTTTGGATGAAACATTAGTTGGAAGACTATCAGATAAATTCTAACAGTATTCCCATTTATTGTGATAATACTATTGCTATTTGTTTGTCAAAGAATCCAATTTTACATTCAAGAGCCAAGCATATTGAAATCAAATACCATTTTATCAGAGATTATGTTCAAAAAGGAATTTTAGATATAAAATTCATTGATACTGAACATCAATGGCCTAATATATTTACTAAGCCTTTAATTGTGGAAAGATTTGATTTTATAAAGAAAAATTTTAACATGCACTTTGTGTCTGATTAAATCTGCTTGCTCCTGAATTGGAATTTAGGTCTTGAAGTCGTTCAGAAGCTATAGTCCATTAGAAGCTCTTTACTGAGGTTTTGAGAAAAATGTGCTTCTGAAGATGATGTCAGCATATGAACTCTAGAAGCTGGACTTTGTGCTCCTGAACAGCAAAGTTAGTGGAAACGTTGGAAGTTACTTTCAGGAACACATGCCCCACTAACTAAGCAGTTACTCTGAGAATCTTTTGACGTGGCTTAATTGCATTGGTGTATAACGTAAGAGGGAAATGATGAATTAAGCTTTGAATGTACTATCTCGCGCCCCCTAGGTCATTAATGCTATGTTTATTTGTCCCCTTTGTCTGAATTGCAAACGTTTTACTCAAAACACTTAGACAAATCATACACAACTCACAATCACTACCTACACTTTCATTTTTCTGTGTGTATTTGTGCGAATCTATTTTTCATCACTCTCAGACAAAAGCCTAAGAACCCTAAAACCTTCCATTTTCATCAATGGCATCATCAAGTTCTATTCAAGAAACTATTCCATCCACTCAAGAAGCTTCAGCTTATGAAATCAGGGGGAGAACTATGTCCCTTGAGGAATGGGAACTCAATGTACAGGTTGAAAACCCCGTGGATTTCATTTCTCTAACTTATCATGGATGCGAGCTAAGAGACATCTATCAAGCGCAAGACCTGGAAGATTACTTTGGAATGCTTAATGGTCCAACATATTTGAGTCTAGTTAGACACTTCTGGGTAAGAGCACAAGTGTATGATAGGAAGGCTTCTCAAATGGAAATGGAGGAGAAGGTGCTGATTGATCCTAGTCTGCAGGGCAAGACTATAGAAGAAATGGGCCTGGAACCCTTTAGATGCACATAAATTAGGTCAAGCATCATGGGGATTCATGTTTATATCTCAGAAGCTTCTATCTCATGGGTGATCAGGAGAGCTTCTGAAGGAAAGTTTGTAAATGGCATGGACAACAACAAGTCAAGTTCTTTGAACGACATTGTCAACAAAACCATGTTCAACAGTACTAAAAAGGGAAAGTACAGTGAGTTGAGCATGAAGATCAATATGTTTTTGATAATAGAGTGTTCTTACACTTCTTTCTGACTAAGCAGAAGGCAAATGTGCCCAAGTACATCTTCAGGCACATGATCAAGACACTCAAGGAAAGCCAAACCATTAAGACGACCTAGATTCCCTATGGTAGGCTGATTTCAAAAAAATTTCACCAAGGAGGAATTCTGAAAGCTCTCAAGGAAGTCAACTACTTTACTGATGCTCAGCTTGGCACAGTAACAGGGAAAATTATCAATGGCAGCAGTCTCAAGCACATGAAACTGATCAAGAAAGAAGATCACAAAGTGCTTAGTACAGATTTGAAGGAATCTACAGTTATATCCAATCTTATAGATGACTTTCCTCCTATCTGCAAGCAGGATCCTCTGGAGGTCAGAGTCATGTACATGATGGATCACTTTGAGAGGACTCGTCAAACCATCAAGATCAGTGATATTCTTGAGACAATGTATGGAGGTGCCTTGCCTAGTGCTAAGAGCAGGAAGTCTAAGAAAAGAGCAATGACAAAAGCTGAGTATATTCAAGATGCTCCTGAACAAGCTTCAAAGAAAGCCAAGAAGTCAAAGGCTGATGCTTCTCAAGAAAATCCAACTGATACTTAAGTGCTCACCATTCAACAAGAAGCACAAGAGCTAGATGCTTCTAAGGTTTTGGACAAGAGAACCAGAAGCAAGAAGCCAGCTGATACTGCTCAGACATCTAAGAAGAGGAAGATGGCTATTAGGAAGCTATGGCAAGCAAGCCTGGCTGTTGAGGATGAACAAGAAGAAGCTACCACTTCATTGCTTACAAGGGAAGTCTTGAAGAAGAAAGCACTTAAGATTGCTGCTCAAATCTCAGTACCATCAAATGTTCTGTTGCAAGAAGAATCCATTGAAGTTGCTCAAGCTGGAATTGAGTTAACTAAACACTTGCAACAACTTGTGGCATCTGGTGAGCTACTGAAGGCTCCTGAGGAGAAAGCTGCACCTTCAAAAGCTGCTGCTTCAAGAGGTAATCATGATGTCTCAAACTCTGCTAATATAATAGAAGCTGAATCCGAATCTGAAACCTCTATCTCCTCCCTAGAATCATCTGACTTAGATGATGTCACTCTTAGCCTTCTTTACAAAAACATTTCACCAACCACCAAACCCAAACAAAAAGCCAACTTTAAACCATTTGAGCCAGTGCACCCAGTTGTTCTTAAAAGCATAGGGGAAATGGCTCAAATGAGAGTTGACATATGCAACAAACTTTCAGCTGACCATCCCTTTCAACCTCCAATGGTTGAACTCCTAAACATTGCACCTACTGATGTAGAAGGTTCTGATGAACCAGCTGGATCAGCCTCTGCAACTGCTACCTCATCAAGATCTGACCAAGCTCAAACCCAAACCCAAACTGAAACATGTGAACCCTCAAACTCCCAACCAAAATCACCCACAAAACAACTTGAACCAAATGTGTTAGATCAACTGGTCAGTCACTATTCTGGTGAACTACTTGAAGTTGAATCTGAACTTCAGAAAGCCTCGAAGGTAGCTTCTGATGAAGTTGCTTCAGAAAGACCCCAACACCAATCAGCTGACCCACAAACAACCTCAACCAAAATCCAAATCATCCCTGAATATGTTGAGTCTACATCATGTACTGAAGAGGTCAGTGAACCAGAAGCAACTGAAGTGGAGATTGATTCTTTCTCCACTTTTGCTTCTGATGACATGTCAGAGACCAACATCCCAACAACAATCCCAACACAACCTACAAATAACCAACCTTCATCATCTCACCTAGCCCTTCAACCCATCACTCCTCCTAAACTAGATAAAATTCCCTTCCCACCAACCATGTATCTGGAGTCATCTCTGTTAGCAGATGTTTGTGAGAACATCTTTCAGGAGCTCAACAGGCTAACTAAAACAAGACATGATCTTATTCATGAACAAAGCTATGAGCAGTCTTGGAAGAGGCTGAAGGAAAGAGCTGAAAAATGTCTTGAATGCTCTTCAAAGAACATGCATGGATGATCAAGACAATGCTCAACAGAAGCTCAAAGATTGGCTGAAGGGAGTTACCAGCAATCTTGAAGAAGTTAGAGTCCTGAAGACTTGGGTGAAGCATCCTCTCTGCTTAAGGCAAAGGAATGAAACTGATTTCATTTCAGTTGGAATTCATCCAAGGGAACTCAATGTGAACTGGTTGACAAGGATGAATGTCAAACAAGCATCACCTGGACTAGCTGTGCTGCAAAGAAATGCTGAACTAGAGAAAGAGAACAGGCAGCTGAAGAAAGAACTTCTTGAGCAAAAGCTACTTCTGATAGAGTACAAGGCATCTATAGAAGCTAAGCTTGAAGAAGCTAGAGTCAGAGAAGAGAAGTTGATCCAAACCAATGAAGACTTCAAAAGAGAAATGAAGCAGCAATTTGAAGAGACCAACAAGATGATGAAACAAATGATAGAAATGTTTCAGAAACAAGCCCAGCCTTAGTTGCACACTTTAGCTTGTTTTCTTTTTATCTGTTGTCTCTTTGTTTCTGAATTTATTTTATTGCTTCTGAACTTATCTTACTGCTTCTGATCAATACTACTGCTTCTGACCATTTGCTTCTGAACTTTACGTGTTTAATGTTCGTTAATCTCACCTTATTCTTTTTATCTCTCTCTTTTTGTCTTTATTTTTTATACTTTTTCTTGATGACAAAAGGGGGAGTAGAGTATAGTATTACAAGCACTGAGCCCCATTAATTTATTTCTAAACAACTTAAATTAATAGGACCATCTTCTTATCTCTTAACCTTTTATGTGAGATTATTCTTAGTGAATATTGCGCCTTAATGATAAATTTAATTAACATGAATAGAACTTAGGGGGAGCTTACAAACCTCACCTTAAATTACTATTGGACTCAGGGGGAGCTTACAAACCTCAAATCCATATAGTCAACGAGTTAATTAGATTAACAACAATTGATTTATTTTTAATACTAATGTTTGTCATCATCAAAAAGGGGGAGATCGTTGGAACAAAATGCGTTTAACAAACATTACCCTTAAAGTGGGGGAAATTGTTAGAACAAAGAATGTTTAACATATGTAACCCTTAAGGTTTTGATGATAACAAGGTATTAAAAATTGTCAATTGGATATGCTAATATTTGTTCAAATGTACACGACCATAGACAAAATTTTATATCTTTAAAGGGTTCTGAAAGAACAAAAGAGAGCAAAAGAATCAACAAAAAGGAAGCTTGAAGCGTCTGAAGAATAGTGTTCCTGAAGTTCAAAGCGCTCCTGAAGTGATGACGTCATCAGAAGCAACTTCATCAAAAGCACCTCATTAGAAGCAAGATCACCAGAAGCTGAAGTTCATCAGGAGCTGAAGAACTTAAAGCTTTAAAAGCTGGAATCTCATTTAATCTTGCCTAAGAGTTGCTAAAGACGTAAAGGAGTGTAACAACGGCCTTGAGAGGAAATTTGAAAGTTTTGGATGCTTATTCCATCAAGAGCGTTGAAAAGGACAAATGTACGAACTGTACAACAACCTTCTCCACTACTTTGGTCGTGCTTTGCAACAAGACAAGGATAACAGCTCTGCCTGCAGAAATGTTCCTTCATACAAGGAATGGATTTGAAATTGATCCTCCATAGGACAATAACCATATCAGGCAAAAGATCATTGGTTATCAACAAGCTTCAAACGACTCTTTTGTGCATGTGTGCTGGCAATTCTCCAACGTCTTTTTCACACCACTATATAAAGGAGTGAAGATCTTCTAGTTGAAAAAAGATATACAAGATACAGACAAGAAAGCAATACACACGCATACAAAAGCTAGACTCTCTAAACATTTCAAAGTTCATACTCTGTTTTGTTTGCATTTCAAAGTTACTTAGAATTTCTTAGCAAAGTCCATATTTTTAAAAATTCTATAGTCTCAAGAGTCTTTAATTGATTTGTATTGTGAACACCACTGATTGTATATCAAGTGTTCAAACTCAAACAATTTTCTATGTAAATCTGTTTGCTTGTAAGTCTCTTGCTTGTGTGCTTGAGCATTTGTAAGTCTCTTGTAGTTGTACTAGAGCATAGGTAAGTCTCTTGCTTGTGTGCTTGAGCATATGAAATCTCTTGCTTGTGTGCTTGAGTACTTGTAATTTGAGATTACAATGTTAGTGAAATCTCCTTGGAAGTGCAAGGGGGATAGGACTACTTCCGGTTTGTGGAAGGAACCTGTATAATTGCTTTGTATCTTTCTTCTCTCTCTCTTACTCTGTTTTTTATCTGATGCACATTTAGTCTCTGACCACTACTTCAGAAGCTGATTGTTATCTGCTTCTGAACTGTGACATCAGTAGGAGAAACGAAGAAAAAAACCTAACACAATTCAACCCCCTTTCTTGTGTTTTTCTCACCTTCAGCACGGACGTGCCTAACAATGGTGTGGTCGTGCCTCCAAAGATCAAAGAAGAGCCAAGTGCTAGAGAGCTTGGCACGACCCGTGCCTGTGGTGTCACGGTCGTGCGCGACTGTTTCTCCCCTTTGGCTTCTTTTGCCAAAAAAGCTAGCACGACCCGTGCATGTGGTGGCACGGTCCGTGCCTGTGGTGGCACGACCCGTACATGTGGTGGCACGGCCCATGCCTGTGGTGGCACGGTTGTTCCAAGGTTCCAGCTGCTTTCTTTTGTTTTTTTTCTAACCTAAAGCCCATGGGTTGCTTGTGGAACATTCTAGTGATTTATTTCTTAGGGCTTAAGTTAGTTTTTGGCTATAAAAGGAGCAGCTAGCATACTTGTAATCTCATCTTTTGTTCTTGGGAATTCTAAGTGACAATTATTTCTTTCAATAAAAGTTCTTCTTTATTTTCTTGTTATTTACTTTTATGTTCTTCTTCTTCTTCTTCTCTATGTCTACAATGAACATGAGTGAGTAGACTTCTTTGTCTTGGGATTGTTGGATGAGTCTAATGACCTAATCCCTATCAAACCAAACCTAGAACCATAATCTTATGTAAATCTATTTTCTAATTTATTTCACCATTTTTCTAATGAAATAACAAGTATTAATCGAAAGACTGAAAGGTGAAGTTTAATAGTTGTTATTTCATCATCACAAATATCAAGCGAAGGATAAAAAGATGAAGTTTTGATATTGGAAAAAGTGAAATTAGACAAGGATTGCGAAACATGAGAATAGTCTAACAAACCTTGAGACATTAAAGTTTCGTACTTAAAGGGTTCTAATAGAAATCAACCATGAGAATAGGCGTGGTTGCTATTGAAATACATTCATTGAGACCGAAAGGAGATATGAAAAGCCAAAGAGAAACTTGTCTTTAGAAAATAGATCCAATGTAAGATTTAGGTTTAGGGTTTGGTTTGTGAAGGATTTGTCACCAAGATGAACCAATAATCGCAAGACGTTTTTATTATTATTATTATTTTCAATTAAACAAAAATCTCAACGTTTTAACTTTGAACTCTCATATAATCATTGTTAAAAGTGAATCAAATTCATAACTCACTGTGGAATGATATCTTTATTACTACATCGGTAAACCGTGCACTTGCGGATTTACGACATCGAAGAGGAAAAGAGACTGTCTTGGTGAAGGTGATTTGGGTTGGACCTTCCATTACCATTGTTGTGGTTAATTTAAGAAAATCTTAGAATTGGTCTATTGATTAAGTAACCTTAATTAATTAAAATGATTGTCTCATGGAGTCTAATATATGTTAGTCCCATTTTCTGAGTAGGTTTTCGCTCATCTATTTTAGTCCCATTTTCTGATTATGTTTGACAGAGTTTTGTTCCAGCTTGTTAATAATTTAAGTTTAAAGAGTATTGCATGTTGTAAAAAAATATTATTAATGTATATACTCTAGTTATGAAATGGAGTAGTGATACGATAAAGTAAAGTGCACTCTTCAAGTCAGTGCCTAACTCCAAGTTTTACTCACTAAAATAATTCTCAATACCTTTTAAAGTCTCTACGGAGTTATTTATACACAAAATGTGAAACTAAATTCCCTATTATTACTCTTAGCATAACAAACGAAAATAAACTACTTTTCCTAATATTAATGCATAGTAACAATTTTGCTAATCTTATTGTTACTAGCTAGCAATGTAATCCCTTCAATTTAGCATCATTTGTTATCCGTTATCCCAATGTACTTCCTCTTAGTTAATTCTATCACTACTCCGCTCTTCAAAATTGACCTTGTCCTCAAGGTCAAAGATTCCATAAATAGAGAGGCAGTGAGGTGGTTTTGGAGGTGGTAGAAATGGTGGGATTGGAGAACAAACTTTTTCCATAGAAGATTGTGGATCTAGTGGCTTCAACGGAGGGGAAAGCACCAGAGAAAGAGTAGAAATTGACGATGATGGTGGCTGAGTTTTTAGCAGATTAAGTCGCTTCAATGGTGGATTCAGTTGCTTCAATTGCGGAAGAGACATCAGAGTTGTGTTGAGTGGTGGTGCCCTCGGCGGTGGCATTGAAGTGGTGTTGACATGTGGTTTATTAAGAGGCGCTACTCTTAGATACTGAGTTTCTTCTTCATGTGGTTCAACTTCTTTTTCCTCAAGACTCTTGTCTTTCAAATTTTCTCTCAATTTTTCAAGCTTCTTGAAGATGTTTGCGCAAGCTATTTTGAGAGATCGATATGAAGCTTTGTTTAACATAGCTAAATCTCTCAAGATTTGTTGAGATGTTTGTAACAATTCATTCGTCGGTAGGTTAGGAGATGGTGATGAAGGTAAAACTGTAGACATGGTCGAATAAAATTGAGTACTGTAGGATGAGTGATACATGTATGTCATGGGAGGTACTCTCAACGAGAGAACCAGTTGATACGATAAAGTAAAGTGCACTCTTCGAGTCAGTGCCTAACTCCAAGTTTTACTCACTAAAAAATTCTCAATACCTTTTAAAGTCTCTACGGAGTTATTTATACACAAAATATGAAACTACATTCCCTATTATTACTCTTAGTATAACAAACGAAAATAAACTACTTTTCCTAATATTAATGGATAGTAACGATTTTGCTAATCTTATTGTTACTAGCTAGTAATGTAATCCCTTCAATTTAGCATCGTTTGTTATCTATTATCCCAATCAACTTCCTCTTGGTTAATGCTATCAAGTAGCCTGTGACATAGTAATTATAGTTATATTAATTAACCATGTTTATTTAAGTAATTAAAAGAGTATATTTTGATAACGAAATCATTGAGTGGAAGTTAGTTAGAAAATTATACCATAACCTCGAACCATAGCATTCAGTAAGGATTAGGAGCAAGTGAAGTTTGAAACTGAGTTAGTAAATATTTAATTGTGAAGATATAGAGATATTGGAACAAAGACGACTGTTGCTTGGAGAGTTTAAGAACCATTGTTGCGAAGGTAAGGGGCATCACTCCACGCGCTTATGTGAAAACTGGTAAAAATATGTTGTTGTTGCATGAGAATCTATGTTTGATGATAATAAGTTGGTGTATTTGAGTTCTGTCGCGTCATTTTTCGGCGATCAATGCTATTTGATTAGCGTTTGACTCACTAACTATTTCACGACTAAACTTTTAATTTTTTCAAAAGAAAGTGGAAAAAGGTTCAAATACCACATTTTTAAAGATTAAGGGTTCGGGGGTTAGTTATATTTAGAGAAGGTGTTAGCACCCTAAATATCCATAGTATTCTATGGGAACCTCTTGATTTTATTTAATTAATTGTGCTATAAACTTGCTTGTTAAAAAAAATGGAATTTGAAATGATAAAAGACAAAAAAGAGACCTAATTTATCTACATTTTTATTGATTTGGAAGGATGAGGTCATTTGCCTACGTACCCGTAAGGATCAAAACCTCGTAGTTCGGGGTAGAAATTGACGTTTGATTGGTTGTGTGCTTTTTATTAGTTTTTGAAAAAGGTTTTAAAATAAAAAGCCAAGTGGCAAATAAAATTGGTTTGTGTTTTTTATATTAAAAGAAAGATGACACAAAGTATGATTAAATGGATTGAAATTTGATTAAGAAAGAAAAAAAAGAACGATCACTTGATTTTGAATCAAGGTTTATTATAAAAATGTTTTTGTGATTTTTGTTATTTGAATGTTTTTGTTGATTTTGAATATTAATTAAAACATAAAAATAAAACTAATGTGACAAGAAAAGAAAAGCGCGAGGAATTTCCGTAGTGACGTTGGATCACCACGAAAACCCTTTTCTAACCTAATATTTTTTGCATTTTTTTTAATACATAACAGCGGAATAAATAAAATAAAATGAAAGAAAGGGACAACAGAAGGGACAAAATTACCGAAGGGACAAAATTCCAAAGGGAAAAAATTACCGAAGGGACTTTTTCCGAAGGGACTTTTCCGAAGGGACAGAAAAAAGAGGGAGAAGAAAAGAATAGCTCGTCAACACAAGCTAAATGAGGGAGAAGAGAGAAAAGTTCTTTGACAACTCAAGAGAACTTTTGGTGTGTGAAATTGTGAGGG
>Ga0228711_1012266_pt1 | contig 10563 bp, 3 predicted proteins | sample MedpolnodulmetaG_2_FD_177996 | JGI IMG/M metagenome (GOLD analysis project Ga0228711, IMG submission 177996) | Root nodule microbial communities from Medicago polymorpha collected in Santa Monica, California, United States - brown nodules | ecosystem: Host-associated > Plants > Roots > Nodule...
AGCTAAGGTACATCAGACTCCCTCGGTGACGTGCGGGCCCCCCTTGCGGAGCTTATCCCATTCTCATGGCGAGAATCTCTTGAGATCCCAACCTTGCGTGGATCGCAAGAGACACGGCACCTACACCTTAGTTAACATCATGAACAATCATAGATACATAGCATAATCAAAGTGGGTCATTTCCTAACACGCCTTAGAGGCGTACTAAGATACTCTAACCCATCAGCAGATAGGATTCTAGGTATTCCACACGCCCAGATATCAGTTCCCACCCAGCATGATCATATAACCCTCAGAAGCCATGGTCCATTGAATTGGTGAATGTTGCTCATGCAACTTGTAAAGGAATTGCACCATGGGAATGCATGTTGTCGACTTGATATTGAAGGTCTTTGGCACCGATGTTATAAAGTGGTAATGGTTTGTAAAAACGGCTCCGGACGGCACTCTGGACCACAAAGAAGTTTTTTAAGAATGCTGTCAAAATGGTGTACGCTTAAGCGTGCCCGTAAGCGTACAGCTTGCTGGCCAGTACACTTAAGCGTGCTTGTAAGCGTGCAGCTTGCTGGCATGTACGCTTAAGCGTACCCGTAAGCGTAGAGGGCCTGAGTTACGACGTTTTGCACGCTTAAGCGTGCATTCATCAGTCCAGAAATGCAGAAAATTGTATTTTTGTGCCAAAAGCCTAATTTCAAGCGTCTAGTGCTCACAATACACCCATGGTACCTGGAAAACAGTTTAGAAACATTGCATGGCAATAGTTTACACAATATCAACAGAATCATAGCAAATTCATGGCATTAAACCCTAAGTTCATATGGTTTCTAACTACACAATTATCTCTCAAGACATAACACAACCCAAGGATGTTTGCTAGCTAAAGAACTCACCTAAAAGTACAAGAGAACAAGCACACACACACACACAAATGCAGGTCTTAGATCCACTCTAAAAGGATGAGAAGGAAGGAGATTGAGTGAGAGTTGGCTTGAAATTCACTTGATCATCCAAGTCCCTTAACATGCAACATGATTCTTCAAGAAGGAAGGTTGGAAGGATTGGATTGAAGGAGATGGAGAGTGAGCTTAGCTCAAGAGAGGGAGAGGGAGGACAGAATCTGTCCTTGTAACTAAGAGAGAGAGGGCAAGCAACAAATGAATTGGTTTGGGTTTAAAACCCCTTATAAAGCCCCTAAATGCAATTACCAAACTGCCCCTCAGTCTAATACGCGCATAAGGCGAGTTGACGGGTAAAATATCTTGAACTAATAAGCGGGATATTACATCCTACCCCCCTTAAAGAATTTCGTCCTCGAAATTTAGAATTTACCTGAAAACAAATGCGGATACTGATTAAACATCTCTGATTCGAGCTCCCATGTAGCTTCGCCATCCGGCGAACCTTTCCACACAACCTTCACTACGGGGATCTCTTTGTTTCTAAGGGATTTGACATCACGGTCTAAGATCCTCTCCGGTTCCGGCTGGAATGTCAAGTCCGACTTCAATTCGATGGAGTCTAATTCAACTGGCTGAAAAGGATCCGGAATGTATTTCTTCAACTGAGAAACATGAAAAACATCGTGCAACCCTGACATGGCTGGAGGTAAAGCTAACTGATAAGCTGCCGGACCGATACGTTTGAGTATTTGGAATGGTCCAATATACCTGGGGCACAATTTCTTAGTCCTGAAAGCGCCTCGCAAGCCCATCTTGGGCGTGACTTTCAGAAATACGTGGTCTCCTTCATCGAACTCTAAAGGTCTCCGCCTCCTGTCTGCATAGCTCTTCTGACGACTCTGCGCTGTTTTCATTTTCTCCTGAATAGACTTAATCTTCAGAGTCGTTTCTTGGATAACCTCTGGCCCCAAAATACTTTTATCTCCAACTTCGGCCCAACATAAAGGTGTCCTGCATTTCCTACCATACAAAGCTTCGTAGGGTGCCATGCCAATACTCGAGTGATAACTGTTGTTGTAGGAAAACTCTATCAGAGGTAGGTGATTACTCCAACTACCACCATCCTCTAAAATACAAGCACGCAACATATCTTCCAAAGTCTGAATAGTCCTCTCCGTTTGGCCATCCGTCTGCGGATGATGAGATGTGCTCATTTTCAACTGCGTTCCCAAAGCTCTCTGGAAAGGCTTCCAAAAACGCGAAGTGAAGATTGGGTCCCTGTCAGACACAATGCTCACTAGGACTCCATGAAGTTTGACAATCTCCGAAATGAACAACTCTGCATATTGAGACGCCTTGTAGGTAGACTTAACTGGTAAGAAATGAGCCGACTTGGTCAACCTGTCGACGATCACCCAAATCGAGTCTTGTCCCCTCTGAGTACGAGGTAAGCCTCCCACAAAGTCCATAGATATATGTTCCCACTTCCACTGTGGAATTTCTAACGGTTCGAGCAACCCCGCCGGTCTTTGATGTTCAATCTTGACCTGTTGACATACAATGCACCTCGTTACAAACTCCGCGACATCGGTTTTCATGCTGGGCCACCAATAGTTTTTCTTCAAATCTTGATACATCTTGGTAGCACCAGGATGAATTGAGAAATTACTCTTGTGTGCTTCCTCTAGAATCACTCTCTTTAGTTCTGGGTCGTTCGGGATACATACTCTTCCTTCAAACAACATTGCCCCATCGGGAGCCAGAGAAAACTCGGGACGCTTAATCCTTCCCTGAAGGTCCGCGTCCATACCCTGTGCTTGCACTATCCTTGATCGTAAATCACAAGAGATTTCCAATCTGTGTAGCCAAATGCCTCCATCAACTTCTGTGGCCTCGAGGTTGAGATCTCGGACCCTCTCATATAGTTTACATGTGTGCATCATAACTTCGGCCTGAGCTAAAGCCTTACGACTCAAAGCGTCAGCTACTACATTAGCCTTTCCCGGATGGTACTTTAGGTCAAAGTTAAAATCCTTGAGGTACTCCATCCATCTTCTTTGTCTCATATTCAGATCCCTCTGATCGAACAAGTACTTCAAGCTCTTGTGGTCACTGAATAGATCAAACTGTGCTCCATATAAGTGATGCCTCCATATCTTTAGTGCGAAGACTATAGCTGCCAACTCCAAATCGTGAGTGGGATAATTCTCTTCATGTTTCTTGAGTTGTCGGAAAGCATAAGCTATCACATTATCTCTTTGCATGAGCACACTACCGAGACCTTTAGACGATGCATCACAAAACACGATGTACCTCTTCTCGGGATCTGGTATGGCTAAGACCGGAGCTTTAGTTAATTTCTTCTTTAAGGTCCTGAAGCTCTTTTCACATTCCTTGTCCCATTCAAACGGTGCATCCTTCCTGGTAAGCTGTGTCAAAGGCAAAGCAATCTGAGAAAACTTCATAATAAATCGTCGATAGTAGCCAACTAGTCCCAGAAAGCTCCGAACCTCTGAGACGTTCTTCGGTCTTGCCCAATTCTGAACGGCTTCCACCTTCGATTTATCCACCGCCACTCCTCCTTGAGAAATGACCTTTCCTAAGAACGTAACTTCTGATAGCCAAAATTCACACTTACTGAATTTGGCATACAACTGCTTTTCTCGAAGAATATCCAGCACTATTCTCAGGTGTTGAGCATGCTCCTGTGGGCTCTTGGAATAAATCAAAATGTCGTTAATAAAGATGATAACAAACTGGTCCAAGTATGGTTGGAAGATCCTGTTCATGTAGTCCATAAATACTGCTGGGGCATTAGTCACACCAAAAGGCATAACTAGAAATTCATAGTGTCCGTAACGCGTCCTGAAAGCCGTATTGGACACATCCATAGACTTGATGCGAATCTGGTGATAACCCGACCGGAGATCAATTTTTGAGAACACTGTCGCTCCTTTAAGTTGATCAAGTAGGTCGTCGATCCTTGGTAGAGGATACTTGTTCTTGATGGTCACTTTGTTCAACTGACGATAATCAATGCATAACCTCATGCTACCATCCTTCTTTTTAACCAACAACACTGGTGCGCCCCAAGGAGACACACTGGGTCTGATAAAGTGCTTATGGATAAGTTCTTCTAATTGAGGCTTCAATTCTTTGAGTTCCAAAGGAGACATTCTGTAAGGTGCCACAGACACTGGCTCTGCTCCTGGAATCAAATCAATCGAAAACTCGATTTCTTTTTCCGGGGGTAAACTATTGATATCCGATGGAAAGACATCAAGATATTCACTGACAATTGGAATATCGCCGGGGCTTATATCTGACTCTGAAGCCACCGTGAGCATGACATAGAAACCGTTATCTTGTGCACAAATAAATTGAACCATCTGATAAGTGTGCTTGAGCAGTTCTGACAAAGCTACTCCTTCAACCGTATTACTGGTAGGCATGTAGATATTTTTCTCGAAACACCCGATATAAACATGGTTTGCCGAAAGCCAATCCATTCCTAAGATCACATCTAATTGTTTCATAGGAAGGCATACCAAATCTATATAATATGTCTTACTAGATATGGTGATAGGGAAGTTCTCACAAACACGGTCTGCTACAATCCCTCCATCCGTGGCCGTAGTCACTGTCATGGGGGGATCTAGTGGTGAAACCGTTAACTGAAGAGTTTAAACACATTGGAAAGAAATAAAAGAACAAGTCGCACCACAATCAAACAGAACTCTAACACGATTCTGACCAAGAAAACACATACCGCCGATCAAGTCCTCATTCGCTTGAGCTTTCTTCCCATCTAGCGAATATACCCTGCCTTTGCTCATAGTTGCATTCACATTTTTGCCCTTGTTCTTCCTGCTTGGACAATCTGCCACAAAGTGCCCTGCCTGACCGCAAGCAAAACAGTTGTCGGAACCCATTCTGCAATCTCCTGGATGATTTTTACCACATTTCTTACACTGCGGATGGATCTTGGGTGAACCGAACCGCTTCCCTTTCTGAGGAGAACCCCTTGGTTTCAGTTTCTCATGATGTTTATCAACAAGGTTCCCTTTCTTTCTCTCAAATGCTCCATAGCCTTCCCTGGCCGCCTTATCAAAACCCCTTTCAGCTTCTAGACTGTTGTGCACAATGTCATCAAAGTTTGTCAACCTCTGCTGGCTAACCACTGCATAAATTTCACCTCTTAGAGCATGCTTGTACTGATTTACTTTCCACATTTCATTACCCGCATATTTATTGTGAGTAGAGTAATGAGACAATTCCTCGAACTTCTTGGTGAATTCTGTCACTGACACATTGTCTTGCTTCAACTGGAGGAATTCTTGCTCTTTCCTGACTTTGTATGACAAGGAGAGATACTTCTCTAACATTACTTTCTTAAAATTATCCTAGTTCATCTCTATGCCATCTGTCACCATTCTACGTTGAGCGGTTTCCCACCAGTCTTCTGCTGCGCCTCTGAATTGGTTGGTTGCAAAGATCACCTTTTCTTCTTCGGTACAATCAGCCATTCGGAAAATCCTCTCCATGTGCTTAACCCATCTCTTAGCTTCTTGTGGTTCACCTTCACCATTGAACTCCGGAGGATGGTTACGGTTGTACTCCCGAAAAGCTGGATTCCCAATGATTGGTGGTGGGGGATGCTGCTGATGGGCACCTTGACCCTGTTGCATAGCCGCAGCCCACTGCTGCTGGGACTGAGCGTTCTGCTGGATCTGTTGTTGCATCATCTGTTGATTTTGCTGCATCATCTGTGCCCACATGTTACCATCAGGATTGAATTCCCCTTCAGCGTTCTGATTAGCCCTTAGCCTGCCACATCCTCTTCGTTCTCCAGACATTTTGCTCTAACTGTCATATACAAGTCAAAGTGATCAAATTCAACCGGATATAACAATAAGAACAATTATCCTAGTTTTTGAAGGACTCAACTACTTGGATTGCATTTATTAATGACCCAAGGCACGATTCGAATCGACCTGCTCTGATACCAAATTGTAACGCCCGTATTAAAAGTGTCTAGAATATTTAACACGTACGTTATAACTGATATTGGATACATTAATCATACAATACGGAAAAATACACATCCGTTGAGATTCAGATACAAGAGTCATCTCTAGTCATATATTACATTATTTAAGCATAATCAGTCTAATGAAACAAGTACAACAAGTTCCACCATGATACATGTAGCTAGAAATAACATAATAATAGCTAGATAACATAAGCATAGATCCGATAAGCACGATCAGTCCGAAGCCTTCTCCTTACCCTTTCCTCGAACAACCTGTGAACCTGAACAAAGAAGGAGTGGGATGAGACATAATGCCTCAGTGAGTTCTACCTAAATCCTAGGCTAGAGGTAACCTCGGGGAAAACCTATGGTCACCTCGTGTCTAGAATACAACCTACCGGTTGATTATACGTGTGTGGATTATCATTTCCTAGACGGTCGTGTATACTAGGTCCGTCATAGGTTCATCTTAACTTGTCGTATGGTCTTGTCTTATACATATACGAGTCGTGGCGGTCAAGGGATCCTAAGACCGCTACGCCAAGATACGCTAAACGCATCGAGGCCTAACATAATATTCACGACACGCTCCTGAACCGAACGATCGGGGAAGGCCTAAGGTCGTCAACGGTATCACTTCATAGCTTTCTCTATTTACGAAACCTGCACATACCTAGCATCATATCATAATCATGTCATATCATGTCATAAGCATATCATATAAGGGTGTGACATGTAATTATCTGCGTTCATTTTATGGAGTGCATCGGGTGGAGTAACCCCGAGTACAATCCCATACATGACCGATGAAATCCTAGCTAAGGTACATCGGACACCCTCGGTGACGTGCGGGCCCCCCTTGCGGAGCTTATCCCATTCTCATGGCGAGAATCTCTTGAGATCCCAACCTTGCGTGGATCGCAAGAGACACGGCACCTAAATCTTAGTTAACATCATGAACAATCATAGATACATAGCATAATCATAGTGGGTCATTTCCTAACACGCCTTAGAGGCGTACTAAGATACTCTAACCCATCAGCAGATAGGATTCTAGGTATTCCACACGCCCAGATATCAGTTCCCACCCAGCATAATCATATAACCCTCAGAAGCCATGGTCCATTGAATTGGTGAATGTTGCTCATGCAACTTGTAAAGGAATTGCACCATGGGAATGCATGTTGTCGACTTGATATTGAAGGTCTTTGGCACCGATGTTCTAAAGTGGTAATGGTTTGTAAAAACGGCTCCGGACGGCACTCTGGACCACAAAGAAGTTTTTTAAGAATGCTGTCCAAATGGTGTACGCTTAAGCGTGCCCGTAAGCGTATAGCTTGCTGGCCAGTACGCTTAAGCGTGCTTGTAAGCGTGCAGCTTGCTGGCATGTACGCTTAAGCGTACCCGTAAGCGTAGAGGGCCTGAGTTACGACGTTTTGCACGCTTGAGCGTGCAGTGCACGCTTAAGCGTGCATTCATCAGTCCAGAAATGCAGAAAATCGTATTTTTGTGCCAAAAGCCTAATTTCAAGCCTCTAGTGCTCACAATACACCCATGGTACCTGGAAAACAGTTTAGAAACAATGCATGGCAACAGTTTACACAATATCAACAGAATCATAGCAAATTCATGGCATTAAACCCTAAGTTCATATGGTTTCTAACTACACAATTATCTCTCAAGACTCTGAGTAATCATCAGACTCTTCTGAACCTGCAATACTTTCATCATGCTCTGGAGTTTTACTTCTAAACTCTTTGTCATCAAATTTGACATGCATAGATTCTTCAACACAGTGTGTTTCTGAATTATACAGTCTGTATGCCTTAGACCTCTCAGAGTAACCTAAAAAGATTCCCTTTTGAGCCTTTGCATCAAATTTCTTCAGATAGACTTTGTTGTTTAAGATCTAACATGTACATCCAAACTTATGAAAGTAAGAGATGTTAGGCTTCCTACATTTAAAGAGTTCATATACTGTTTTGTCCAACATGGGTCTGATATAGATCATGTTCTGAACATAACATGTTGTGTTTAATGCTTCTACCCAAAAACGTTTTGCCAGGTTGTTTTCATGAATCATGGTTCTTGCCATTTCTTGTAAAGACCTATTATTTCTCTCTACAACCCCATTTTGCTGTGGAGTTCTAGGAGAAGAGAATTCATGGACAATTCCATGTTTTTCATAAAATATTTCGAATTGCTCATTTTCAAATTCTCCCCCATGATCACTCTTGACTTTTAAAATTCTCAGTTCTTTTTCAGATTGGACTTGAATGCAGAATTTGCTAAACACATCATATGAGTCATCTTTAGATTTAAAAAACTTAACCCAACTCCATCTACTGTAATCATCAACTATAATCAATCCATATTTACTCCCATATAAGGATACAGTGCTAACTGGTCCAAATAAATCAATGTGGAGTAGTTCCAAGAGTCTGGAGGTAGAAACAATGTCTTTTGACTTGAAAGAAATTTTAACAATTTTTCCCTTCTGACATGCACTACAAAGTGCATCTGAATGATACTCAATGTCTGGTAAGCCTCTGACAAGTTGTAACTTGCTAAGTTTAGAGATTAACCTCCAGTTAGCATGTCCCAACCTTTTGTGCCACAGCCATTTCTTATCACTCATTGATAAAAGGCAAAGTACCTTCTGATCAGTCAGTTCTGAAAAATTAATCTTATATACATTGTTTCTTCTCTTTCCTTTGAAAAGTATGGATTGATCATCTTTGTTGATCACTGTGCAGTTGTTCTTCTCAAACATGACATCATAACCATTATCACAAAATTGACTTATGCTCAGTAGGTTATGTCTTAGTCCATCAACCAACCACACATTATTAATTGAGATTGAGGAATTACCAATTGTTCCAGTACCAATAATTTTGCCATTTTGGATTCCTCCAAATATCACAGTTCCTCCCTCTTTCATGGTCAGGGTTAGGAACATAGACCTTTCTCCCGTCATGTATCGCGAGCAGCCACTGTCCAGGTACCAAGATTTCTGCTTTTCGCTTCCTTTTAGACACACCTGCAACATCAACAATGTCTGACTTAGGTACCCATATATTTGTGGGTCCTCTTGGGTTAGTCCTAGGAGTTTTGAATTTCCTTTGAGTTCTTTGTCTGAAATTGTCCTACTTTGTCGTCTTCCAAACTTCAAGTTCAGAACCTTTAGTCTTAGAATGTAACTTAGCAAAGACTCTGTTTTCTTCATAACCTGTTTATTAGGTTCTGATCTTTTCAGGATCTGTAACTTTGGAGCTTTTGATTTAGAGTTATTCATGACCTTTGTCTTTTGGTCCTTAGGTTTTGACTTAGTCATTACCTTTGAACTTGAAGCTTTAGGTTTTGAATTAGAAGCTGTGTTGACCTTTTCAGATTCAGACACAAAATGAATTTTCAGTCCCTCTTTGGTATTATCATAACAAGGTTTCAGGATCACTTCACCAGAGTTACCTCCTATGAAGCCAATTCCCTTTTTGTTGTTCTGATTGATGCTATAAATCATAGATGCAACTTTGGTTCTATCAATTCCTGTGGTAATAAACTCTTGAAGAGCAACATCCTGCTCAGATAAAGGTTTATTATCACCTTTCTCAGTCATTATTTTCAAATTGTTATATTCATGTTGTAAAACATCCATCTCCATCTTAGTTGATTCATGGAGTTTCAGCAACTTAATGTATCGTTGCTTAACTCTCCTCAACTCAAAGGATTGGTTTTCATAATGACCAAGAAGTTCCTTGAGGGAATCAATTAATTCAGATCTAGTGAGTTTGGAATATACCTCAGTTTCATTTTCTGAGTCTGTATAGGATTCAGCATCAGATGATTCTTTTTCATTTTCAACAGTAGCCACCAAACCCATGGCTATATTTGCTTCATCTTCAGCATCATCCTTATCAGATTCAGACTCATTATCCAGATCTTCCCAAGTTGCCATCAAACTTTTCTTGATTTGCTTCTTGAATTTGTTGGATTTAAAGACTGGCTTCTTAGATTTCTCTTTGGATTTTTCCTTCTGCAGGTCTGGACAATCAGCAATGAGGTGTCCAGTTTTCTTGCAGTTGAAACAACCTTTTTGTTCTTCTTTTCTAGAGTTCTTGTGACTACTGCCTCTGCTCATGAACTTCTTGTTCTTCTTAGCAAGATATTATAGTCTGTTGGAGAGCATAGCCATCTTCTGAACGATTTCAGGGTATTCATCAGAATCTTCAGATGTAGATTCTTCTTCAGACTCCAATTCCTTCAGAGCCTTAGTTGACTTCCCTCTTGACTTCAAAGCAATAGAATTAGGCTTCTTGACAGATTCATGCTCATTAAGACCACTCTAATGACACTTTAAAGAGCTTATAAGATCTTCAACACTTAGAGTGTTTAAGTCTTTAGCTTCTTCAATAGTTGTCACTTTTGGTCTCCACTTAAAAGGTAAGCTTCTCAGAATCTTGTTCACATGATCAGACGCCACGTAGCTTTTCTTCAGAATTTGAAGTCCAGAAACAAGAGTCTGAAATCTTGAGTACATAGTCTCAATGTTTTCATCCTCCTTCATTCTGAACAACTCGTACTGATGAACGAGCATAGTAGCCTTAGCTTCTCTGACTTTCTTGTTACCCTCAT
>Ga0228711_1012267_pt1 | contig 10563 bp, 4 predicted proteins | sample MedpolnodulmetaG_2_FD_177996 | JGI IMG/M metagenome (GOLD analysis project Ga0228711, IMG submission 177996) | Root nodule microbial communities from Medicago polymorpha collected in Santa Monica, California, United States - brown nodules | ecosystem: Host-associated > Plants > Roots > Nodule...
TCGGCGATCAAGATAGGTTTCTGAATTGTTTTTAATTGGTGTAGTTCTTATAAATATGAATGAACGAAAATATTATTTTAGCAAGTTGTTTGATCAATAAAACTAATTTAAACATACATAATTAACTAAAATAATTTAAGCACATTAAACTACTAAAATAAATAAACCAACACATTCCTTAAAAAAATAATAATAAACTACTAAAATAAATAAACCAACACATTCCTTAAAAAAATAATAATAAACCAACACATTAATAAAATTAAGTATGCCTCTAAAAAAACAAAAGTAAAAAAATAATAATATGCAGCCTCCCCCTATGATTAAAAACAAAACAACCAAAGGTTCAGCCAAGGTTCGAACTCACAAACTTAAACTACTTTACAATATATTAAACCACTGCAACACATGAAATCAATTGACAATATTTTTCGTTCCTTCATATATATAAGAACATATCCAATTAAAAAAAGGACATCATCTTCAACCTCCAACCGGGTTAATTTAACCCGGTATCGATCCTCAAAACCCGAAATTAAACCCGACGATTTAGACCAATTTCAACGTCGAAAACGATGATTATGATTATATAAATCGTTTTCAATACTTTTTTTTAAAGGACAATATTATTAGAGCACCCAACCTCTTAAGAATAGAGGAAGGGGCGAAAAACACCAACTACAAAAAACAAACAACCCCAGCGAATAGCAGTACAGGGAGCATCACCAATTTCTTTCTTTCTTCAATTTAACATGCTAAAACATGACCAGTTTCTTTCTTTCTTCGATTTCTTTTTTTTTCGAAAACATGACCAACAGAAGTCTCATAAAATGGGATGAATTTTTTATTCCAATTTATTCAAACATGTTTTAGCATCAACTTTAAACTAGGAGAAGATTTGTTGTTGAACATAAATTGGAATTAATTGGAGCGTGTTTTAGCATAAAAAATTGGAATAGATTTGTTGTTAAAAAAAGGAGAAGAAAGAAATAAATATAGTGTGAAAGGCAGTATAATAACATTAGTGAGGTGCTTAATCTGATGGTTAAAATAAAATCTAATAAAACTAGTCTATGGTGAAACATATTGAGCAACCTGTATACCATCAACATGACATGAAATCATTTAAATACGTGGCGCATTATTATTGGATGTAGGGTAACTTCACCGAAAAAGTTAATCGAAGAATTTCACCATAGAATTTTCCTATGAATAAGGACTAGGAAGTATCCAATGTTATATTTGAATTTATTGGTTATATATAAAATCTATCCCGTGATGGTATACTATTTGTGTTTAATTTTTTTATAGCTGCTTTGATGGAGATCAATCAATTATTTTTTCTCTGTGTTTTGATTTTGATAAAAAGGAATTTAATAAATCAAACATACTTCTGAATGATTATGTAGTATAATACAAGTGATAGATATTATGTAGTATAATTTTTAGTATTCTCCAAGTTTTCGATTGATTATTTACTTTGAATCTTTCAATTTTGTTTTTCATAATTTTATTGATCCCAAATATTAGGGTTCCACATTTTCAAGATTAATTGTGTTCGATGATTTTCAGTGACGATTTTTTCTTCTGATTTTTCCTTTCATTCAATCAAGTGATACCATTTTGCGATTATCGTCATTTTGTTTGGATTATTATTTAAAGTTCTGATTTGCTTCTTCTTCTCTTTTGAAGGCTCGATTTATTTTTAGATCACAATATTTCAATTTTATTTTACCATTTCCTTTTAGTTCCAGGATCATTGTCCTACTTTCATCCACTCATCCATGTTTATATTTACTGGTCCAAGATACATATTTCACTTCGTTTTAAGTGAGCCGTTGGATGACTGCACAAAACTTAATAATTAAGGTAGGAACTCCTACCAATTTTATCTCATACAACTATTGAATTTTATCAGTCGAGCGAATAACTCCTTATTCTAATCCATTATATGGATTGCTCCCAACTTTTGCTTCTAGACATATATAACCGTATCTATACTATATACACTATATATAAAGAGAATACATGGTTTTGGAATGACTTTTTCACTTCCAATTATATCCCTAATCAAATTTGTAAATAAAAACGTTATGTTTTTTGTGTCATTAAAAAATATAAGAATTTATATTATATTTGCTATATTGTTGATGTCATTGAAAAATATAAGCATAGTTTGTTACAATTTAAAAGTGCAAAAAATTATACCTATAATTTGAATTAAAATAATTTGAATCAAAATTAAAATTTTCTAAAAACCACTGTTCGTAATTTTTTTTGTAGAAATACTATTCATAATTTATACGCATTTGAACAATATTGTTGATTTCTTTCTGTTTACAGGACATTCATATTTGTAGTGCCCAAGCTTGTAACATCCATAATAGATCACATGACTTTTGTCAACTTCTGATTTTAAATGTTCTTTTCTTGTAGGAAAAGATCTCTTGTTTTGATCTCTTCTTTGTATCATTCTTTGTAGTTTTCAAGTTAGAAGAATGATTTGACTTTCTTCTTCATCACCCTCTTGTTGTTGATCTTCGGGATTCACTTCTTCTTCTTGCTTTTGAGATTCTTGATTTGTTTTGAAAGCAATCATCTTGTTTTTGTTTGAAAATTATCTTCTTGTAATAGAACTTCATGAGATTTTAGAGAACCAAATAGATCTTCTAATATGAGTTTAGTGAGATCTTTAGATTCTGCTATTGCAATTACAATATGTCTCCAAATTTTGGAAGACATCTTAGAATTTTCCTCACTCTTTCATGAGTGATGAAGTTCTCTTCAAGAGAACGTAATTCATTCATAATGACAGAGAATCTTCCATACATTTCATCCATGGCTTCAGTTTCTTTCATTTCGAATAATTCAAATTTTCTTACACAAATATCAATTCTTGTTTCCTTCACATGACTAGTGCCTTCATGATGAGTTTTTAATGTATCCCAAATTTCTTTGACAGTTTTACATTCTTGCGTTCTATCACATTCTTCCCAGCTTAAAGTCATTGTTAGAATTAATTTAGCTTTAATGTTTAGTATAACATGCTTACCTTCATCTTTTGACTGTATTTTTTTATTTTTATTTTATAGTTAGATCTTTATCTTATGGAACACAATTTCCATTTTCTACTATAGGCCACATGTTGTTGTCTTGTGATTGAAGAAACAGTTCCATTTTTCCTTTCCAAAAATAATAGTCAATTCCTTCAAAGAGAGGTGGTCTAGCTGAGCGACCCTCCTTCAGACATAAATTTTACTTTAGACATTTTTTTTCTTCTCCTGAATCTTTTTCTCTCACATTATTAAGTTCTCAACCTGGCATAACTCTTATGCCAATTGAAATAAAATAATATCACAAGAAAGGGAGGTTTGAATTGTGAACTAATTAAAATTGCCTATTAAAATTCTCAAACAATACTTGAAACTTAAGAGTTAGTTAACATGATAATAATTAACAAAATAAAAAGGGTGTTGTGTGTGTGCGTGATTAGGAAATGTAAATGAGATCAAGGAATAAAGATCACACAAAATAATTTCCGTGGGATGCTGAAGTGCCCACAAGACTTGTGAATTTTTCACTAGGTAGTTGAGTTATGACTTAATCTCAGCTCCTTCTTTCGTAGATCTCCTTCAATCTTTACAATCAACTTATTTCAACCATTAGTGGTCTACCCACTTGCTTTTACGAGCAAGCTTTTTACAAATCCTTTGTGCTCCTTTTACAAAGAGACTTTTTACAAACGTTTGAATATTCTGAAAATAGAAGTAATATTTTGCTTGAATGCTTGATAATTGAAAAGAGGAGCTTGTTCAAACTTCTATATGATCTTAATCAATTTGTATTTGATTTAAAAGAGCTTTTCTTGAGGAGATTTTTGTTCTTGAGTGTGCTCTCAAAAATTGTCCTTCTCTTTTGTTGTAGTCATTTATTTATAGGAGAGAATGCCTTCATGTCTTCATTAGAATATTAACATTACTCTTGAAAGACTTGAAGTGCAAGATTTAGGTAGAATTCTGAGATGAGATTGATCTTTTCCAGTGAGATCGATTTCTGCAAGTGTTGAAGCTTTCCTTTTTGTTTGTGTGTCTTGCTACGTGAAGCATGGGTTGTCTACAACTCATTGTCTAAACATTCTTTGTTGTAAGTTCAATCTTACACTTTCTTTATGTGCTGTCGAAAATGCATTGGTTCTTCACATGTTTTGCACATGATAATAAATGTGTTCGTTTACATATGCATATTTGTGGTAAACTCTTATGATGAAAATTTCTTTGTCATGTCATATTCCATTCTTCAAATATTTATTGTTTTCTTAAATATGATTGCCTTGAATATCATCCTTGGTTTTTGTGTTTTTGCTGATTTGAATAATCCAATACTCTTAGAACCAAACTTGAGATCAATCTATCCAAAAATGACTTTATGCTTTCCATTATGATTCAATCCTATGATTTAAAAAATTACTCAAAGCACGAATTAAATAACAAATAAAATCGAAATTAACAGAAACTTGATATAATATGTTTGTTATCTTTAAACCTTAGACAGGGATTTTGATTATATCTCAATAGTCTCTCTTTATAAATGGATCATCATTGAAATGAAGAAACATCTCTCGCCATATCAACAACTCTTTTTCGTCAAAATTTGAACCCCAAATAAAGTGTTGTTCGTTGCCTTTTACATAAAATCACGATCCATATGTTTCTACTTAATTCTCCTAACCAAACATTCCTTGTGCTTGTTAGAATTCTTTATATTTTGAATAAACTTCATTTTAGTTTCTTAAAAAAAAAAATCACGATCTGTTTTGTTTCTCTTCATTGTAATGTCCATAGCGATCGTACCCCAAAAGATCACTTGGCACTTTTGGTTAGTGTGAATTCAATCTAGTTAAGATTATTATTTTAAAATATTCTCTCTTTCTGATATTTTCCTCACTTTATTACATAAATCAATTAAAACATTCAAATATTTCCTGATAGTCAAGTGTTGTTATTAGCGTCAAAATGGGCACAAGCCATGAACCATAGATGGAGATCTAACTTAAATGTGTGTTTTGTTGTACGATTGAGAGAAATAATTTTGATAGAATTGATGTTAGTTAAAATAAATTTAATGTTAAATGATTTAATTGATAATGGATTATTAATTTAATTGTTCATAGATGAATAAAAAAAATTAAAATAAGCTGCATTTTGCATTCAAAACTTTTGAATAACTTTTGTTTATTAGTATAGATAGTTTAATTTGAGTTAGATATATTATATTAATATTAATTTTCTTGACAAATATATTCAATTAACAAATTCTATAAAACACTATTAGAAAGAATCTGTCAAGAAAAAAAAAAGGTAAAATAAAGAAAATATCAGATTTTTCTTCTTATGTTTTTGCCATTTTAAATTTGTCTATCTAAGAAAGGGGAATTAATGGGATTTTAGACCCCAATTCCAATTTCTTCTCTATGATAGAGAGAGCGTTGCGAAACAGGGTTGAGGAACAGCAAAATCACACCGTAACCAACTTGAGAGAAAAATGACTATACACACATGATACACAACAGTTCTTAAGGAATTAAATAAATTAAAGTATCTTAATATAAATATACCAACTAATATTTTTAATCTATTCAACTCAAACTTAAACAAAAAATTAAATAAGTAAGGAGTATTATAGAAGATTTCAGAATTGCGACATGATATATATAAACCATGCACACATGCAACATAGGTAACAAAAGGGCATCAGAAAACACACACAAAAGTTAAAATTAATATTTTTATAGAACACATAATTAATATTTCTATGTTCTAATTTTATCATCAAAATTTATGACCAAGTGTTTGAGGCTTGTTCTTGTGAGGCAAACAAGGAGCACCAGTAGTGAAATCAGTAGAATCTCCTTCTTCTCCATCTTTTGTGTCATCACGTTGCAACTGAGATTGATTAGAATCTGCAGTTTGTTGTTGTTGATCACTCTTTGAAATATTTTGTGCACTTGAAAACAAATCAACTGGTTCAGAATCTGCAATCTTTCCTCCTTCAAGTGGTGTACCATGTTTGTAGCGTACCCTCACTGCTTCATCTTCTGATAGCCTTGCTTGTGCTGTTCCATATTTTATATCATCTTTGCTTTTCGCCATGGCAAGTGAATAAACTAACTACTTGCAATTAAGTAATTCAAGTACTGTGTTATTGTTATTTGTGAGTAGAGTTTGATTTGAATGAAAGATGATGATGAAAAAGAGTGCATTTATAGGCTAGAGGTCAATGTGATGCGTGGCTGGTTGTTTGCACTTTCAAGTGACAAGTGTGCATGAGCAAGGTTGAAGAGTTCTAAGTGGTGACAAGTGGTTGATTGTGGAAATTGAAAATGTTCCACGAGACATCGGTTCTAAAATTTTAACCTTAGAATCCAAGGATAAAGTTCAAATCTACGAAACACAGACACTTTTCAGATTAGACGTGTTTCAGTGTCAAACGCGTGTCGTATCTGACACCGACACAACACCAACACTTGTAATTATACTAAATTATATGATTTTTTTCAAATTATTAACTGTATCGAGATGTGTCAGTGTTTGTACTGTGTCTGTATCTGTGCCTCATAGGTTCAAATTCATTTCAAAATAGTTGTAAAAAGATTATTCTGTCCAGTTTAGAAAATAATATTTCGTTCATTCACCATTTTCTTAAGGTGGACTTTAGAGTGGAAAAGGAACACGAGTATTCCATTATGAAAAAGCTTTGTTTAACTATTAGATTAAAATGGAACATTGATCTTATTATAGTTTATCTATGCTATATCTTTTTTCTTAGTGTCTTCAACCTCCCGATAAGACACCAATAGACCCACCACCACGACTTCATTGAACTTATCCTTAACTTATAGTCATACTCAAATTTCACTTTTTTTTAAGAACATAAAATAAAAGGCTTGAAGGTTTATGAAAAGGGCCAATTTAGTTGTTATTCATGATTGTCTTCAAATTTACACCGACGAAGGTACTCCCTTTTCTCTCTCATTTTTTTCTTTTCAAAAAACATTTCCTCTTTGATCTTATTCACGGCTTTCTCGAAAAAATACCCAACGACAATGCTCAATGGTTGTTGAGTTGACTCGGTCGAGGACTGGTTAGCAATGAAGTGGTTACATGTTGTGTTCTCAAACACGTTTCAAGAGCTTTGGAAAACTTCATGTTTTTAAAAGAGCAAAACGTTTCGATCTTTCTGCAAAGCATACTGGACTGAAAGAGGTGTGGACTGCGGCTGAACCTATGTCGTATGAGATGAAGGGATGTCTGAGTTAGGTTGGAACGGTAGTGTTGGTACACAAAGGTTTGAAGATTTTGTCTGGTGGGAGTCGGTGGTGGTGGTGAGTCTATTGGTGTTTCATTGATAGATTGAAGACGATGAGAAAAAAGACATAGTGTGGACAACCAATTGTAAGATCAGTGTTCTGTTTCATTCTAATCATTAAAAAAAATCCTGGTGAGAAACTCTTTCCCTTTTCCGCCCTAAATGCCACCTTTTCTTAAAAGTGTTCCATGAGAGAAAAGTTTGGTTACTATTAAAGATAGCAAGATTGTAAAATCGAAGATTGCCCACAAAATCGAAGGATTCAACTCAAATAATATTAAATATATATTATAAAGTGCATAAACTACTTAAACTTGAAATTTTAAAGCAAACATAAAACAACAAAGTCTTCTTACCTATATGCTACAAGCTTACATCACATAACGAACACAGCAATTATAAGATAGAGCAAAATCACTTAAACATAAATAATTTCAAACAGATTTTGCATAGTTTAAAATTCTACTCATGATTGAAATCGATAAGGTAGAAAAAAATTGTAACATTGTAGAATTTTAGGATTCTGATCGGAATTTTAACAACGGCAAAATCTACGTCATACCTTCACTGCTTCACACTATGTAGTCGTCATGTAATGGGTCTATACAATGTGTCAATGATTAATTGACCAATGACTAATAGATCAATAACTAAAGACATAACACTAATATTATTCTAATAAAAACATTTTTTGTTTTTTTGGGTCAAATAATAGTGGTTAGAAATTCAATTGAGTAAGAGGGGAATGCAGAGCTCCAACGTTTGAAAATAAAGATTTCTAGATGATTAAATAATGAGTTTGAAGTTGAGGAATGAAGGTGATGAGAACAATAGAGTGAGATTAAATAAGAGTTAATTAAATGAATTGAATCACAAAGTGTAGAGATAATGTGAGTAATGACATAATGCAAGGTATCAATGGCGTTAAGTGATGGAGTAAATGTAGATTATTTGCAATCAACCGGTCAATGAAAAGGAAGGTTTCATGGAAAACTAGCCAATAGTTTTGACTTATTTATTTACTATTCAATTCACATAACTAAGTGAGAGAGGCTAATCATCATGATGGGAGGACGGTATGAGATGTCATACATAGCCAATAAAAATAAAGATGAGTCGTCACGACTAGACTAGTATGAACGAGACATGTAGGCATCAAGAATAAGTGGGTGTAGGCTACGTCGATTTAGGCTTTGCAAGGCCTAAACTTGATCCGTTAAAATTTTTACGACCTAAACCTGATATGTGGTTTATCATAGGCAGGGGTGGCCCTCGGCATGGGCCGATCAGGCGACACCCCAGGGCATCATATTTTTAGGGACACTAAAATTTTATTTTTTTACCTATGTATCTATATATGTATGTGTGTGTGTATATATGTATATATTAAAGGAGAACTTATATTATTTAAATTATGTAAAATACTTGCTAACAAAGTTACAGGGGTATTACGAAAGTCAAAATTAATAAATGTGTGTGATTAAATAAAATATTGAATAAAATCAATTAACTACAACCATAATTTGGGCACTAAAATTAGAATAATGATATGGAGTATGAATAATTTAAGAGTTGGATTTTTAACTCTTATATATTAACACTCAAAGGTCATATTATTTTACCCGAGTTTATGTAGATATTTTCTTTCTAATTTTCAATCTCTAATCTCTCCATCTCAAATATTCATATTCGTGTATTTTTTTTGCACAATGTCAAATGAAAATTTGCAATAATCGCCTGGGTCATTTCTTTTATCCTTGTGTTTTTTTTATAGGAGCATCATCTCATGATTCGCCCAAGGCATCTAAATTCAAAGGAAGGGCCCTGATCGTAGGCTTATTTTTTAGGTTTTGGTATGGCCTTCTAAAATCATGATGTGGCCTGCTAGCTTTGTTTAAAAACTTATTTCATATAAATATCTTTAAATAAATGGTCTTGCTAACAAGTATCCTAAAGACACTTGTTAAGGATTCAATAAATTGAAACAATTGATAACTTTCACGTATAAAAAATTTCTTTTTGATGTTTCAATGTATTGAGAATACAGAAATCCTAAGATAAATTTTCTATTTTAATCTTCTTATGAAGTGTCCTTAAGCACTTGTTAACATTTCTCTTAAATAAATGATGCAGTCCAAGTTTAAACAGATAACGAACAAATAGATCAATGAGATTAAACTTCATTTTAATATTTAACAAGTACTTTTAGATAATCTGACTATATATTACATGAGATATGATCAAATTACACCAAATGTCAAAAGTATATAAACTTCAAGGCAATTAGATTCAGTGTATGATAATTCACTTAAAGTTAAAAGTATATATTTGTCTATAACACATTCCTAATTTGCTGAAAAGAAAAAATAACATTCCTGTTTATCTACTTTTCCAATTAAGTTTGTAATTATTGGTGTTTCCATATTTTATTTATTAAAAAACAAATTCAATTCAATATTATGATAGGTTATCGCATTAATAAAAAATTGAAACTAATCAATTAAAATTTTAGTCTAGCACTATCCAAAAGTTGGTTGATGATCTTAAAAAAAAAATTGGTTGATGAGATATTCTAAGCCTATTTGCACCTTCATTAGTGGTGTGCAAAAAAAAAACGGTGGTGTGTGGCTCCAATCCAGCCTTATAATGCAGCAAAATTATAAACTCTAGGCAGAGTTTTACATCCCACAAGGTTATATCCGATTATTTGCAAAATTGTAAACATTAATATCTTAAAATAAAATAAAACATAAATTATTTAAGTAACATACCTATTTTATTATAAACGAAATCTGAACACATTAATATCATGATTATAAAAATATTAAAATTTAAATGTTATTTAATTTTATGGCACATAAAACAAAATATATGATGAGGACATATTAATTATGGGTGGATTCTAAGGTGAGGGAGCAGTTAAGTCCCTCACCGGTGGACCATGTACAATATATCATTAGATCTTTAAAAATGATTTAAGGGTTCAAATTTCATTAAAGAAAAGAGAGAAACACATATGCCTTCTTCCACCCAATCCCTCCTCCTAGTTGGCTTCTTTAACAAAGGGGTGCTAACCACCAAAAAATAGCGATCTCTGTTGTTGATAATCCTGAAGATCTTCTCATAGTTGATGGAAATGAGGATGGTGGTCTGCCAACACAACACACCAACGATGATCAAGTTTAGAATATTCAAAAT
>Ga0228711_1012268_pt1 | contig 10562 bp, 5 predicted proteins | sample MedpolnodulmetaG_2_FD_177996 | JGI IMG/M metagenome (GOLD analysis project Ga0228711, IMG submission 177996) | Root nodule microbial communities from Medicago polymorpha collected in Santa Monica, California, United States - brown nodules | ecosystem: Host-associated > Plants > Roots > Nodule...
AAGTGAAAACTTGACAAGTCATTTTGCATATGAGAAGTTACTTTGAAATAAACATATAGGGTGGGTGATAAGAAAGTTATAGATTTAATTCATCCACTACTAAAATTAACAACTAACATTTGTTATTTTAAAGTTAAAATAAAGCAAGTCAATTTAGCAGGAAAAAAACATTTATAGATTGTTTCTTTTTTTCCTACTTCCAATTTTTCTGATAGAATTTTCCCTACTTCCTATGTGAATATTATGTGTACACTTCATTATTCATATATAGTCATAGTTCATAAGTTTTGGAGTTGTACGAGTCACATGACACATCTATATCAAGTTGGAGTTTGAGCCTTTTCTTTTCCCTTCTTCATGTTGAGCACACATTGTGTAAATAACATGCATATAATCATTTCATGAATCATGATATTTGGCCTATTATCATGAAATCCATAATCATAGCTCAATGCATTATTTCCACTCCCTTAATTTGCCCTAGTAATGAAAATACATTTCCTGTGCATCATGCATGGGAGATGAAAATTATGGTGTATACACAATAAATCTGGTTATAATCTCCAATTACCACCCTTAATAAAATATTACTATTCATCACATAAATCAACTACGACCGTTGTACGTTGGTGTGAATTTCATGTGTTTTGTATTGATGTTTGTGTACATTAGATAATTTGGTTTGGACCATTCTAAGGGACTACAATTATGCAAGGTCTAAAGTTCAAACCCCGACCACCACAAAAAAAAAGTTGATTTATCTCTTATTAGTTTTTTGTTTGAGAGGTTATCTCTTAATAGTTATTGATTAACTAATTTATCTACTTTCCACTATAAAATAAGTTTATCTGTCACAGTGCAATTTATCAAAATGATATTTTAATTAACTATATGCTTTTCCTTTTCCGAATTCAAGCTGGTTAACCTGAACTGTAGTAAGATTAGGGGTGGCCCTGAGCACGGGCTCGGGGGGCGGCAGCCCAGGGCATCATAATTTTAGGGGCATCAATTTGTTTAGTGTATATATACTCTCATAAAAAATAATGTAAAATGCTAGTTGCTGACAAAATTATTGGGGCACTATAGAGTCAAAATTAATAAATGACATGAATAAATGAAATATAAAATAAAATCAGTCAACTACATGTACCAAAAAAATATTAATTGCATCCATAATTTTAGCAACTAAACCAATGAAATGTTACAATCCCTACGCCTAGTAATTTTAGCATCCATAATGTTACAATCCATAAGTTTGGACTTTTGAAGATGGTGTATGGAATGTGTTTATAGAAAATGTTACAATCCTACGCCTTACAAGTGCCCACAGCTCTTCAAATCACCAGAGAGGGAGTGCCACTCAATATGTACACTCTTCAAGGCCAAAGGAATCGGATGTTTACGGCCATACAACACACACCAAACCTTTTGTCTATGAACCATTCCATGACCCTCCTTAATCCAATTGAAACCCAAAGGTACTTTTCTTTGCGTTTGTTAATTGTAATATGATCTTTATTATTAATAATCAGAAAAATTATATTGTATGATATGCAGTTCCGAGCAAGGAATCCGTGATGAGGTGATGCTGGTTCGGACTCATTGATTGCCTCAGGTTATTCCGTTAGCCCTGTTTCGAAGTGCTGCTTTATGCCTCCCACTAGACGCTGTCTTCAGTTCTGGGGTAGCAGTTTGCGCATAATAATCAGTCAAACAAAAAATTCTAAACAACAATAAATGAACAAATAACCACTTGATTGAGTACTTGTAAAAATGTATAAGGCTTTAGTATAGATGTATCCCTGTTGCCAAGGGTTTACATTCAACATTTTATACTTGTTTGTTTCCCTCCATCTTGTAGTAGGTTTAATTTTTCTTGTCAGATATTTGGTGTCTATTCTGTGGCAGGTTTCTTTTTTTTGGAGCTGTTTTTGTGAGATGAGAACATCTATGTTCGAACAACATTTTACATCTAAGACAGACAAGAAATTTTTGGTTTTTCAATCGTATGACTGCATGTCCATCAAATTAACTTACCTGAGTGTAAGCTTTCTTTTTGTTTATGAAAACTAGTTGTAAGCTTTAAAGCCCTGTGAAAGTAATTGTTACGCAAGACAGACGAAGGGGTTGTTTGTTTCAATTTTATTAGATTCCAAACTCATTAAATGGTGCATTGTATTAATCTACTTATTTTGTTTTTTTTTTTTAAAGAAATGTGTTGCTAACACTTTTGTTGTTGGTATACTGTTTTAAAACTTGATGATTGGTATTTAAGTACTTTTTAGGCTAGACTAATTAAGTTAATTATGTTTGGAAATTTGGTTGTTTTGTACTTTTATATAAACAAAAAATAGGTTTTTTGTCATTTGATATTGGTGATATGTGTTATCCAAACATGAGAGAACCAATTTCATATGTGGGTTCCATTAAAAAATTATCTTTCCTTCACTATTTCAAAACCATTCAAATATGACCAAGAGAAGGATTTCACTACCAAAACAAAAACAGAGAAGGAAGCAGAATCCCAACAAAAGCTTACCTTGAAATATGGTACCAAACAATATGTAATTTTATTTTTTTTGAAGGAACCAAACAATATGTAAATAAAAGATAGTAATTATTATGGATGGAAGTGAAAACTTGACAAGTCATTTTGTATATGAGAAGGTACTTTGAAATAAACATATAGGGTGGGTGATAAGAAAGTTATAGATTTAATTCATCCACTACTAAAATTAACAACTAACATTTGTTATTTTAAAGTTAAAATAAAGCAAGTCAATTTAGCAGGAAAAAAACATTTATAGATTGTTTCTTTTTTTCCTACTTTCAATTTTTCTGATAGAATTTTCCCTACTTCCTATGTGAATATTATGTGTGCACTTCATTATTCATATATAGTCATAGTTCATAAGTTTTGGAGTTGTACGAGTCACATGACACATCTATATCAAGTTGGAGTTTGAGCCTTTTCTTTTCCCTTCTTCATGTTGAGCACACGATTGTGTAAATAACATGCATATAATCATTTATCATGAATCATGATATTTGGCCTATTATCATGAAATCCATAATCATAGCTCAATGCATTATTTCCACTCCCTTAATTTGCCCTAGTAATGAAAATACATTTCATGTGCATCATGCATGGGAGATGAAAATTATGGTGTATGCACAATAAATCTGGTTATAATCTCTAATTACCACCCTTAATAAAATATTACTATTCATCACATAAATCAACTACGACCGTTGTACGTTGGTGTGAATTTCATGTGTTTTGTTTTGATGTTTGGGTACATTAGATAATTTGGTTTGGACCATTCTAAGGGACTACAATTATGCAAGGTCTAAAGTTCAAACCCCGACCACCACAAAAAAAAGTTGATTTATCTCTTATTAGTTTTTTGTTTGAGAGGTTATCTCTTAATAGTTATTGATTAACTAATTTATCTATTTTCCACTATAAAATAAGTTTATCTGTCACAATACAATTTATCAAAATGATATTTTAATTAACTATATGTTTTTCCTTTTCCGAATTCAAGCTGGTTAACCTGAACTGTAGTAAGATCAGGGGTGGCCCTGAGCACAGGCTCGGGGGGCGGCAGCCCAGGGCACCATAATTTTAGGGGCATCAATTTGTTTAGTGTATATATACTCTCATAAAAAATAATGTAAAATGCTAGTTGCTGACAAAATTATTGGGGCACTACAGAGTCAAAATTAATAAATGACATGAATAAATGAAATATAAAATAAAATCAGTCAACTACATGTACCAAAAAAAATATTAATTGCATCCATAATTTTAGCAACTAAACCAATGAATCATGAGTGAAAATCAAGTGAATAGTCTGATTGGGGCACTAAAGTTAATATAATGATATAGAGTGTTATGAATAATATAGTCAAATATTTTGCTTTTGCATATTAACACTTAAAAATCACAATATTTTACCTAGTTTACAAGTATCTTTTCTTTTTAATTCTCATCCTCTATGTCTAATCTCTCCATCTCAACTTGTAAACAAAAAACATCTCTCCATCTCAATTCTGCAACTATTAACACAAGAACAACAAATTGCCAAAAGCATAAGTACCGCATACCATTGATCATAACTTCATAAGATAGTAGTAGGTGCCAATTGCAATTGATAAACAACTTATTTATTATTAGTCATACAAATTTTCACTTTTGAGGAATCAACAAGTTTATTTATTTATTTATAAGATGCAAATTTTATGATTTTCACTTTTCAGAAACAACAAATTTGATTTAGTGCTCGAATACTTTTGGAACAAATTGATCAGGATTTAAGTTGAAGTTAAAAATCAACATCTAAGTACTATTATTTCATCTTTTTTATTTCTTGAAATGTTTCCTAGAAAACAATTGTCTCGTCATCTAAAACGAAAAAGAAAGAAAGAAACAAATTGAAATTTATATTGAATCTCAAAAGGGTGCTCTCCATAATTTATTTTTGCAAAGATTCTACAATTTCTATTCGGAATGATGCAAATCTAGATAATTTGAACCTTGAAACTGAGAGTTTAGAAAATGAACAACAAAGATCCTTAAAAAAATTTGTGGAATTTTTTTTAGGGACACCACTCTCTTGATTCGCCTAAGGTATTGAAATTTAAAGTACCGGCCCTGAGTAAGATACATGAAAAGATTGTCGTTTTTAACGTGCTATAAGCCTATAAGATCTTTGAAGACAAAGTCCAAGATTAAAAAGTTGGCTACAACTCATTGTTTTCTCACATGGAGGGCCAGTGCAAAAAGTCTTGGATTCGACACTCTTTTACATTTTTTGGTGAGAAAAATTAAACAGATTAGGCAAAAATTAAAGTAAATTATGTATTATAAATTTATAATATTATTATTTGTAAAGTAGTCAAAATGCTTATATCACTGAATATATCCAATATATGATATAACAAGGATATTTAAACAACTTAAATTTATGTATACTTATCTAACACCATATTTTTTTCTATCTCTTATTTCATATCATATCATTAATATACTACATCACTTTCTCTATTATGATCTCTCTCAAGATACATAGAATGAATATTGGGTGTCCATCAAATATTTTTCATATAATATCATGTTACCATGAAAACCAAATAAACACTTGTGGTGTCATTTTTTTCATATTCATCGAAGGTAATATTAAGATACTAAAGGTAACATCAACAATGAATTGGTTCAAGTGGTAAAAAACTTAAATATTTTAAATAAGTGTTCAAGGGTTTTATCTCTTACTCTTGTGTATGTATGAAGAAAATTCAGTTGGGGACTAAGAGTCCACCTTGTATATATGGTTCATAATTCCCCAACTGAGAAGTACTAAAAAAAAAACTTATAAGTTAGTCAAATTAACTATATTCTTGTGAGAAAAATTTATCATCATAAGTTGTTATAATCCTTTTTCTGTACGATAAGTTGAAATAATGTTACTTCATAGTGTTAATTTTAAGTATGTAATAGAATGTTATATATGTTGATTTTATTTTTCTTATAAGACGGATGATAAATTGATCATGAATATAAATTAATTTTCATCTGACAAATAATTCAAAGTTAATCCACAACTAATTTGTAGCTAGTTGTATGATTCACTATGAGTCACAAGCATAAATATATGCTAAAATCCATTAAAATAGTGTAGATTCCAAAAGGAGGGGTATGGTTCCTCTTGTGGTGGTTCCCATGAAAAAGGCAAACTAAAAGAAAGTTCAATCTCTTACAACTCATGGGGCATAATGGTGCCGATAGAACATAAGTTGTAAAGGGTCCCTTTATCATCCTAATTATGTTGATACCATTGATTTACTCATGTGCATGAGAATGAGAACCTAAATAAATAAAAATCTTAGATAACATGACATCGATGAAAGTAATGATTCCATCACTATAAATGATTTTGGTTTCAATTGGGGACCATTGCCTTGAGTTTATATTCTAATTTTTGGATAACTTTAACCAAAGTCACGTGGCTCTATATCAACTTTAGCTTCCTTTTTCTCATTAGAGGGACATACCTTTATCTTATATTTTTGGGATCTTTCGTATGAGTTGGTAAGTCTTGTTAGTGCAGTTCTAGGGACAGTGTTACATTGTTCTTAGCAGATTCTTCTTTAATCATTTAACAATTGTTCACAAGCACTTAAAAATAATGAATGATGGTTAATTATCGTTCGTTTATTGTTAAATTGGTTAAATTAATTTAAAAATAATTTAACGGATTTTAAAATTGTCCAAATGGTAATTAGTTACCGTACGGTCTTTTTGTAGGGCTTCTAAAGAGCAATTGCCTTGTTGTTAGGTCCTTCCCCTGTGCCATTTGAAGATCCATTAAGATTGCTTATGTTAACAAGTTAAGATTGTTGTATGTTATATAACAGCCAAAATAGAGGACTTACACGAACAAATTATGCTAACAAAGAACTAAAACAAAGTACATTTGTTTGGCATATGTTACTTAAAACGGATATAAAGGTTGATAACCAAACAAATTTCATAGCTTAACGTTAAGAATTTGGTGAAATGTAGGTTTGAAGAGAAAATGAGGTGGTTTGGAAATTTTGAAACACTAAAATAACGTAACTGATAGTTTTGTTCAGTGTTGGGTCATATAAAATAGTCATCCCAGAGATAACGCCCTAACCATTCGGGAGATAACCCCCAAACCCTCCCGCTGAAAACCCCTTAACCCTTTGGGATGTGTATATTACGGGTAAAAATGGAATTTTGAGGAGCCTAAGAAATATTGAGGGAGCTTAAAAAGAAATTCTCATGCTTGGTTGGTACATTTTAGCCTGGCAAATTAGGCCCATTAATGAATAATATGTGGGTCAGAAGTTCTTTTAAGAAACATATCCCTCATACCCCAAATTATACTCCTACCCCCACCCTTAAGACCTGAACATCTAAAATACCTTGATTCTATCAAATTAGATTTTTTTTTCTTCTAAAATCCTACACGACCAAGTTGTTTAAAGAATTAGCTGAAGTATCATATTCAAAAGATCCAATACAAATATTCATACCGAAAATTTTAAATTCAAAAGATTTGATACTAAAATCATATAAAAAAGGAAATATTAACAAGTGTCTTCAGGACACTCGTTAAGCACCCAAAGTGGTAAGAGTTTTATGAAAGTTTTTATATAAAAATAAAATAAAATTGACTTTTGGTATGAAGTACAAAATTGAAAAGAAAAAAAAGTTCCAAAATCATCACTAAAATAATATTTTAAAACAAGTTTGTCACTTTGAGCAGCTGATGGGTAAATGGTAGTGTGTTATTTTGTTGAGAGCCACTTCTCTAGAAACACATTAGCACGATGAGCTGCATTATTGAGACTTTCTACATCATTACCCAAAGCTTCTTGTTTCCTCATGGCCAAATAAAAACGATTATGAAGATAATTCAACTTTAAAACTCTATGAAAATACTGCGTAATTATATCCAGCAATTTATTTATGAACTTAAGTGAATTAAACAAAAACTGTGTAATTCGGCTCAAGTGTTTAATGAGTTTTATCAAAAGAAAAATTGTTTGGGATAACTCAAATTCTAGTTGTGAAACAATTTTTGGTCAAATTATACTTACATTATTTTTCTTTGAGTACAGGAGGATTATTAAAAAAAAAATCAATTAAACAATTTATAAAAGAATAATGATGACAACATATACACTCTTCTCAACACATAATTGAATGCAATTCAAATATGTCGTACTAAATTTACGTGCATCTTCATGATTTAGTAGCATATACACTTTTTAATCGATTGAAATTCAACAGTGTCGTAATAAACTTATGTGTGGCATACTCCCTCCATTCACTATTATAAGTAAAAGTTGACTTTTTATGTTCATTCAGCAAATGATGTATTTGGGCTATATATAGATTGCATACATCATTTATTGAATAAATCTAAAAATTGAACATTTGCTTATAACCTATGAAGCCCGGATACGTAATACGGGTACGCGGATACGCGAAAATTTTAAAATTAGGATACAATACGGGTAAGATACGTTAACAAAATATTTATACTAAAATTTATATGCTTGTAAAATATTTTAAAAAAAACATTGATTACTTTTCAATATTATATAATCATAAAAGTCACAATTTACAAAAAAATAATACATGTGATCAAAATAAAAAATGTAAGGTTTTCGTATAAATCATATTCTATTTTCATTCATATGTTAGGTTATATCCTCTCTCTCGTTACTTTCATCCACCAAAAACATAATTTTTAATTAGTTATCGAAAAACAATTATAGTGATTCATATCTTAAATTGAATCATATACATTTCCATTGAATTTTCATAACACTATCTCATTTTTCTTACACTTCATTTGTTTTCCAGGATACGTCTCGGTGAAGTATCTTATAAGTATCTGTGGGTATTTGTCGAGTATCTTATAAGTATCCAATAAAATATATATTTTAACTTAAAATAATTAATTCTGATACTTCGTGGGTACGTATCCGAGAGTATCCACAGAGTATCGGTATTCGATACGTATCCGATGCGGGTACATCTCCATTTTGAAGTATCCGAACTTCATAGCTTATAACAGTGACTAGATGGAGTACATGATTAAGTGAAATTTAAGTCCATATCATCTAATTTTACGCTAAATAACAAAATAATAACTTTTTTAACGTAACATAAATGTAAATTTTAAACTTGAAACAAACATCTAATATTCCTCTCACGATTGATAAGCCTTGCAATGTCATATTGATTTACAATCGTATTGTTTCCAATTCAAAACAAAGTGTGTGCAAAAAACCCATCAAAGCGAAATTTGATTGAGTTGTGAAATTTATTTCAGCAAGTCGTTAGTTTTCTTTCAAGTAGTTGAGTACCAACAAGTATTTGTCCATGTACTATCAATCGTCAATTTATTTAATAATAGTAGTAACATAATTTTAGGAACATAACTAGTTTAGAGCCCGGCGTTGCCCGAGTTAGATATTAAATAAGTTTGTGTGCACGAATACACGCGTAAGTATATTAAATTGAATTTATTTAAATTTACAATTATACTAATATCTTAAAAATAAATATAAATTGTGAGATGAATGTCCAATGCAAGAATAAAAAGTGTAACAAAATCAATAATGAATTAGTTCAAGTGGTAAGAGTTTTGGATCCCTTTAAGCATGTGGTCATGTGTTTGTTTCGTGGCTCATGCGTATGAGGAAAAAAATCGATTGAATGTGAAGAACCCACTGTAACAGCCCGATTTTCGTTAGATTTATTTTAATTGTTTTTATGTGAGTTGTTATGTGTTTATATGTGATTAATTTCGTATGTGTGTATTTTAGTGGGTTTTAGTGCTAGAGGAGTATTTTGGTCATTTTATGGACAAGGGTAAATTAGTAATTTTACCATATAGATTATTTTGGTGGTTTGATTAAGAATGATTATTGTTATTAAGTGACTAGAAAGTGGGGTAATTAATTTAGAGCCGGTAAGTGATAGAAACATTTTGAATTAGTTAACGTGTGTGTTGAGCTCATTAAGACATAAAGGGTTAAGCCCAACAGTGGTGAGCCTATTTAAACCTTAGTCATTGAGGAAATTAGGTCACCTAGTATCATTTGTTCATTCTCACAAAACATTTTGAGAGAGGTAGAGAGAGAAAGAGCTAGAGAGAGGGTTTTGAAGAGAGAAGATCTTGGGGAGCAAGAAGAGGGTAGAAACTCAAGGGATTGGAGCTAAAGTGAAGCACTAGCTTATATTTGTGAAGATTTGAGGTAAGGGGGCTAGTTTTCATTCATAATCCTTTGTATAATCTCTTTCTTCTCAAATTCAAAAGTGTTTATTTGTTAAAAGTGATTATTGTGAATTTAATTGATGAAATTCGTGCTTATGTTTGGATTTTGTTAAAAGTGATTATTGTGAATTTAATTGATGAAATTCGTGCTTATGTTTGGATGCAATGATTGGGTATGTGAATTTGATGATAATTAAGTTGTTGATGATGAAATTACATGCTCAAGATGTATATATATGTATACTTTGTGTTCTTACTCAAAATTGATGAGATATGATGTTGTTGTTGATGAAATGTTGATGAATTTATGATTAACTGTTGTTGTTGTTATGAGATGTTGTTGTTGATGATTTGTACCATGGGTGTTTCAATTGGTGAAGTCGTTGTTTGGAATTGTGAAGTTTGTGTTAAGTTGTTCATGTGAAGGACCAAAATGAATTTTGATATATATGAGTTTGTTGACTGAGTTTTTGATGTTGTTGGATGAATTGGACTTAGTACATTCTTTCCTGGTTATCGTCATACATTTGCTCTATAAGGATGCATTTTGGTCAAAAATATTACAGTTTATGATATCCCTTGCTTTCTGTTCATGAGCAGGAGATTGCAGATCATTATAATATTACTTGTTTTTGTGTAGAGCAGGAAATCTTACCAGCAGTTTGAAAATGTAGACAACTTTCATCGTCAATATAAAGATTATAGGGTCAAATATATAAGATAAAAGTAATGAACATAAAA
>Ga0228711_1012269_pt1 | contig 10561 bp, 15 predicted proteins | sample MedpolnodulmetaG_2_FD_177996 | JGI IMG/M metagenome (GOLD analysis project Ga0228711, IMG submission 177996) | Root nodule microbial communities from Medicago polymorpha collected in Santa Monica, California, United States - brown nodules | ecosystem: Host-associated > Plants > Roots > Nodule...
TGTTATTTTTTTTTTTTTTTTTGTTGTGGTGTTTGGGATTTGAACCCCAGACCTTACATATATTATGTGTTATACCTACCAAGCTAAGCTCACAGAAACGGTTGCAAAATATTATTACTAGTATCATCGTTATAAATTATAATTTTATTTTCTCCAATTTTTTTTTAAAAAACATCTAAGTACAGTTGCAAACAAAATAGGAAAAATATATCATATTTTTAAAAATATGACTTTGATCTAGCTACAATACTACTTATCTTTAACCAAACAATTAGGCTCAAATACTTAAAAACATTCCTTTTTGCTTTAGAAAATTATATGATAAAGACAACTTCAAAACAAATATGAATACTAGTAAAAGTAAAAAGAGAAGAGATAGGGTTTAACCATGTTTATGTTATTCTTATGGGTGAAGATAGGGTGTTTCTCTATTGTTCATACGGTAGTGATATTTTGCAGGAGTTCAATAACGCTGTGAATTTTTTTGGAATGCTTTTTGGCAATTTACATAGATGGTCGGCATCGGACGTAAGGTATGAAAGGGGAGCATCGCTGCGTTTGTATGGAGTACCCATTCATGCATGAAACTCTGATTTTTTCAGACTTTGTGTATCGGACAATGGAAGGTTTATTCGGGCAGATGATTGTACGGTTGATAAGGCCAGATTGGACTATGCGCGTATTCTTATTTCGACCCCTTCTACAGAAATAGTGAATACCATGTCAGAATTTTTTATTGATGGATGCAAGTATGTTATCAAGATTGTGGAAGAGTGGGGATGTTGTTTGGGGGAGGACGCGTTTATGTCAGATGAGGTGACTGACTCTAATCCGGAAACAGTAGCTATTGATAATGTTGAAGGAATAGAAGAGGTGTAAGGGGAGTGGGAGTTGGATGAGTTAGTGGAAGATTTACACAAAGATTGGGACATGCATGAAAGGAAGATTGATGGGAAACAGAAAGTTACAGAGGTACCAACTCAAGTTTGCGAAATAAAGGAGGATGCTAAAGTTTGTTTGGAACAACAAAAAAATACATTGGTAAAACCAATTCCGCAAGCTTTATCTGCAACTGCTGATATTAATACTCAAGACAATTTAAATCAGCAGAGTGATGTTGGGAATAAACAAGATGGAACAGTGCCTTGGAGCCTTGATTGGTTAGCTTTGAAACCTTCAAGCTCAGCCGGTCAAGGTTCTCAGAATAACAGAACAGTAGCGATGCCAGTGTTTCAGATGGGACTTTGTACGTCAAACTCTTCATCTATGGTAAAAATATCTGGACATGTTAAGAGATCAGTGGGGTTTATTAAACGTGTCGCACGTATGTCTGTTAGTGACCGTAAGGAGATTATTAAAATTTTGAAGAAGCATGATAACTCTAGGAAGGTTTGTAAAGGGAAGCAAAAATCAAATGCAGCTCGGACTTCAACCTCTGATTCCCCAAAGAACTCAATTTCTTCTGTCAATAACGATTTGGAAAATTGGGTTATGTTACATGATAAGTCAAAGATAGTGGCGGATGATGTTAGAGATATCGGCAAGAAGGCTGGCATCAAGTTTCAATGTAATACCTCTAATAGCTTTAATCTTCTAACTAAGGAAGGAAGAAGAGAGTGGCGGGCAAGTGGTGGTGGAGGGTGGTGGTGTTGGGGTGGGTGTGAGTATAATGAAGTTGTTGTCTTATAATGCGAGGGGTTTAGGCGGTGGGGAAAAGAGGGTGGAGGTTCGGTGTTTAGTTCAAGAGAAGCATCCTTTTGTATTGTGTCTTCAAGAATTCAAACTGATAACGATTGATGATTTGTTTATAAATTCTATTTGGGGGGGACATTAACAATGGATACTCCTATCAACCGTCGGTGGGGGCTTCTGGTGGTTTGGTGATAGTGTGGGACAATAGTTTGGTGGATGTTTGGTATTCAATGAGTTTTGATCATGCTTTAGTAATTAAAGGAAAGGTTTTGAAGACTACCGATGTTTTTATTATTATTAATGTATATGCACCGTGTGACTCGGAAGGGAAAATGGCGTTATGGCAAAGCTTGAATCCGTTGGTATTGAATAATACTGATGTGTGTTTATGTGTGTGTAGGGACTTCAATTCAGTTCAGTATAGCGATGAGAAGAAAGAAAGGGGTACAGTTTTCAGAAAGGTGGAAGCGGATTTTTTTAATAAATTTATAGAAGAAAATTTACTGATTGACTTACCTATTTGTGGTCGTTTGTATACTTGGTATCGAGGCGATGGAGTTTCTATGAGTCGGCTGGACCGTTTTTTACTGTCAGAGAAGTGGTGTGAGGCGTGGCCAAACTGTATTCAGGTAGCTTATCAAAGGGGCCTTTCAGACCACGTTCCATTATTGGGGACCTCGTCCGCTCTGCATGCTTAAATGTGGCAGGGCTGCATTTCCGCAAACTATCTTTTGGTGAAGCCAAAAACTTAACAAAACCACTCTCATTAGAGGAAGTGAAGCATGCAATGTGGGATTGTGATGGGTGTAAGAGTCCGGAGCCGGATGGAATAAACTTTGATTTTATTAAAAAAAAATTGGGATATTTTGAAGGAAGATTTTATGAGATTTTTGGTAGAATTCCACCATAACGGTAAATTGACAAAGGGCATTAACTCTACTTTTATAGCTCTGATTCCGAAGGTGCTTAGTCCGCAACGCCTCAACGATTATCGGCCTATTTCTCTAGCTAGTAGGTTGCTTGTACAAGGTGTTAGTAAAGGTTTTGGCTAATAGATTACGAATGGTCATTGGTAGTGTTGCTTCCGATGCTCAGTCAGCATTTGTCAAGGGGAAACAAATTTTAGATGGAATATTGATAACCAATGAAGTGGTGGATGAAGTGAGACGCCGAGGAAGGGAACTACTTATGTTTAAGGTTGATTTTGAAAAAGCGTATGACTCCGTGGATTTGAATTATCTTGATGCGGTGATGGTCCATATGAATTTTCCAACACTTTGGAGGAAGTGGATGTCTGAATGTGTTGGGACGGCAACAACGTCGATTCTTGTCAATGGTTGTCCGACAGAAGAATTTTCTATCGAGCGGGGCCTTCGATAAGGGGATCCTTTGTCGCCTTTCTTATTTTTGTTGGCAGCTGAAGGATTTAATGTGTTAATGAATGCGATGGTTGATGCTGATATGTTTCACGGTTATGGTGTTGGTAATGGAGATGTCCGTTTAACTCACTTACAGTATGCGGATGACACTCTTATTTTTGGCAAGAAAAGTTGGTTAAATGTGCGGACAATGAGGGAGGTTTTGCTTTTGTTTGAGGAGGTGTCGGGTTTGAAGGTCGATTTTCATAAAAGTTTATTGGCAGGTGTAAATATTTCTAATTCATTGTTGTCAGAGGCGGCCTCAGTGTTAAATTGTTGCCTTTTATGTATTTGGGTCTTCCGATTGGTGGGAATTCAAGGAAATTGAGCTTTTGGCAACCCGTTGTTGATCGTATAAAGGCCCATTTGTCATTGTGGAGTAATAAATTTCTTTCTTTTGGTGGCCGACTGGTTTTGCTGAAGTCTGTCCTGTCCTCTCTACCAGTTTACTTTCTTTCCTTTATCAAAGCCCCTGCAGGTATAATTTCTTCTATTGAATCTATGTTTAAAAGATTTTTTTGGGTGGGTGGTGAGGAACATAGGAAAATAGCCTGGATTAATTGGGATACAATCTGTTCAAATATGGAGGATGGGGGGTTGGGGGTTAGGAGGATGGGAGTTTTTAATTTTTCTTTGCTAGGAAAGTGGTGTTGGAGGCTGTTGATGGAGAAGGAGGGGTTATGGTATCATGTGTTGAAAGCCCATTATGGTGAGGAGGGGGCGGTTAAGGGAAGGGGGTAGACACTCTTTAGTGTGGTGGAGGATGGTGTGCAATGTTTGTGAAGGGATTGGTGAGGAGGTGGGGAATTGGTTTGACAAAAACATTCGTAGGGTAGTTGGTGATGGGAGGGAGACTTTTTTCTGGTATGATAAATGGGTGGGGGATACTCCTTTGAGGTTCAAGTTCCCTCGACTCTTTGAGTTGGCTTTGGAGAAAGAGAGTACGATGGAGTCTATGTGAAGGCGCGGATGGGAGCATGATGGTGGGGCGTGGGTGTGGAGACGTCAGTTGTTTGCATGGGAAGAAGAGTGCTTGAGGGAGTGTTCTTTATTATTACATAACACTGTTTTGCAGGTTAATGTTCATGATACTTGGAGGTGGCATTTGGATCCAGTTCATGGGTATTCAATGCGAGAATCTTATAGGTTCATTTCTAATACTGCTGACAAACTAGAGAGAACTGGTGTCGAAGATGTTCGGCACATGTTAATCCCGTCAAAGGTGTCCCTGCTGGTGTTGCGCTTGCTCCGTAATAGAGTTCCTACAAAAGATAATCTGGTGCATCGTGGAATTATGCCTGCGACTGACATGGCTTGCGTGGCTGGGTGTGACTTACATGAAACTGTTGATCATCTCTTCCTTCACTGCACTTTTTCGAGTGCTCTTTGGTATCAGGTGTGGCAGTGGTTCAGAATTTTTTTAGTCCATGCCGGTGAGCTTCGACAACATTTTCTACAATTCACTAAGATGGCGGGCTTGCCAAGACATTCACATTTCTACTTCAAAATCATTTGGTTTGTAACTGTTTGGGTGATATGGAAAGAAAGGAACAACAAAGTTTTCAAACATACAGTTTCTACTCCTTATCATCTTTTAGAAAAGGTGAAGTTAAATTCTTTTTTAAGGCTGGAATCTAAGCAGATGCCTTTTGTTTATGAATACCACGAATGGTGGACACATCCCTTTCTTTGTATGGGATTGCATCTGTAACTTCTTTTGTTTTTGTCTGTTGCTCTTGTTGAGTAACTCTATGACTCTGTAAATATTTTCGGTGTTCCTCTTTTGTACTCCTTGTGCGGGGGAAACAATGAGTGGTGTTATTAATCTCATTTTGATTTGTTAAAAAAAAGAGAGAGAAGAGATAGAAAATAATACAATTATTTTTAATTTAATGAATAAACTTCACAACGTGAAAGCTACCTCTAGTCTCCTCACGTCCCAAGTTTAGGTCAGGGTGTGGGACACATGCCCCAACTCAAGTTTTTAAATTTCAAGCGACTACTTTAAATATTCTGCATTTTCGTTCCCTAAATGCTAAGCTTTGCACCACTGTCCTAAGTTCCAACAAACTCTTATCTCCCTTGACAAGTTTGTGGCACCGACACTTATAACGGAAGATGTGTCCAGTGTTTGACACATGTCGGTGTGACACCGGTACAATACTAACACATAGATTACACTCAATTATTTTACTTTTTAAATTTTTTACAAATGTCGATGTGTTCATGTCTGTATCAGCGCTTCTTAGCTCAAGCGATTCTCTCCCTCAACCACAATGAACACAGGAAAAATTAAAGTAACGTTTGAAAATAAATCAACCCAAAGTTATTCTTAATTTAGTTATAAGCAACATAGCTATATTTTCCTGTCATTCTTTAAAATGTTAGTGAAGGTTTGGAAGCTAGCGGTTAATTACTTAGAGGGTATTCCTCTAGAAGTCCAAATGAATGAGAGATCCAATCTTAATGTCAATACCTCTAAAAAAAAATCTCAATCTTAATATGTTTGGGAATAAGAGATTATGACGGTTATTCAGCACCGTTTCTGATATTTTATGGGTCTTGAGCAAATCGTGAGAAAACGACTCTCTTACATGACTATTTGAAAATATTTCAATAAAGGACAAAAAATAACTTAGCTCATTTAACAATATACGCATTAACACGTCATAATAGTTTTACAAAAGATAAAAATTAACTTCTCTTTTCTCGGAAATGCATACAAAGCAGTTTCTTCGAGCATTTTAAGATGAAAAATCATTTATATTCACATCAACATCAATGTTCTCCAGCATATCACCTGACAAAGTTGTCAAACCGTTCAATCTCTCTTATGATATGATGGTCTCAAGTAGGTTTTAATTAACTTTTGTTCTTAAAAAAATTCTTTCTGCCAATGCTATCGTCACAGACACCACCCTTAAAACCCTATAATAAGTCGCTTGAAGGTAACAATGTGCTTGTGAATTGAAGGCAGTAATGTGATTATGAATTGAATAAGAAGTCATTTGAAGGCGATGATGTTGAGGCAAAGTTTGAATGAAAAAGTCGTTTGAAGGCAACAAGCAAGAGGGCAACACCTTTTGTTGATCCAAGCAAGCATTGCATTTCGTTTCTAAACTCAAAAGTAATTTTTTTTGTTATAATTTTTGGGCCTCTCGTGCATTTTGTTTGAAGGTAAATGTTGCAATTGTCTTTCTATATAAACCCCTACTATAATTTTTTTTGTCCCTTACAAACCTGGGCCAAATTGGAATAATGGTCGTGACTCATATACAATTGACCTCTGCTAGTGTTGACTGTTGACTGTTGACAATGATGGCTAAGATTACATTGCTATCTAAATAATAAATACAATGAGTTATACAAAATAATTATCCTCTAATAAGCCATAGGCGATCGTGCCCCAGGGGTGACCCTACTATTATTTAGAAAGAGGTTATAACAACATTGTTAATTATGTTTTGGGGTGGTTGAAAGATATTCACTCGATGTTTATGTGTGAGAAGTGAGACATAAATATTTTTTGATGGTGAAAAAGTTAGGGAATATAAGGCATTTGTTCCTCTTTGTCGGTGGTGCAACCCACAAGAGGATCCCACCAATCAACTTCCTTGCTCATTACCAGTTTACTCGTCCATCGACTCAAACACACGTCAGACTCTTTGGTTCGTGTTTCAAGACAGGCCAAATGCGAAGCCCACATGCCGACGCCAGAAATGCGCAAACGTCAAGGCAGGCTGAATCAATGTCGAGGCAGTCCGTTAACTATGGTTTTGGTCACTAAAGGTTTGACCTTTCTTCTAATTGGATGAAAACTCAATTTAAAACTTTATTTTAGTTAACTTACTTGTTTATTAGGTCTATAATCATCACCTTTTCACTATTAGACTAATAAAATGAACTATAGTAAAACTTTACTTGCTAAACAAGTTAACTATGATTTTGGTCACCAAAGGTTCAACCTTTTTTTCTAATTGGATGAAAACTTTATTTTAGTCAAGTTACTTGTTTATTTGGTCTATAATCATTATACTTTTTTTTGGTTACATATAATCATTATACTTTTACTATTAGACTAATCAAATGAACAATAATAATACTTTATTTGCTAAACAAGTTAACTATGATTTTGGTCACCAAAGGTTCGACCTTTCTTCAAATGGGATAAAAACTCAATTTAAAACTTTATTTTAGTCAAGTTACTTGTTTATTTGGTCTATAATCATCCTAATTTGACATTTACTCTAATAAAATGAATTATAGTACGACTTTACTTGCTAACCAAGTTAGCTATGGCTTTGGTCACCAAAGGTTCGACCTTTCTTCTAATTTGATAAAAACTCAATTTAAAACTTTATTTTAGTCAAATTACTTGTTTATTAGGTCTATAATCATCCTAATTTTACATTTACTATAACCAAATGAACTATAGTAAAACTTTACTTGCTAGCCAAGTTAACTATGGTTTTTGTCACCAAAGGTCCGACCTTTCTTCTGATTTGATGAAAACACAATTTAAAACTTTATTTTAGTCATGTTACTTGTTTATTAGGTCTATAATCATCTTACTTTTACTATTAGAGTAATGAAATGAACTATAATAAGACTTTACTTGCTAAACAACTTAACTATTATTTTGGTCACCAAAGGTTGAACATTTCTTCTAATTAAATGAAAACTCAATTTAAACCTTTATTTTAGTCAAATTACATGTTTTATTGGTCTATAATCATCCTAATTTGACATTTACTCTAATCAAGTGAACTATTAGGAATTAAAATGAAAAAAAAAAGATAAAAGATAAAAAAATTAGATGATGTGTGTACTTAAAAAAATTTTATTTTAGGTTGACGATGCAAATGTTTCTCCTCTAGCTTGATTGTTATCATCCTGCACCCTTTTGACGACCATTGCCATTTTCTTTCATTTTGGTTGGTTGTTTAGGGTTGAATACCACACCCTTATGAAAATGTGCCAAGATTGCGATGAACTATTTGTTTCAATGTATCTTTGGTTGCACTTTAGAGTTAGAATTAATCTTAACATGTTTTAGGGATGTACAAAAGACGAGTTAGACTGAGTAGTATATATGTGACTTGAACCCGATCTTAACCTTAACTTAAGTATTTTTTTATTGTTTATATATCAATCCAACTCTAAACTCGATCAAACTCGATGAGGTACATGTTTAATAAAGACATGACAATACCTAAGACAAGATGGGTTGACCCCAATAAAGCTAACACTACAACATTTTTCACTTTAGGCAACGAAACTTTAGTCCGCGGCTGAAAAATGGTTGCCTAAAGGTTAATATACCACAGTTTTGTTCACGTTGACGAGCATATTTCCTTTGTTCATTTTACTGCTAGAAATCGTGGCTTATTTATCTCAGGCCATGATTTTGTAGGCGTGGGAATAATCTAGCCATGGCCTATACCTTTTAGGCGACGATTTTTTGTCATTGCTAGTTAAACCATATCTAAAACCGTGGCATCTGCTTATTCAATAGGCGGCATATAAAAATCATGGCATCTACTTATTTAGTTTTAATTTTTTAACGATGAGAAAAACAACAAAAACACTTATTAAACAAAAAAACAAAACTCGAATCCTCTTCTTCTTGTCATCACCCTCTTTTTGTTAAACACATGACAATACCTAAGACAAGATGGGTTGGCCCCAAAAAAGCTAATTACCAATACATAACCATTTTTTTAGAAAAAGAATTAATAAACAAATGTTTTTAATCATAGGACAATAGTAAAGTAATTTCAGGAAGAGATGTGTTATGAACAATCATTTTGGTAACAACTTTTGAGACAACCATTAATTTACAAAAAGAAATAGTTATTGATATGAAAACTAAAGCAACAGAGAAAGAAAGTAAAAACATAATATGAATATGAGAGAAAAAGTTGTCACAAAAATTGTCAAAAAATAATTGTACGAATATCATTTCTCTTCCAGGAATCACACATTTTTATTAGTATAATATTCAACTTTGCTTAATATTCTAGTAGCATAATATATCAGTAGTATATACAACAATTTTTCACAATTTGGTACCATCGGTTAGCTAAATAAGAATGTTTTTCTATCAAGATGAAATCCAATCATCTTAGTACAATCTAAATATGTTGTGTTGTCCGGGATCACCAGATGACAACAACATAATATTTCAATATCAAATGCAAAAACACTAAAATAATAAAAAAAATACTAGAAACATTGTATTACAAGTTAATTAACAGTTTGTAACATATATAATCAAAATAAACGATGCATAAATTAAAGAGTGCAATTGTCAAAATAAGCGGTTATCCTTTTTTTATGCTAGTTGGTAAGATAGTGTCTCAAGCTCTACAACCAAAATGTTAGACATGATAAACCGGTAAAAAAAACAGCTAAAACATGAAAAAACAAGTATAAGTGTGAGAGTTAGAGACTGAGTGTGGTGACATGTCATAAAATAATACTTATAAGCTAATATAAAAAAATGTATTTGTCCTCAAACTAAATTGAGACGGAAGAGGTAACCTGAAATCATCCCTATCTTATTTCTACTTTGTATTTTGAACGTGTTAGACCCGACCCGTTATGTTCAAGTTGGGACGGTTACAAGACCGGACCGAGTTTTGTACCCTCACATGTTTAGATGTTATCGTGTATAGTTAATTTTGCCAAATAACTTGTTATAATTTAAAGTTACAATATGACATTTGCATATATAATATATTTTGTTTCGAAATTTATTCAACATATTTGTATCAAAACATGAATCTATTTAAGTATATTCAAGTAAACTATAATCATAATCAATTTATTTAAAATTGATTATTTTTATTGTACAACTAAACGCACATGAATGACTAACTAATCCGTGTTTGAGTTTAAAATTTAGGCTTAAATATGTAAAACGTCCCTGTAATTTCGCGTGTTTTTGCAAATCGTCCCTGTATCTTTTTTTGTTTCAAAAACATCCCTGTAATCTACTAACCGTTTGCAATTCGTCCTTCCCATTAACAGCCGTTACAAAAACGTTGTGGGGCAGAGAGAAACACATGCGGTGAAGTGTGAGTTGGCAAAAACTTGCTTATGTGTCAAGAGAGTTGATGAGTGACTAGAAAGGAGGGACCAAAACCAAAAACGCAAAATTGCAAGGGATGAAATTAAAAAAACATACATTTTGTTCATTCCTCTCCCTCGTGTTTTTTCTGCTTCATCTCCAACCCCAATTAAAACTCTACCATCTTAAGCATTAACATATTAGTCTGAAAGTACCAAGCATCACTCACATGTTAAACCACAACAGGAACAAAAATAAACCCATTTTTCCCATTTAGTGTTAAACCCAAACCCAAAAATTCATAAATCCTCAAACAAGACAGATCCAAACACACCCTTTTGTTCATGCAACAACTCAAAAATCCAACACATACACGTTT
>Ga0228711_1012270_pt1 | contig 10561 bp, 9 predicted proteins | sample MedpolnodulmetaG_2_FD_177996 | JGI IMG/M metagenome (GOLD analysis project Ga0228711, IMG submission 177996) | Root nodule microbial communities from Medicago polymorpha collected in Santa Monica, California, United States - brown nodules | ecosystem: Host-associated > Plants > Roots > Nodule...
CGAAGTAAAAAAAAAAAAAAAAAATCCTCTTTAAAACCCTGTGGTTATTAGTTAAAGTTGGAACATAAACATTACCTCTCTTACCAACTGGTGATGCTGTCATCCCGAAAATCTTTGGCTTTTCATTAGCTTGGTGATAAAACTCCTACAGCAGCAGAAGACATTAGTCATATCAAAATTTATTCTCTAAAGTTCTGTCTAGTTCAACTGAAGCGGGACGAGGTAGATATTTTAATGGACGGGAAGGGAGAGATTTTACATATGTGTTGTGTTTGGTTCGACAATGGGAGAGGAGAGATTTTAATGGTAAATTTACTTTTTTTCACCATCGTAATATTTAAGGTCACATTAAATAAAAAGATATTTTCACCATCGCAATATTTAAGGTCACATTAAATAAAAAGATATTTTTAAGTCCAAAATTTAATGAAGTAGTTAAAGTTTAAAATCCCCCATTCCCTCCAAAAAAATGAACAAAACAATTAAAGTTTAAAATAATTTCTTCTCTCCATTTCCCTCTGTTAGAAATCCACCATTGATGAATGTGGATGAAGCTTGAACATAGTGAAAGATGAGAGAGAAGAGAATAGATTGTAACTGAATCTGTAACTGTTTTGTATTTCTCAATTGTGTTGCTTACACAAGGTTCACTAGTATATATAGGACACAGATTTGCCAGCTGTACACAGTTCACTAATGCTAGCTTAAGTCTAATTGATACTGGCTTAAGTTCTACTAACAGAGATACTTAACAATATTAAGACAGCTTGGTCTATATCTCTAATACCCTCTAACCAAACAGACCCTAATATAAAAGAAAATTAATGGAAAGACAAAAAATCATGTATGATCAATAAAATAAAAGAAAAATTTGTTTTCTAGCACTCACCGCCATTATTTTTGCATAGGGATGGTTGCCTGATGCCCAGTGACACTCGTCAATAACCATCAAGCATATCATTTCTATACTCAAGAATGCTTTTCTGAAGGCATCCAAAAGAATCTGAGGTGTCATAACCATTACCTATATGATAGAAAGAATGAAAGATATTATTCTAATTACTCCAAGTCAATGATATTCAAGTTTATCAGCAAGATTCATGGGTCACAAATCAGAACAATAAAAAATTTAAGCTATAATCAAATTAAGTAACTTTTCAGACTAATATCTCACTTCAAAAGAAAATGGTGAATAAAAAACCAGTCAAGACACAGATTCCTGGCAGTTCAGAGATCCCTGACACCCAAAGAGAATAACAGTACTCTGCTTGCAAATCCATTTTGAGTAAAGATGGATGGCCATGGAGATAATGGTGCCAAGGAAAAGACCACAAGTATTTAACTTTGTTATTTTTTATGTCCCATGATTAATGAATAAAATAAGGGCCTGTTTAAATCGACTTATTTGAACTTATTTACTAATACAAACATTTGTCAGATTGCTTGAGAGAGCTTATATACAACTTATGACATGTCCTTAAAGTGTTTTCAGCTTATTTCAATAAACTCTCCGTTATGGCTTATTAAAACAACTTATAGCTTATTTGTGAAGACTTTGTTTTATATTTTGTTATAGAAATAACTTATACGTAAGCTCTTATATGATAAGAGCTTAATTAAGTTGTTTATTCAAACATAAGCCAGATAATATAATTCAAAAATAAATTGATCATAAGCTCTAAAGTTAAAAAGTCCATGAGGCGTAGAAAGCGATCAATACTCCAAATCATGAAAGTAAGATCACCAATGAACAAAAGAAGCCTAAAGTAATTTTCTGGAAAAGATAAACATACATCATTGTCATTAATTTCCTTCTGCCAGCTCTTTAAATTCCATGTATCAACTCCTTTGGACCCATAGTATTCCTCAACTTGTAAATCTGTATTCAGTTTTATATTCTTGTATTGCTGCAATGTGAATGCACAAGCAACAACTTAATTCACCAAAAAGATCACACTTGTGAATTGAAAAATAGGAAAATAGTGAATTAAACACAAAGTTAAGAACAACATGCCTGATTCACAAGGTGAACAGTGGGAGCTAAGAAAACAATCAATTTTTTGACACCACTGGACCTAATAGCTTGACCAGTCTCTTTGATAAGAAGTATAGCAATCAATGTTTTTCCTGAACCTGTATCCATAATTGCAATTGTGTTCCTCTTTTTTGCAACTTCGAATGCCTCCAACTGATCCCTGTAGTGAAAATCCAAAATTGCATGAACCCAAAAATACAATCTTTATGATCTGTCTAGCCAAATTTCATTAAAAAAATACAAATTTGATGAATTGGGTTGTTGAAGAAAAAAATTACAAAAATTGCATGAAACCCAAAAATGCAATTTTTATGATATTTTTTGACAAATTTCATGAAAGGGCAAAAAAACAAAAAACAAAATTTGATGAATTGGGTTGTTGAAGAAAGAAGCAAACCTTCTAGGAACCAAGTTGGCAATGAGGGTTTCTTCTTGAGATGGAGAATCTTGTTCAGCATTGGGTTTTGCATACAAGTGATCGAATTTTCTCTTGAGATTTTTAGTTTGGTTTTGATCATCATTGTCGTTTGATGAATCCATGATTGAATCCATGTTGTCGTTTGATAAATCCATGAGAAAGATGAAGAACAAGAATTGCTTCAAGTTTTGATATTTTTTTTCCAGTTATAGTGAAAACAAACCTAGAGACAAGGGTTTAAGGTTTTGTCAAAAAAAACAAAACAAAGGTCTTAGGTTATAGTTCCAATGAAAAAAAAAACGACAGAAAGTTAAGTTAAGGTTAGAAGCTATGTTGCAACATAAAGAAAAAGAAAAGTGAAACTGAAAGGAGTTAAATTTGGTTGAAGAAAAGAAAATAGTGAAGTGAAGAGTACAAAACGTGGGGTGAAGTAGATAGATTCTGTTCTGTTGTATACGGACGGAACAAGGGCAATTCTGTTGTGTACTGCTTCATAATATATATGTTCCACGCTGCACAATATATAATCTATTAATATTTACAATATTTTTTGTAAATATTGATTAATATTATATTTGTAAATATGAGTATTATATTTTAATTTCTTTCAAAAATAAAAATTGAAAAAGGATTTCTTTCAAAAATAATGATGATTTATTTGTATCATGATAATTTTAAAGTTAACTATGAAAGTGTTGAAGAAATTACTGTGTGTCTGGTGGATATATGTTACATGGATTATTGGACGTGGTTTTTCATAATAGGGAAATATTATCGTGAATGTTTCGTTTGAGTTGCACCATTAAAAAATATTGTTTCTTATAACAAACGATAAATTTTATTCATAATTGTGATGATTTTTCTATAATTAGTATATTTAGAGTCGACTTTCAATAGTTTAAAATTTAATTTCATTCTATCAAAGAAAAAATAATTTTGTTGATTTTATTTATTTATCTATATCGATATTATTTATTTCTTTGTATCATTTTAAGTTGTTTTTTCATATATTTGTTTTAATCTTATCGTATCTCTTGTCAACAAAAAAATTTATCGTCTTTTTTTTCTTTTTATTATTTGCATTGCGTGTGTGGGTCTTAATTTTCTACTTTAGGATTTAAAGTATTCTTACTTTATGTATGTTAGTAGTTTTCTTTTGTCCCATTTGCATTTTTTTTTCTCTCTATTTTTTTTTTCTTTAACACTTTTATTGTTTGTTATTTTGGTCAAACTTCTTTTAAAAACCGTTTTACTATTTTTATGTAGACAAATTCTAATGCTCGGTTGTCTTTTGCAAAGTATCATCTAACTCTAGTCCTGATTCCTTATATAGATGACTATTTGACATTTTTTGTTGGCTATTTCTATAAGAAATTTGAGTGGTAAATCCACTTGGGTTGGTCTGGTGGCATTTGTTTGGGACCTGAAAGTGTGCTTTTCCTCAAAGTTTCAGGTTCGATTCTTCTCAGTGTCAATTAGTGTGGGCTAATTTAGCTTCTATTACATATATTATATTCAGTTATACAGTTATACATATTTTACAAATGAATCTTTGTTTCTATTAGATATATTATATAAGCGATGAATAAAAAAACAATGAACAGTTTTATTAGATTTATAATTTTTTGTGGCTTTTTCCATATGAAATATGATTATTATTTAGTTTATTTATTTGGTTGTAAATATTTTGCAAATGAATCTCTGTTTCTATTAGATATATTTTATAATTGAATCTTTGGTTCTATTAGATATATTTTATAATTGAATATTTATAAATGATTATACATGATTCATAAAAAATAAATGAATCTTTGTGTCTTTTCTTAAAAATAAAAAAAAAACTTACTATTAGACATATTTTATAAATTGATAATTCATTTTATTAAATTATATTATTTTTTTTGCTGGCTTTTGCCATAGAAAATCTTATTATTATTTAGTTTTTTTTAGTTATACATATTTTGCAAACGAATTTTTATTTATATTAGCTATATTTTATAAATGAGTATTCATTTTTATTATACATGATTTATTAAAAATAAATGAATCTTTGTTACTTTTTTTTGACAAAAGTCTTTGTTACTATTAGATATATTTTATTAATGAATAATTGATTTTATTAATTTTATAATTATGTATGCATACCCATTAAAATTTTATATATATATTAAAATTTGGTTTGAATACATTATTATTTGGTTGCTTATAAATTAATATGTTAAATTTGGTAGATCAATTAAAAGTAGTTAGAATATTCTACCATTACCCTAAAAAAATAGTTAGATTAGACCACTAAATTTATTATCTCTATTTTTTTTTCCTTATAATGCTTGTATTGTTTGTTATTTCGGTCAAACTTCTTTTAACCGTTTTACTATTTTTCAAGTTTTGCCTCTAGAGTTTTTAAACCTATTTTTGGACAAAATTACATTTAACAATTTAATTATTTTTTTTAATTCAAATCCAAATTTACACTAAAATTATAGAAAATTGGGAAACTCTTTAGCTAATTGTTAAAGATCTTTTAGAATTAATTTTCATTAGTTTTTAATACAATTTAATTATTTTTTTGTGTAGATATGAGCTGTCTCTTTCATATCTTTGTGTTGTCTTATCGTATCTCTTGTCCTTGTAAAATTTTATTGTCTTTATTCTCTCTTTTCATTGTTTGCATTGTGTGTGTCGTCTTAATTTTTCTACTTTCATGTTAAAACTATTCTTACTTTATCTATGTCCGTAGTTTTCTTTTGTCTATTTGCATTTTCTCCCCTCAATTATATTTTTAATGCTTTTATTGTTTGTTATTTTGGTCAAACTTCTTTTAATTGTTATACTATTTTTCAAGTTTTTGCCTTTAGTGTTTTTTAACCTATTTTTGGGCAAAATTACATTTAACAATTTAATTATTTTTTAACTCAAATCTACATTTACACTAAAATTATATAAAATTGGAAAACTCTTAAACTAATTGTTAAAGATCTTTTAGAATTAGTTTTTAATATAATTTTAATTTATTTGTTTATTTTGTTGCGTGGATATGAGCCGTCTCTTTCACAACTTTGTTTAGTCTTATCGTATCTCTTGTTTCTATAAAGTTTTATCGTCTTTATTCTCTCTATTCATTGTTTGCATTACGTGTGTTGTCTTAATTTTTCTACTTTCATGTTAAAAGTATTCTTACTTTATATATGTCGATAGTTTTCTTGTCTATTTGCATTTTTTCCCTCAATTATATTTTTAAAGCTTTTATTGTTTGTTATTTTGGTCAAACTTTTTTTTTCAATTTTTTGCCTTTAGTGTTTTTAAACTTTTTTCTGGACAAATTACCCTTAACAACTCAATTTTTTGTTAACAACTCAACCTAAACACTTTAATTTTATCAACTATAAGTTGGTATATAGCTTAATTTTACCAAAATTGACACAAAATGGTACTCCATCCGTCCCTATCTATAAGCACTCATTCAACTAAAAATTTGTCCTTAAATACAAACCTTTTTTTTTCTTCAAATTAATAGATAAATTTATTACTTTTTTCGTAAACATACCCCTGATTTTTTTATAATAAAAAACACATTTATTAACCCTAATTATTACTATTAACTTGTCTGGAAATATGAAAAATGAAATTTAATACACATAAAAATAAAGGATAATTTGCTAATATTAACACGCAAAATAGACATATTAACTACACCAACAACTTTCTTTAAGAAATGTGAAAAAAGTATAGAGTTTAGGCTAAATTAATCAAATGGTCCCTCAACTAATTATCGATTTTCATTTTGGTCACATAAGTCCTAAAATCATCAATTTGGTCCCCCAACGTTTGCTCTGTTATTCAATGTGGTCCTGATAGTTAACTTTAACTCCAAATGTCTATGGTGGACCAACCTAAAGAGTGGTCCACCGTAGATCCTGTTAATTATTTTAATTTAAACTGATTGATATTTTTTTATTAAAAGAGGACCATTAGATCATGCATGTTTACTGTATCTTACCGTGGACCAACAACAACTAACTTAATATACCATTCTTCATCTTCTTCCCTCCTCTTATTCATCACCTTGGTCAAACTTCATTAAAAATTCAGAAAAATTCCAGAAATTCATCAATTTTCCCTTTCAATTTCATAGCATTATTCTGACTCATTTCCCTTTCAATTTCATTTTCATTTCATTTCAATTTTCCAATCTCATCATGGCTTCAGACTCAAACATTTATTCATCTTCACAAACACTCAACAATAAAAAAAACCAAAACGCATCCTCTATTCCAATACGACGTCATTCACAAAATCTTCCTATAGACCAAACCCGACCCAAACTCCCTCCAACTCGCTCTGTTGCACTCGAAATTCCAACCGGAATGGATCTCTCCGCCGTGCAATCCACAAACCACCACCGTCGGACCCATGTGCTCTATGGCAGCGTTATGTGGACTGGCTATATCAGCACAAGGAGATTGGTATGTATCTGGATGTGAGCCGGGTCGGGTTTACCTATGAGTTTGTGAAGGAAATGGAGCCGAGGTTTCAAGCGGAGCTTAAGGCTATGGAGGAGATTGAAAAAGGAGCGATTGCGAATCCTGATGAAGGGTGTATGGTTGTGATTGCAAATCCAGATTTTTCCATATTTTTCCATTGTTCCATATGAAGGGCGTATGGTTGTTGCAAATCCAAATTTTTCCAATTCGAAATCCAACCTTCATTTTATTTTGTCGAATGCTGATAAATATGAGTGAAGAAATTGAAATTTTTGGTGTTTTTATTTCAGTCATCTCTCTCTGTAACTCACGTTTTTGTTTGAAACACACAAAATTGAAGATTGCTTAGAGAACCTTCTACGATAACCTTGTTACTAACCTTTGTTTTCACTTTTGGTTAACCATTCCATTTCTAGTTCAATAAAGAGTTTTTTTCCTTCTGAGTTTCTTTTATTTTTATTTTGAAAGGATTGGTGAATATTAGTTAATAATGATAATGATAATTTTGGATTAATCTTAAATATGAATCTTGTTTCTATAAGAGACGAGAAACGTTTGATTTTTTGTATTCAATTTTCTTGGTTTATTTTGGATTTGATTGATGAATATTATGAAGTTGATGAAGATAAAGAGGAAAGAAGCAGATGAAGAAAAGTATGAAAAATTAGATGTTAGTGGAAAAAAAATTAACTGGTGGTGGTTGTTGTGTTGAAGAAGAAGGAAAAAAAATTTGGAAAAGTTTGATGAAAATTTGAGCAAGAAGAAGAGAGAAGATGAAGAAAAGGAAAAAAAATTAGGTGTTGATGGTTCACTATTAGATACAATGGACCTGCAATCAAATGGTTAGAATCAAATCAAAAAATTTAGGCATTAAGAAACTAACGGTAGAGACCAAATTGAATGACAAAGCAAAATTTAAGGGACCAAAAGGAAAACTCGTAATTAGTTGAGGGACCATTGGATTAATTTAGCCTAGAGTTTATATATAGAGACGGAGGGAGTACAAATGAGTGGTCTTGCATGGAGGTGGGCATGCGAACTTGAGAAGATTCTCTTGTATCTCTGGAATTCGAACCCTCCCACAGTCCCATTTCATCGTTGCTTTTCACTTGATCCATTTTTATGAAATTTTAGCTAGTATTTTTTTTGAACAAGCCAAAATGAGATATATTAACAAACAGTCATGCTCCCTAGCACAAGGAGTGCCTTAAGAAGCAGAACAAAATTACAACATCCAATCCTTAAAAAACAAAAAGAGGTAAACAACGGTCAGCCAATAGCCAAACAAACAAGGGGTTGCTGCCACCACATATGGTAACCAAAGGGAAAGAAAACATTTTTAGCTTTCAACCATGAAAGTGTAGTGATTTTTACCTTTTCCATCAGTTGCATAATGGATTTAACGTTATTAGAAAACAACTGATGGTTCCTTTCATTCCACAGAACCCAAATGCAACAAAGCCAAACCATGTGAAGGAATGAACGGCGAGAACTATGCCCTCCTGAAGAATATATGAATTGATGAAAATGATCCATAACATGTTGATGATCCACTGAATACACACCTAACCAAGACTTCACAAGTTGCCAAAGTGAACCAAAAGTAAGACAATGTATTATTAGATGTTCCGTTGTTTCATGTTGACCACATCCTGAGATACACAATTGAGCATCAAGGGAAATAATACCGCGACGCTGTAAGTTGTCCTTTGTAGACCACCTATTGCGGAAGAGCCACCACGCACAAATAGAGACCTTTGTATAGCCATCGTCTGAGTTTGGGTGCCATAACCATAAATCTGAATTAGTCGCTTGTAAAGACACATTAGAGAGTAAAAGTTTAACCTCCCCCACTAAATCCTCCTCCCATACCAACAGACGACGTCTCCACCCCCACGCCTCCCCTTCCTCTCCCCACCCTAAAGCATGCATCTCTCCCACCGTCAAGTCCTGATGATTTGACAAATCATACAACCTCCGAAATCTCTCCCTCAATGAAACCGAACCTACCCAACAATCCGACCAAAAAAATGTGTTAAAACCATTACCTACGCGCTTCGTAATGTTCGATTCAAACTAACTCCCACCCTCAACATCTACTCCATCTTGGATTTTCAGAATCTCACGCCACCACGCTGATCCTCTCATACCACCATCTTTAAGGAGCCCTCTTTCCTTACCATAACGGGAAGACCATACCTTAAACCACAGGTCATCCCTATAACGCCCTATTTCTATTAAAGCGATAATACACGCGAATAATATAAATACTCAAGAAATAGACGCTACGTCTTCACATCAAAATTCAAACAACATGCATATATAAGATTCATCAACAGTCGCAGCGGATATAAGTCATACATCTCCAAAATATACATGTCATAAGATCAATATACACCATCATAAAAATCTCCAAGTCCCAACATATGGGTAAAATCTCAACAACATAAATCCAGCATAAACAATCTAGAATAATCATAAAGACAGACATCCTAGATCAGAGCCTACTCTAAGACTCCAAAGGAAACGATAACGGAGATAGCTCCCGCTATTCAAGCACTCACCAAGCAATCAACAACTACTCCTGCACACCGTCTATCCATTCATACAAATAGGTAGGTGGTCCACCACAGACCACTGGGGGTTAGCTTCACATCAATCATAGTCAACATAAACAAACATAGTATTCAAGGATTTCATGCATAACACATATACATACACATCCCTCCTAGAATACTAACACCACATAATTATTATCCCTCATTCCATACACCTCAAGCTATCACATCACTAACATAGCATAGCAAGCATGTTTAATCTCTAATCAAGTCATCGACATAAGCTTATCATTTATCAACATCAATCAATGAAAGGATTACTCACCTTATTCTTCATTTAGCATACTTAACTCAACAAGTACAATTCATCATTTCAAAGTTATAAGCAAGCAATCATTATTATCAAAGAAATCACCACATCATATGTATATACTTATACAATTCTCACCTCATTACTATTACCAACATAATTATCATCAAATAGATTCACCAACTGTATAAGCACAAGCAAGTAAGACATGCAATTAGAGCATAGTTCAATTATTCACAACCATCAACAAAATCCATCCATGTACATATACACCATTCCACACCATCACAACATTCACCAAATTTCATCAATGCACAAATTCAACAAGTCACATATTCAATTATGACACGACTCATCAACTATTCAAATGCATGCAATGTTCTAGACTCTGCTAGATGCATGCGGTACCATACTTCTCCAAGGTCGTCACCTCATGATGCAACAAAAAACATCATAGTCAACGGCTATAATCAACGGCTATATGGATACAAGTATCCGGTCAACGGCAATATGGATATAACATCCGACACGACATATGATGCATGGACATATGACTCAATCACCCATGCATATGTTCACAACAATTCAACGGCTATAATCAACGGCTATATGTATATACATGCATTCATCGCCAATCACACCCAAATTAGCATGTATAAACTCACCACCAACAATCAATATCATTTGCATACGATAATTCAACAACATAATTCATCATCATGATTTAGCATATATGCATTCACCAACAATATCACC
>Ga0228711_1012271_pt1 | contig 10557 bp, 12 predicted proteins | sample MedpolnodulmetaG_2_FD_177996 | JGI IMG/M metagenome (GOLD analysis project Ga0228711, IMG submission 177996) | Root nodule microbial communities from Medicago polymorpha collected in Santa Monica, California, United States - brown nodules | ecosystem: Host-associated > Plants > Roots > Nodule...
AAAAAAAAAAAAAACTCCACAAATGCATCATATCTCTTCATCTTTTCTATCCTCTAATAGAAACTTTCCTATTTTGAGCTAGCATTCAAGAGTGATCTCTATTTATTTATTTTGAATATAGTTTTACATCTTATCAATTTAGCGTACCTATTTTGTTAGAAAAAAAGGTTTTTTTTTTATCAATTTACAATACCTATTTTTTTAACTATAATTTTACATATTATATTAACCAATTCAATTTTATTAGATCACCATCTTTTATTATTATTTAAACCAATTATAATGTAACTTGTGTCAATTTTTATATAATAATCTAATCATACCGCATGTTTTTATATATTTGCATCATATTTTAATTTATTCTAATTAGTCGATGTTATACTAAAAGATATGCACATTACAAACTGACACATGGCAACAACAAACGCCCCCTCCCAAAGAGCACGACACAGTTCCCACTCACAACATCATCTCAAGAGACAATCACTTGAATTCCATAACCATTCATACAACATACTTGCCGGAATTTTCATTCTTCCCAAACTCCATTGCCACGACATAACTTTAATTTTCTCCACCAATTCTTCTTTATTTTTAATTATATTTTTGGAAATGCAATCATTTCTTGCTTTATAAATTATCCAAATAGCCGCATGCCACACCATCTGCCTCCCTTTCCGGACTTTCTTATTTATCGACCCCCACGACCACCACTCTCTAATAGTGATAGTTCTCAATATCTCCATTATTTTATGTTTCAATCACCACAATTCCCTACCAGTGACGATTCTCAAAATCCACGACATTTTATTTTTCAATCACCTAATGTTGAACCGAAATCACCAACTGGATCCACTACTGATTGTTCGAAGTTGTGAAGAAGGGCAAAACTGATTGTTCAATGACTTCTTCTCCGAAAATCCTGTATACATTGAAGCTCAATTTTGACAAAGGTTCTGTATGCGAAGACATGTGTTCCTTCACATCGTTGAAGCCCTTGGTAATCATGATGAGTACTCTCAAAGAAGCAATGATACACTAGGTAGAACATGACTTTCACCATTGAAGAAGTGCACCACTGCTCTTCATATACTAGCATATATGATGTAAGAGGGTTTCCTTAGTAATTTAGTAGTATTTTATTATTTTATCCTAATTTTATTATTTGTTTGTTTTATTTTCAGTTTGTTATTTTTGACCCATTAGAGTTTGTTATTTCCCTATTTAAGCTTAACAGTTGTAGTCTAAAAGGCATAAATTTTATTCATTCAATAATATTTTAGAGAGTTTTCTCAATTTCTGGTGAATTCCGAAACCCTATTTCCACAAGTTTTTCGCTTGCAAACTTGTTCTTTCAATTTAGGTTTAGCGCTTGCTATGCTACGCTTCCGTACTGCGTCAATATATATAGATCACCAACTGATAGTGCGGATCACTATGTAAGCATCAGTGAAAGCACAACATTGGAGTGCTTTGACAGGTTTGCAATGGACGTAGGCACAATTTTTGGTGATCAGTACATAAGAAGGTCAAATAATGAAGACATTGTACGTCTATTACAAATGATGTATTTGGTCGCTATATTCATCATTTATTCAATGAATTTAAAAAGTGAAAAGTTGCTTATAATAGAGATTGAAGGGAGTAAATTTTTAGGTAACTTGAAGTTTAGTTGGATATGATATCTATGCACAATTTATTTAAGATTTAAAATCATTTCATCAATAAAAATAAAAGTATGACATATCATTAAATTGAATGATTGAATAAGAGTTACATGCTCAACCAAAGCACATGGATACTTCTCTCTCTCTCTATATATATATTTAGCTAATACTAATGGCGCATCTATATCCACCAATCTCCTACAAAATACAATACAACCTCATCTAACTATAATGGATTTGGTTCTTAGTAGCCTAATAAACGGCACAACAATTGCACTCCTTTATTTCATTATTCCCCTATGTTTGTTTCTATTTGGATTCTCAAAAGTTGTTCATAGCAAAAATAAAGAGGCGCCAATAGCCGAAGGTGCATGGCCAATACTTGGTCACCTCTCACTTTTTAGTGGCACACAATCACCCCATAGAGTCTTAGGTACCTTAGCTGATAAATATGGACCAATATTCACCATCAAGCTTGGTTCTAAACGTGCTTTAATTCTCAACAATTGGGAAATGGCCAAGGAATGTTTCACTACGAACGACACGGTCGTTTCTTCTCGTCCCAAGCTTGTTGCAACGGAACACTTGTGCTATAATGGAGCCATGTTTGGTTTTGCACCATATGGTCCTTATTGGCGCAAACTTCGCAAGATTGTAACCTTTGAGGTCCTCACAAATCGCCGAGTCGAACAACAACAACATGTTCGTGTTTCCGAAGTTCGAGCATCAATTAAAGAGCTCTTTGATGTTTGGACTAGCAAAAACAATGTGTCATATTCATCAAACTATGTGCTAGTAGAGTTGGATCAATGGTTTAGACATTTAACATTCAACATGGTTCTTCGAATGGTTGTTGGGAAAAGATATTTTGGTCTAACAACTAGTTATGAGGAAGAAGAATCTTTGAGACGTGTCAATGCTTTGAAGAAATGGATGCATTTGTCTGGTGTGATCACAGTGGGAGATGTTATTCCTTGCTTGAATATTTTTGATTTTGGTGGTTATGTGAAGACAATGAAAGAAACTTCCAAGGAGTTGGATAATATTTTTGATGAGTGGTTGAAAGAGCGTCGCCATAAAAGGACTTTGGATGAAAAAGTTGATGATCAAGGTAATCAAGATATCATGGATGTGTTGCTTTCATTGCTTGATGGAACAACCATTGAAGGGTTTGATGGTGATACCATAATCAAAGCCACACTATTGGTATGTATTTTTATGATATTGAATTTTGTTTTGAACAGCATGATATTGAATATTTACTTGTGATCTCGCTATATTTGATAAAAATAGTAAATAAATTAGATAATTTATAACTAAAAATTGATCGTACAACTATGTGGGAGAGAAAAACGATGTATTATTTTACTAAAAAATGGTAATTTTTCAACCACAAACATTTTTATCGAATTCCATATTAGAAGCACTCATTTTTAATTGTTTAGCAAATCACTCATTCGACTTACAAGTGCTTTTAATATGGGCCTTTTAATAAAATGTTTAAAGGTGGACCGTTGAAGTTATAAATATATTAATTAGAATATATATATTTCATGTATTGCAAATGTTATTAATTAAATTAATATTTATTCATTCGTCAAAAAATACTTAGTAGGATATTTGTACTTAATTTGCAGACACTGTTTTCTGGAGGAAGTGACACAAGTAGTGTCACCCTTACATGGGCACTATGTTTGCTATTGAATAATCCTTTTGTAATGGAAAAGGCAAAAGAAGAACTTGATGCTCATGTTGGCAAAGAGAGATGTTTAAGAGAGTCAGATATAAATAATTTGATATACCTTCAAGCTATAGTCAAAGAAACATTAAGATTGTATCCACCGGGTCCTCTCTCTGGACCTCGTGAATTCTCAGAGAATTGTACTTTAGGTGGCTATCAAGTTATAAAGGGAACTCGATTAATCACAAATCTTTGGAAGATCCAAACAGATCCTAGTGTTTGGCTAGATCCATTAGAGTTCAAACCAGAAAGGTTTCTTACAACTCATAAAGTTGTTGATGTTAGAGGTAATCATTTTGAACTATTACCATTTGGAAGTGGTAGAAGGAAATGTCCTGCAATATCGTTTGGACTTCAAATGGTGCATTTCACCCTAGCTAGTTTTTTGCATTCCTTTGATATCTTAAATCCAACACCTGATGTTGTTGATATGAGTGAAGCCTTTGGAACAACGAACTCCAAAGCTACTCCACTTGAGATTCTCATTAAACCACGTTTGTCTCTCAATTGTTATGAGTTTATGTGATTTCGTATTAATCGTATACATAACCATTGGTGTGTTTGAAAAATGTTATTTGTAGAACCGGTCTGTGACAATTTTATTTCTCCTACTCATATTATTTTTTTATTCTCTATATTGCTTTTGGCGAATAAAAAAAAGAGAAAAATGAAGTTATTACAAAAGTTGTCTCAAATAATTGTTCAAATATCATTACTCGGTGTGTTTATCTATGAGAAGTACTAGTAACATATTCTTTTTTGAGTTGTGCTATATACAGTGAATAAACTCCTCATGAAGAATATCATGAACGCCATTTACCCTATTTTTCTTTTTTGAATAAACCATTTACTCTTGTGCCATATGAGTTTTTCTATCTTATGTAAATTTGCATTTGTTAAGAAATTTAAAAAAGTAAGTTTGCATTTAAATTTGTGCACTTATAGTTTTTGTAGAAGAAAGGAAGGGTAGGTAAAAAACAATTCAATGAATGTGTCAGAAGTAATCAGAGAGTACTACTTTTATAGTTTTTTAAATCACGTAAGTTTTCTATAAATTTGATAAGAGATATATCATTTTTAATCAATAAAAGAGAATAGATTGTACTAAACCAACACAACGGAGTTAAGTACAAATGCTACTATACCCACGTCGAAAATAACAAGAATCACTCAACAAAGAGAAGAAAAAAAAATGTTATAGAGACAATTATTATTTTAAAATAGATGGATTAAAAAATTGAATCATCATAAACCTATATAGTTTCCCACCCTATATACATGAAAAAAGCCTTTAGAAGTAAAAGTTACTAGAGTTGGCTCCTAATGTAAACTTTTCTCAGTTATCACTCCATTATCTTTTTTCTATCGACGGAAACTCAATCAACATTTTCCTTTGTTAAGACAATATGAAATTGTATGTGAGGTCATCATCGAAATTTATATAGCTACTGATTACAAAAATAATGCATTGTGGGGTCAACAACTCCCAATTATAGCAATGTAGATCCCTCTAAAAGCTGTGTGTGGTAAGTCACTCCATACCTCTATTATTCTCAGCAATTGGAATTAAGCATCATTTCATTCTCAACAATCGTGTGCTACGTATAAGAAAAATACTCAAAATATATGATGAGATATATTGAAGGACGGTTCAATAATCTCAATATGAATATGATTCAGACTAATAGTGATATATGAAGTTTAATGATTTTCTCCAAAAAAAAAAAAATGGTACATCTCTTCCTCTACCCTATCTATTAGGCGCAAACCAATAATCAAATTTCAATATATATCTTAATTCTTCAATGGTTTTTGTTTTTGTTTTAGAATTGGTCTTAGTCTTATACAAGATATTTTATAGTTTTGGCCTAGTACTTAAGATTTGGGGTTATGCTTGGGCTATCTAAACCCTAACAATTAACAATATATTTTTTTTGCACTAACACTTATCATAAAAAATAAAATAAAAAATAAAACAATTATTTTTTGTATAAGCGATAAACTCTTTCTATAAAATATCTTTAAAAACTTATTAAAATAAGCTGGAAACAACTTATAAACAATGTCATAAGCTCTTTTTATATGTTCTTATTACAAGTCTTGCAAAACTTATGCTAATAGATATTTTGATCATTGTTGTGTGGCTGTGATCCAACCAAGAAATGAGATTTGCTCACAATATTCAACACTTATTCAAAATTCTTTTGGGATTTTCCTCACCTCAATTCAAGTATGCACGTCCATATGTGGAAAAGAAACATCAGCATACTAAAAAAAAAAAATTCCTTTTCAAAATAAAATAAAAAATTTTAAAAAAATTGAGAAAGGAGGATTTTATTATTAATTAAAATGACATTAATGATGATTTTACATCGGTTGTCGTGGAGATCATACCTTTAGACAAGACAATATTTTATGTAATTTATATATTGTATGTTTATGTGATAATGTGAGGAAGCAATAATTGTTTTTTTGTACACATATATCTCCACAAATGCACCACATCTCTTTAATTATCTTTTCTTTCTTTTAATAAGTATTGAGCTAGCATTCAAGGGTGATACAATACTACTAATTCACCATAACCTCATCTAGCTATAATGGATTTAATTCTAAGCAGCCTAATAAACGCCACAACAATTGCACTCCCTTTTCTAATTCTACTATGTTTGTTTCTATTTGGATTCTCAAAAGTTACTCAAAGCAAAAACAAAGAGGCATCAATAGCCAATGGTGCATGGCCAATACTTGGTCACCTCTCACTTTTTAGTGGCAAACAATCACCCCATAGAGTTTTAGGTGCATTAGCTGATAAATATAGACCAATATTCACCATCAATCTTGGTATCAAACATGTTTTAGTTGTCAACAATTGGGAAATGGCTAAGGAATGTTTCACTATAAATGACAAGGCCGTTTCTTCTCGTCCTATGCTTGTTTCGATAAAACACTTGGCCTATAATGGAGCTATGTTCGGTTTTGCACCCTACGGTCCATATTGGCGCCAAATTCGCAAGATTGCAACCTTGGAGATCCTAACGAATCGACGAATCCAACAAAAACAACATGTCCGCGTTTCTGAAGTTCAAACATCGATTAAAGAGCTATTCGATGTTTGGTCTAGCAAAAGGAACGAGTCATGTTCGTTAAATTATGTGTTGACGGATTTGAAGCAATGGTTTACACATTTAGCTTTCAACATGACTCTTCGAATGGTTGTTGGGAAGAGATATATTGGTTCAAAAACTATTGTCGAGGAAGAAGAAGCTCAAAGATTTGTGAAAGCTTTGAATGAGATGATGCGTTTGTTTGGGGTAATCACGGTGGGAGATGTAATTCCTTGTTTAAATTTCTTTGATTTTGGTGGCCATATTAAGGTCATGAAAGAAACTTCTAAAGAATTGGATAAAATTACTGGTGAGTGGTTGAAGGAGCATCGCCATAAAAGGACTTGTAAAAATATTGATGGTCAAGATGATCAAGACATCATGGAATTATTACTTTCATTGCTTGATGGAACAACTATTGAAGGGTTTGATTGTGATACCATCATAAAAGCCACGGTATTGGTATGTACGCTATTGAATATTTTCTTGTCTCACTCTATTTGCTAGAGACATTATATAACTTAGATAATTTATAGCTAAAACTTATAGTATAAAGTAGTCCATATATTTTGAGAAAATCACTCTTGTCCCTTTCAAAATTGCTCATTCCCTCTCAACTATAGTTAACTCCTGCTCAGTATTTTTCAGTAAAAGTTAAATCCCGCTAACAAGTGTAAGCGGAATTTAACTTTATCTAAAAAATACCGAGCAGGAGTTAACTCTATTTGAGTTAAAAAAATGAACAATTTTAAAAGGAAGACAAGCAATTTTCATATTTTGAAGGGTGTTTCTATCATGGACCTAAAAAAGAGTCTAAAGATGGACCCTCGTCATTTTCAATAAAATAGTGGATTTTGTTACTAAGAAATAGAGGAAAAGATGTGACATTTTACTAAAATAGTGAGGTCCTAACTAGAATTTTCACTATTTTTTTGAGTTTCATATTAGAAGTAGTCATATTTTTTAATTGTTTGGCGAAATTACTCATTAAAAGATGAGTCATTTAAGCTATACACAACTTATAAGGAATTTGCACTTAATTTGCAGACAATATTTGTGGGAGGAAGTGACATAATTAATGTTGCTCTTACATTGGCATTATGTTTGTTTTTGAAGAATCCTCTTGTATTGGAAAAAGCAAAAGAAGAACTTGATACTAAAGTTGGTAAAGAAAGATTTGTAAACGAGTCGGATATAAGCAAGTTGGTATATCTTCAAGCTATAGTAAAAGAAACCTTAAGATTGTATCCACCAGCACCTCTCTCAGGATGTCATGAATTCTTGGAGAATTGTACTTTAGGTGGTTACCATGTTAAAAAGGGAACTCGATTAATCACAAATCTTTGGAAAATTCATACAGATCCTACAATTTGGCCAGATCCATTAGAATTCAAACCCGAAAGGTTTATTACTACTCATAAAGATGTTGATGTTAGAGGTAATCATTTTGAATTACTACCATTTGGAAGTGGTAGAAGAAAATGTCCTCGAATATCCTATGGACTTCAAATGGTGCATTAATCAAACAATGAGAAGATGAAGGAGGGATCAAACAATGAATTCACGCAGGAAGCAGCAATTGGGAAGGAAGAGATGAATAAAGGAAGAACTTAATGGGGCGGCGATTTGGGGGAAGAGCAGTGTTGAAAGAAGAAAGAAGCAGTGATTTGGGGTATTAAAACCCTAAAATCGGACCATCATCGGGTCTCATGTGCCATTCAAATTCCATTTTCATTTTTAATCAGTTTTTTAGATTTTCAGATACAGATGTGACTTTCTCTTTTAATTTTAATTCAAAAATAACCCACGTGGTGTCCAACTCACTTAAGTGAGGAGCCACGTGGGCTTTGATTCATGAAAGTTGTAAAATGGAGAAAAGCTAGAAGGTTAGAATGTTGTTTTTTTAATGGGGGCCAAAATTACAACTAGTACAAAGTTAGGGGGTCAAAAGTGCGTTTAAGCGTAAAAAATTGAGTATAACATGTTTATCGAAATCGTGTATTGATGGAGGAAAAGAGATAAACTTTTTTCATGAAAACAATTAGATGCTCCGCTATATACTCATAATTTTACCACAAATTTTTTATTTCAAAAAAAGAAATGCCACACGCAACATGCACACAAGCGTTTTTCTTATTCAAACTTGAAACATAAAGCACAAAACACAAAAGTTAATGATCAAATTGGAACTGGATCAACAAGAACAGCTTTAATGTATGACTTCATTAGTCCTTCAGAATTTGTGTAGTTATCTTTATCTTTGTAAACTACATCCATAAAACGCGCAAGGTTGAGAGCGCGAGTCAGAAAAGCCATTGGAACTTCGGTTGGCCTAAGACATTCTGAATTTACATATTTCCAAGCAATTGCAATTTCCTTTTTGCATTCTTGAATAGCAGCTTCCCTAGACATACCATATTGCTTCATATAGCAATCCAGCAATGAGCAAACATGTCCTCTTTTATGTTCAAACTATGAAATGAAAAGAAAAAAATGTCAATTCAACAATTTCTATTGTGTAAAAAACTTATATTAGAGAGAAATTAAGCTTAAACTTATAAATACCTCACTGGTCACAATTTCATCCATTAGCCTACTAATAGTAGAAATTGCATCCACAATTTTTGGCCCATTAGATACCCACTTAAAAATGTTCTCTGTAGCTGTCTCACCCATGCCAATGTAAGAACTTGTTGTGAGTAATGATTGACAACATGTTCTTTTTGATATGTGCATGTATTCTTCTACCGTTGGTACATAGTTATTGTTGAACCATCTAGCTTCAGTTACATAAGCTTGGATAACCATTTGGAACTGCCATCAACACACAATATAAAAAATATATATATTTTACACCATATCAAACAATCGGACGGATGTTATAATGCTTTGAGGTAGCAATTTGAGTGTGTGAATCAGATATCTCTGCAAAGCTCTTTCACAACAAATTTAATACTGATGTATTTTTCGAGTTGAATTCGAACTCAGAATCTCTGATTATGTTGGAAGAGATCTCTTATATCTCATCAAAATGCTCTTAGGGTTTGGCAGTAGCAACTTTGTTGAGAAGTAGAGCTCTTTCTGATTTTTAGCAAGTGTTATCTGGGGGGTTTATGGTTTAGGGTTTAAACAAACATTATTTTCTTCATGACAACTTTTATTAATATGTTAATTAATTGTTATGTTGGTATTTTTCTACCAGGATTCAAACCATAAGAGCATGTTCCATGTTCCACATTTCATTTTTAGCCAAGTTTGAGCATGTTATGTTGGGAGAATCAAGAGTTTTGGACCTAGGGGGTAATGATCATGATAGTGGAATGAAAGTGTTCAAAGTAGAGTGATAATAAAAAGAAAATGTTTTAAGGAGGGGTCAAGGTGTAAAAATGTCGAAACTTGGAAAAATTACAAAAGCTAACAAAGAGACTAAAAACGCGGTGAGTGAAGTAAGAATGCAAGCTTTTGATGGATTAATCAATCCTAGAGACTATGCTGACTGGCGCTTCAATTTCAAGGACCCTAGGGTTTACATATTCACTCAATTCTAAAATTATTTATTATTTTTATTTCAAAATCACTAAAATAATAAAATAATTTTTTATTATAAATTGAGCTTAATTTCACAATTTATAATCAAAACGCATTAAAATTTATAGTCTTTCACAAACCAAAAATGATATTTTTAAACATTAATTCAACAGGGGGTGAGAGTTTCTTTACTAAACTTTTCATTAATCTTCACTACTAAACAATTGAGATAAAGCAAAATTAATCATTTGTTGTTAAAAATTGGTAGTACTTCTGCTGATCTTTGGTTTATCTAATCTAATATAAATTATATTTGCCTATAAATGACTTAAATATAGAAAAAAAAATATGGTTCATGATTATGTTTATGCTAATAATTAGTATTTAAAAGAAACGACAAACTCATACTTCTTTTATATAGTATTTAAGAGTATATAGCCTTCCTTCTTTGGTCATATCTTCTTCTACTTCTTCCAAAACCTTCAAGACTGATATATAAATTAATTTCATGTAG
>Ga0228711_1012273_pt1 | contig 10553 bp, 3 predicted proteins | sample MedpolnodulmetaG_2_FD_177996 | JGI IMG/M metagenome (GOLD analysis project Ga0228711, IMG submission 177996) | Root nodule microbial communities from Medicago polymorpha collected in Santa Monica, California, United States - brown nodules | ecosystem: Host-associated > Plants > Roots > Nodule...
AGTTCTATAATATAATGATATTTTATGGTGATTAATAATAGATAATTCACACATGAACTAATTAACTAAACCTCCAACATTTGTTCTTAAAATTTAAAGATGAAACTTTAAAGAATTTATGGTTATTGTATATATGTAAACCTTTGTTAGACAATGGTAAAATCATGTTTTTCTATTCAAATTTCCATTCGAAACAATTTATGCATGGGTTTGAGCGAACTATTGGGTTGAAATTTTAACCTAGGACCTCCTATATTTTGATTGTATGTAGAACATGGTATAGGTAGATAAATTATCATTCTAGAGCTTTAGTATCATGCATTGTATTATAGAATATTTGAATACACTTATAAAAATTGGCAACTACAACCTTCTTATAGAAAAAATATCACCATTATAATATAAAAGTAAATACATAGAAGTATATCCAATGAAAAGTACTAAGTTTGAAATGGAATATTTATACTTCAATCATAAAAGATTTTTTTGTAATTACTTATTTAAATAATTAATTAATTGAGAATATTAGAGTATGTGATTTTGATATTATTTGAAATAATAGAATAAGAGAGTTGTTGTGTTGTTGAGAAAGCAAAGAAAACAAAAAGTTCTAGACGACCTCATGAGTACTCGAATATAGAGATTTATCTTCAATGTATAATAGTAAGAACCAATCTTCTCATAAAAATATTTATCAAGTATCTTTTTGTAATATGGAAAAAAAAACATCGATAACATATAAACATTCATTTAAGACTAGGTTTGTAAGAAAATGATAAGTAGAGTATTGTATCCATATGGATTGTCCTTTCGTCCGAACAATTCTTGTTACTTATTTTTGTAAGTTTGACGGTATAAAAGTAAGTTGCAATTTTTATCTGTTTGCAACATAGCGAATTTACATGTTTTGGTTGTAGAAAAGTAAGCAACGGTTAGGATTCTTCGAATCCCCTCTGTATATTCGTTGTTGGATAATATGTAATATCCCGCACATCAACTACGGAAGTTTTATCGGTTGAATGTGTCAGAAGGAGAATGTCCATGGACGATGAAATAACGAATGGTATAATCATGTAGTATCGAGTTAAACACGTTCAAGACAAAGGGCAATTTGGTACTTGTACTTAAGGACTATATAAGTGACTCTTGTCCCAAATTCTTCATTCTTACCATTGAAATTCTCTCTTTAGAAGTAGAAATTGAGATTTTGTGCTCTCCCCTCTCACTAGACTTTCGCCCCCTTCCTCCTCTCCCTCTACTCAAGCTTTCCAACACACAATCCTTAGTAGAATCTTAAACAAGAGATGATTCTAACATGATTCATGCAACTAGTGTCCTTTTTGGCTCATCCTTCATTCACCAAGATTATCATTTCAAGGGAAACAAGGATTAGGGTTTTGGTGTAGATACATGGAAGCTTGGAACCAATCTCTGAATCTTGCATGTGAGTTCTTTAGTTAGATCCTTCCTTGGGTTAGTGTATGATTTTGTGAGATAATTTGAAAGTTAGGTTTCATGAATAAATGAATTTAGTTCCCTTATGCCTTTGGTTTGTTGTAATTGTGTTAATTGTTGCCATGCTATCAAGTTATACTGTTTTCCATGTGTTATGGGTGTAATATGAACATTAGAGACTTGATTTTGACGATTTTGGACCAAAAATACTCTTTCTGCAGGTCTGGACTGATGAATGCTCTCTTAAGCATGCAATGCTCGCTTAAGCGAGCCATAGGCAGAGCCTACCAGAGCTGCACGCTAGGTGCACACTTAAGCGTGCTGGGTCAGCACAGCATGTGTTGATCCTGTTCTGAGGTCCAGTAGTGGCCGTCTGAGGCCCGTTTCTTGCAGTTCTTTTCTAACGTTTAAACCCCTCAATATTGAGAGTCTAATGTGCATTACTACTTAAAGTTTTATCAATAGAAATGCATGGGAATTATTAACAAGTTCAACGATGAATGACATACGAGTGAAACATGAATTATGCAGGTAGAAATTAAGTCTAAGAATGGGGGAAATCCTAGAGCCTCGACTTAGGTAGTCTAAGCATACAATGCTCGTTCGTACCGGTTGCAGGATTTTATTATGGATTCAAGTGTGTATATTCTATGTCTCGGATGTGTAGTGTTGTATCACTAGTTGTACGAACATGATTTGTTGTATTTATTTATCCATTCGAAGGCTTATGTTGTAAATTTTAATGTATCCAGTACTAAAGATAATGCACATGCTAAACTTTCTAGATACGTTTAGTGTGAGCGTTACATTTGGTATCAGAGCAGGTCGATTCAGATCGTGTGATGGGTCATTAGATTTCAACTAAAGTAGTGGGACCATTGGGTTCCAGATATTCATTCTAAGTGTCGTTGCTAGCTGAGCCTGATCAACTCAATCTTGCATATGACAGTTAGGACGGATGTCTGAGAGCTGAATAGGACATAGGAGGAACAAAGTATGAGATGGAGACGGACTAGGAAGTAAGGACTCAGAGCAAGTAACGGTAAGGAACTACTCGTGCCAAAAGGTGGCCGGTAGATAGAGAAGTTGAAGATGGGTTCCTCCGGAATACAGAAATGTTAAGAATAAGATAGAGTACCCCAATAGTGTTGGACGCGCTGTTGAACGGTACCTCGTAAGCGGAAAGTGAAGGATCAAGATTGTCCAAGGATTGATCTGAAGCTCCAAGCAAGAGCCGTTGTTAAGGAACAGAAGTGTAATGCAGGGTAAAGCCATGCCCTTGAACGCAGAGTTCATGTTTCAGAATGAAGAGAAACCTAAGATGAGGAAGTGAGTGTTCGGATCAAGAATCATTGCAGAGTATTGGGACGAGACGTTATACCCCGTTGTTACGGATTAAAGAAGGAATAATAAACTAACGAGGTTTAATGATCTAATAAATGGTTGGAGTTAAGTTAATTCAACTTAAAGTCAAGAACGAGGACTTGTTAAAAGATAATCGGGGCCTTAGAGTGATGAAGATTGTTATGTGAGATAACAGAATTTCCCAGGTTTTGTGGAGTTATAGTTCTTCCTCGAATCTATGTTTTGCTAAATTAAGTTGCTAATACTCGTCATGAGGATGGATCATAAAGTTTACGTGGGTTTAAAATTTACACATGCATATGGGTGATTGGAGTTGGTGTTCTGAACTAAATACGAATCCTGTAGGTCCTGGTCTATCACAACTCGCTTAAAGGGGGCTGAACTCGCCTGGAGCAAGATTTGACAGTACAATTGTGTTGTCGACTCGTTCTGTGGTTCTGTAGTAACGTCCGGGGCCCAGATTCACTGTATTTATCTTTTATATATATATATAATGAGAAACCCTCAACACCAATGACCTGTGTGCTAGTATCATGAAGCTTTCTTTAAGGAAAAGTCGACGAGCAAGTATTGGCATGATTAAGCAAAGCATAGTACGCGAGGACATGAATGTGTACATGTTATGCTCTATAATTCGAAGTGCTCGGAAGGAATCTTAAGTGTGTATACCACTATGTCAGAATGGAAGGATGCAAGTGAATTCAACCCTCAAGCATGTAGTGCCGATTCAAAAGGAAAGCGGTACGAGTATGTGATACGTCGATCATGCGAATTAACCTCATGAAGCAGTGAGAAGAGTAAACTAGCCCCTGTTCGCGACATGTAGACTCCAAGGATATAATGGGAACGGAAAAGATTATGCAGCAGTGAGATTGTGTTTTCTACAAGTCTAAACGGATTAATATTTATGAATCAGAGTAGCGCAGCGAAGATTGATCAGTAAGGAATTTACAGAATCCGCAAAGCCATGCACCTTGGAACATAATTTCTATGAGGTATGATAAGTGGCGTGAGACCAAGCAAGTAACCGTGTACAGTGAGGAATCGTAGGAGACGAATGATAATTTTCAAACTCATTGAATTCAACAATGATTAGACCCAAGTGATTGGAATGACGTAGCAAGAGTGTGACTGATGTATCCTTACCTAAATAAGTCAATGGAGTTTGAAATCGCCTCTAGTATGGTAATTGGGTTGTTCAGTTCGGTGACCTTGAGTATACACAGGATTTATCAGTCGGATATGAAAGAGTTCTGCGTGAGGCAAAGGAAATGAAGGTGGTACCCAGAAGGTTTTCTTATGACTCGGAGTAGCAATCGATACACCAAGCGTAGTAGTAAATATCCGAAATGGAACAACACTACTCGGAATAAAATTGGTAGTGAGCGGATTCTTACCTAGATGTGAGGTTCTAACGGTTCAAGTTCAGTACTTTTGAAGTGGAGGGAAAAGATGTCAGCATGCGGATTAAAAATCCTTCGAGATCTATGTTATGCAATTATGTATGTCTAAGATAGGTGTGTAAGATATAGAGGAACACGGAAGAATCCACTTTTGAAGTTGTGAGTGTTACGATGAAGGGAAGTATATTTCCTAAGTTCAGCACGTTGTAATTCATACTCTTTATGCTGCACTTGTTAATGATGTTAGTACTTGCTATAATATTGTTTTCTAGAGATTCCATGAACATTAGAAATAAGGTCTGCATAGGGGAACTTGGACTTGAGGATTATGATATCAAACACGAATTCTGCATTTTTAGAACTGAAAGAACGCGCTAAAGCATTCAACTCCAGAGCCAACTCGCCAAGAGCGAGCTTAGGGCGAGTAGCACGGATTTTCAAAAATGTGTTGGCTCGTCCTGTGGTTCTGCAGTGCCGTTATGGGCTCGGTTTCGCAGAGTCTTTTTAAAATATATACCTCCTCGTTCCAAGAACTCGTATGCTAACATTTTGAGACTTCCTTGAAATAAAAATACGAAGCAAGTATTGTCATTATTTAGCAAGGTGTGACACTTGAGAGTATGAGTACACATGTTCGATTGTGGGTAGTATGCTAACCCTTATGAGATGGTTCGAGAAGCTAACCGCATCATGGTGAATCACCCGAAGTTGGATTTGTTGGAGAAACCTAACATAATCAAAATCAACAACTAAATTATTGGGAGACCATATGGGATATCCGGAGATCTAATAAGGGTATAATCAAGTGCCAGAGACCTAAGACAGATTGTAAGAGTATGCAGAATAAAGGTGTATTGTGTTGATGCCAGGCGCACCAACTCAAGTCAGATTGTAATAAGGAACATGTCGTCGAGACCAGATAGAAATGTTAGTTAAGAATATTCGCCAAGGATTGTATGTCTCTAAGGTTTCCAGGAAGGATAGAATCGGCATCTACACGTTAAACAAGCTATGTATGTATAGGAAATGGAGAAACCTTTGCAGTTCAACGAGGTAAGTCACGTGTTCTTACAAACTACACCTAAGCAAGAAGTTATGTTTACCTTATATGGATCGATTTAGGTACTTAAGTGTACTATTTTGATGGTTTGACAGATGGGCATGTTCGGTTGTAGTAGGAATATATGACATGATTCAAGTTTCGGTTAAGCAAGTATATTCTGGATCCTTATAAATCAGTAAATTCCTATACCTCAGGGCCAAGTCAGACTAAAAGTTCAGCCGGAGTCGGATTCATTAGAAAATTGCAGTGTCAATTATTTCAGAGGTAAGAAATTTTCCTGTTGCAAAGGCCAATCGTAAGAATCCATTTGGTGACATGTTATATGGGAGCAAGAAATAGAGATGTTAAGCGTTAACCGCAATGGTTTGTAAGGAAAATCTAAATTTCGAAGACGAAATTTGTTAAGGGGGCTAGAGTGTAATATCCCGCTCATCAACTACAAAAGTTTTACCAGTCGAATGTGTCAAAAGGAGAATGTCATTGGACGATGAAATAACAAATGGTATAATCATGCAGTATCGAGTTAGACACGTTCAAGACAAAGGGCAATTTGGTACTTGTACTTAAGGACTATATAAGTAAATCTTGTCCCAAATTCTTCATTCTTGCCATTGAACTTCTCTCTCTAGAAGTAGAAATTCAGATTTTGTGCTCTCCCCTCTCACTAGACTTTCGTCCCCTTCCTTCTCTCCCTCTACTCAAGCTTTACAACACTCAATCCTTAGTAGAATCTTAAACAAGAGATGATTCTAATATGATTCATGCAACTAGTGTCCTTTTTGGCTCATCCTTCACTCACCAAGATCATCATTTCAAGAGAAGCAAGGATTAGGATTTTGGTGTTAAAACTTGGAAGCTTGGAACCAATCTCTGAATCTTGCATGTGAGTTTGAAATTCTAGCGCACTTGTTTTAAAATGTTATGTAAGATGTTTTAACGTTTCCAATGTTCCGTTCAATGTTCCAACATCACGAAGTAAATAGAAATAAAAACAAGAAAATAAATGACAAGAAAGTAAAGAACATAGTGAGTTTGTTGACCCAGTTCGGTGACAAACACACCTACTCTGGGGGCTACCAAGCTAGGAAGGAAATCCACTAGTGTAGTCCTTATTCTATAGCTCTCAGCAAACTCCTCGTTTACACTAAAGACCTAGGACCTACCTGTATAGACTTCAACTTAGGAACTCCTAAATCTGAGATCCCATCTCACTATCCTAATGGTCAGTCACAGCCCCTATGACCTATCAGACCTAAACACAAACTCAAAGATGAAGTTACCTTCAAACAAACAACTAACACCTTGTTTCAAAACTTCGGTGTAGTACAAATGAGTATCAAACTCACCACACAGTCCTTAGCATGTATCACAAACGACACAAGAAAGGCTCACAAAAAGGTCCTAAACTTGCATCACAAACGATACAAGAGTAGAGCACATGTAGACTCAAAACCCTAAAAATCTAAACTTTTTAGAATGACGGCTTGAATAATCAATTAGATCTTGAAGTCTCCCTTATATACTAAAGCAGCTTGGGCTAAATATTTTAGTTGGGCTTCAGCACAAAGCAGATCGGTTCAGCTAATCTACAAAACAAGAATCAGTAACAAATATGGAATGTCCTAAAATGTCGGAACATTTATAGGATCGTTCCAACCAATAACAAATATTTCCTAAAATATAAATACTACTTTAGAAATATTCCACAACCGATTCTGTAAAGATATGCGCGTTGCTTGGTCAATAAGATAAGGAAATATTGTTTCCTTAAATAATAAAGGGCGCGCGTACAAGTAGGCATGAACCCAGGCACACTGAACCGTTCTAGGATGTTGGAACATCGTATCCAACATCTTACAGAGATCCCTAAACTCATGTTGGAACATTGGTTCCAACAACAAAAACAAGGATATTTGTTTTAGCAATAATGCAGCCAATACAAATACCCAACAAAGTTCTTTAGTTAGATCATTCCTTGGGTTAGTGTATGATTTTGTGAGATAATTGGAAAGTTAGGTTTTATGATTAGATGAATTTAGTTCCCTTATGCCTTTGATTTGTTGTAATTGTGTTAATTGTTGCCATGCAATCAAGTTATATTGTTTTCCATGTGTTATGGGTGTAATATTAACAATAATATGATTATAAACATTACAGACTTAAAGTTTTATCAATAGAAATGCATGGGAATTATTAACAAGTTCAACGATGAATGGCATACGAGTGAAACATGAATTATGCAGGTAGAAATTAAGTCTAAGAATGGGGGAAATCCTAGAGCCTCGACTTAGGTTGGTTAGAATAAGTATGTTATTATGTAACCTAAACACATTAGGTATAAGTTATGTATGATCAAGATTATGCACGAAATGATCCACCGCTAAACGAGTAGGTTACAGACTCGTGGTGATTATTTAAGTAAGTTATGTATAAGTCATCATGTATGAACAAGACTTTAAGCCAGATGTAGGTGTCGTGTCTCTTGCGATCCACGCCAAGGGGGATTTCAAGAGGTTCACGCCAAGGGGACGGGACACGCTCTGCAAGGTAGCCCCACACGACACTGAGAGGAGTCCAATGTAACTTAGCTAGGAATTCATCGGTCAAGTAAGGGATTGTATTCAGTGTTACTCCACCCGATGCATTGCGTAATATCAACTCAAATAATTGTTTGTTACACGCTAACTTCTAACATAATGAATAATTATGAATCATGACATGATATGTTTATGTTAGAATATGAAGTATGCACAGGTTATGCCAGGAAAAAGATTATGAAGATATTCTGTCGACGATCTTAGTATCTCCCCGATCGTCCAGTTCAGGATCATTTCATGAATATGTTACAGTTAGGTCTTGATGCGTTTATCGTATCTTGACGTAGCAGTCTTAGGCCCCCTTGAACGCCATGACATGTAGAATATAAGACAAGACTTATAGCCTATGATACGAAGAACCTTATGACGGCCCAAGTATGCAATGTAACACCCCGTTTTCCCAACAATGTAAATAATACACTTAAATCAGAGTATTCAACGTAAAACGGAATGCCACACTACATTTCAAGTATAAATAGAGTAAAGTCACTATTTATTAAACCACTTTAACAAAACATCGCAGCGGAAAATTTAGTTCAATATTCAACAACTTTGGCACTACGGCCTCAACGTAAACAACATTAATGAAAATCTTAATTCAAGACAACATGGTTCATAAGTAATATGCAACAGTGGAAAACATAACAAATATCCCCATCCCGTTACATTTCAGCGCGACCCTAAGACGACGCACGAGAGAGTCAACTCACATCAGCAGCTAATCCTGGATATCTGCACGTTACCCACGTAGAGGCAACATTCAAACAGAAGGGGTGAGATTTCACATTCAATAATAATAAGTATATAATTCATCAATGGAATTTAACAACATAAACAACTTTAACTAAGCAATAATGATACTTCACATATTGTTCAATTATTTCTACTTGGCATTTAAATCAACTACAACAACTCAACAACGACGCGACAATGCAAAGACACAACAACAACTTGACTATGCAGTATGCATGTGGTACCAATCAACGTGTTAGAGCATAGGCTCTCATTTCAACGTGTAGAGCAATGGCTCTTAAAATCAACGTGTGGAGCATCAACTCCTATATCAACGTGTAGAGCATAGGCTCTCAAAATCAACGTGGTTTGAATGATTAACATTCAACAGGGCATGAGCCCCTAACTTTACATGAGTATGCATGGACTCACAACTTATACAACATCAACGTACAACTTCAACGACTTGACAACATCAACGACAACGAAAACAACGACACAACAATGACTCCACAATATAATCCATAATTAATCTTCATTCAATGAGCAACATCCTAATACATCATATTAATTCAACATACGCATTCATATAGCAATTCATCAACACATAAACGTTCATGTAATAATTCATCAACATATGCATTCACATAATAAGTCATCAATCAAGTTATTCCTGACAAAACAAAGCGATTTAAAAACTTACAGTATTACCTAAGACTTCCACGTCTACACCAAAGGCTAATTCAAAACAGAAATGTGTGAAACGAAACAAGAATCATGAAAAAAGGGGACAACTACTGAACAACTCGCCTCGCGGGCGACTTACTCGCAGTGGCGAGCTAAAGGCGAGCAAACACTGCTCTCTGTTACACAATTACTCGCCGTGGCGAGTGGGTGGTGAGCAAACACTGCTCTTTGTTACACATAGTTCGCCGTGGCAAGCAGACTTACTCGCCGTGGCGAGTTATGCCAGTAATCTGTCGGGAAGTGCGATTTTTAACCCCAAAAACCCGATTTTCATCCAACTCAATCCCAAAATTGATAGGAAACTCAACCTATGATCATTCTACAACCTGAACATCATTTATCTATGAATTCTACAGACTTTCTACACCCTTAACATCCAATTCTACAAGTTCTACCATCAAATCTGGTTCTTAACCCTAATTCTCAAATTCACATGAACAACAACAAAACTACATGTTAAATTCAATTTCAGAATTATACCACCTAAGATTAGAGAATATTACTCCCACCCTTACCTTAGATTGGTGATTGCAAGACTCTACAGGTTCTCTCTTCTCTTGGTTCTCCTCTTCTCCTCTTTCTCCCAAAGACTTCTGTAAAACCTAATTTGTGTCTGTCTCTTGTTTTTCTTTATATACTCAACATATTTTCTACTTAACACCACCTAATTCTACTTAAATTCTAATTCAGCCCCTCTACAAGTCTTATTATTTTAATTCCGACCCATCCTACTAAATAATAAAATAAAGCCACTTAATAAAATATTAATACACACAACATATCACTTATCAACATAAATCAACGTAAATCAACATAAATCATATAAAAGACTCTAAACTCGACTAAAATAAATAAAGAAATAAATAGGGCGTTACAACTCTCCCCAACTTATAAAATTTTCGTCCTCGAAAATGTACCTCAAGCAAACAACTATGGATAAGACTCCAGCATCTTACTTTCCAACTCCCACGTTAAACTTTCACCAGTCGCTCCTCCCCAAACGACTTTCACAAGAGGTATCTCCTTGCCTTTCAACTTCTTCACTTCGCAACCTTCAATCCTCTCTGGTAAGGTCTCAACCGTAAGGTTATCTCTAACTTGTACATCATCCCTTGAAATCACATGAGATGGATCCGAAACATACTTCCGAAGTTGCGACACATGAAACACATCATGCAAATTCGAAAGATG
>Ga0228711_1012276_pt1 | contig 10548 bp, 7 predicted proteins | sample MedpolnodulmetaG_2_FD_177996 | JGI IMG/M metagenome (GOLD analysis project Ga0228711, IMG submission 177996) | Root nodule microbial communities from Medicago polymorpha collected in Santa Monica, California, United States - brown nodules | ecosystem: Host-associated > Plants > Roots > Nodule...
GGAGTAAGGTTTGTTTCCTTTCTAGGGAGAAAGAGACTTTGATGGTCAACCTTACACCCAAGCAAACCAACCTTGCACTCATACAGATCGCGCTTCTTTTCAACATGGCACGATCCCCATTGACCGTTCATACAACCCCTAAATTCCAAAGTAGCCTTTTTGTATGAAATACGAACGATGGAAACACATTGTTGTAGAAAAAAGGATAAGAGAGTGTGAGATGATGGGATGAAAAATTGTGAAAGTTTAAAGGGTATTTATAGGAAAAATTTGTGAAGAATGAGTTGCATAGAGAGTGATAATTCTTAATTATGGGTCAAAAAATGTGTTCAAAAGATTTTGCCAGCAATTAAAGCTGGTAAAACTCATTTGAAACGTGTTCCATGAGTTACTTTTGCTGAGAAAGTAACCGTCCAAAACTCTGAGTTGATTCAGATTATACAATCCGAAAATATTCCAGATAATACAATCTGAAATGCTTCAATAATATGTCAAACTTCGTACTTTGTAGGGTGAGGGATATTTCAGATTATATAATCCGAAACTATTATTTACAGGTTTTTTTGTGTGGTCCACATTGCATCGACAATTTATGTGGTCCACGACACCCTAAAACTTCTATAAATTAGTGTGCCTATTTTCGAAAGCAGTAAACCACACCCAAAAAAAAAGCATGGACATTTATGTCATTCATCTGAACACCAAGCTAGCTGCAGTTTACTACAATGGGGGAAAGTCACCCTATCTATTCAGGAATCGCACTGATATCACACTCTATGGGTTAAATGATCATCTGGATCAAACCAACCGTCAACTCAACCACAGAGACACAAGGAGGGTGAATGATATTGAGTATCGATGTCCATCGACCGACTCAACCGAAACTTTGCGGTATAGCTGGATGAAGCTCATGAACAACGACGACGTGAGAACCATGTTCTCGATATTTGGTCGGTACAATACTAAAGGACCGATCGAGTTGGTCGCTTCGTTGGTCATATCTGTTGAAGAAATTTGAAAAAGTTTAATTCGGCCCAAGAACTACGAAGAGATCAGGGATCTGTTGGAGGAACAAGATGAAAAAATTAGTTTAGTTCATCTGTGATCTATTATGTTTTATTTTATTACGTGTTTTATAATGTTGAATTATGTCTCTGATGTATTTGAAGTTGTTATATTTAATGTATGTCTCTGAAATTAAATCAATATACCTATGGTCAGTTTATGAACCTAACTTCTCCTAGAAGTTGTATCGTTGTTTCTTTAGGTAACCAACACTTGTTGTTTTGTTTTATTATCTTCATCCCACATTTCATTTTGTCACTCTATGTTGTGTAATGTCTTTGTGTTCGTTCATTACAGAAGAAGATAAATGTGCACACCGAAGGAACACATAGAAAAGATATGAAGATATATAGGGTGCAAGTCAGGTTCAGATTATATAATTCAAACTAGTTCAACACAGGATTTTTGTGCGGTACACATTGTACCAACAATTTCCGTAGTCCACGACGCACATGAACTTCTATAAATAAGTGTGCTAGTCACATTTGTTGTAAAACACAAAAAAAACCTTTGAAAATTCTTCCGAAAGATATGAACACTAAGAAGTTGCTATGAGTTAGATCTTGTTGCCTTGGCAATATAAATATGTCAGTTGGCAAAGCAGCATGATCTAACTAAAAAAAATCCTCTTGAAACACCTTGTCTTTCATCATTATGTTGCAGACCTGATTCCGAAGAGATTCTTGTGAACTTGATCCAGTTGATATGCCGATCAAAATATGCCAGTTAGCAGGCCTGCTGGATCAAATACAAAAGTACATCTTCGAACACCTTCTCAAAAGATTCACCACTTCTGTTATTATGTTGTTTTAAACCATTTAATTATGTTTTGTACCTTTTTTTTATTTTCATATTCCTATGTTATTCGCCATGAAAATCCTCCAAAAAGTCAAACTTAAACACAGTCTGGTGTTCAGATTATACAATCGGAAAATGTTTTGAGATTTTCGGATTGTATAATCTTAAACCTCCCAGACTGGGTGGGTTGTGGCGTTCCACCCAAGTTTTAGACGCTTAATGCATTTTTGGTCGATTGGAGCATTTTAAATGTTTTCTTTGACTGTAGTTATGGTCTAGGATAGGTTTATGGCTATAAATAGTCTTGCATACTTCAACAAATTCATTCGTTCTCCATTTCTTACCTTTTCCTTCACTTTTTTTAGTTATATATGAGTGTTTATGATATCATGGTGTTTACCGATGTTTTGGTAAACAATAAGACTAGTTTTAAAAGTTACTTGCAGGATCAAACTAGAAATCCTATGACATGTTGTGCAAAGATTTTTTCAAAAAATGTATGAATGTTTATCATATTCATGAGTTTGCTTATGAACAAGATGAATAAAACTGTTTTGTGATAAAAATAATTGTCATTCGACAGGAATCAACAATGTATTTGAGGATTAAAAGACTTAGAATTTTAAAGGCAAAGAAACTTAAGGAAAAGTAAATCGCATTGCATTAAATGTAAATGGTTTAGCAAACCTTTACATACATTATGTGACTCTTTTCTTGCTATGTTGGGTACTTTGAGTTTTAGAATTCTGTAAGAGTGATTTGTGACCCGTTTTTCCTCTGAAAAACTACTATATATACACAAGAAAAATAACTAACATAATAACGGCTAGAAACTAAATCTTTTCGACAACTTTGGCATGCTTTCCACGTGTTCAGACCTTCGATCTTGCCTTCACAGAGGACTTTAACTTTCTGTTGTCGAATCAAAGCCCTGTCGAAACCAATTATTGTCGAAATCTTCATGTTTCTACCTTGGACTTAGATAATTTTGTAGCTTTGGCCATCACCTTGTCTGTCGAAATACATATTTAAAAATGCAGGCTAATACATGGTCACTGCAGACTGCTCATACAATCCCTGCAATTGTTTTCCAATTTATGCGGAGCTTGTACGGTGGTCAGCAAAGACCTTTGATATCAAATACGACTCAGTTCTTTATTATTTGCTTTTTTTTCGGATTCTAAAATCGAAAATACCTAACAATCTATTTCGGATTATAAAATCTGAACAGAGGGTATTTTCGAAAGAAAAAAATAGGACACACGAGAATAAGATAGGATAAGATAGGATGGGAAAAATAATAGTCTAGCATTTTTTGGTCAATTCTTTTTTTCTAATGAACAATTTGTCTCAATATTTATTTTTAGGTGAATTTTACTCAATATTGATAGGTAGCTATTTCTCTTGCATATTATTATGGATACAATGTTTATATTTTAGTTACAAATTTGAGTAGCTAAAAAAATTCGCACTACTTTTTTATCAGAAGCACTCATTTCGGTCATGTTTATAAGCAAAAAATAAGTTTTTAGATTCATTGACTAGTCAATGTATTTAGCCTATGTATAGGTCAGATATATTAGTTATTCAATGAATTTTAAATATTGTTTTTTCTTATAAATGTGACCGGAGGAAATTTCAAATGTTTTTTTTATAGATCCTAGGAAGTTCTAATGCATATAAATCATGTGCAACAAATATATATCTTATTGTTTTGATTAAATTTTGTGGTCTATGTAGGTGTATGGCCAGAATCTCCAAGCTTTAGAGATGAGGGGATAAGGCCCATTCCTTCAAGGTGGAAAGGAATTTGTCAAAATGATATTAATGACTTCCGTTGTAACAAGTAATTAAACTTCCTTTCCTCCCACTCCTTTAGGAATTTGTCAAAATGATCTCAATGCGTCTATATCCTAAAAACATAGACGCATTGGAAATTTAAATATGTAGCATCCAATGTTTTGATTTAACCTTTTAATGCATATATTATGTAGGAAGCTTATAGGAGCAAGATACTTCAATAGAGGTTATGCTGCATATGCAGGGCAAGAGGCAATACAAAACAACACATTTAACACTGCACGAGACAATGGAAGGTCATGGATCTCACACACTATCAACGATAGGAGGAAACTTTGTTTCTGGAGCTAATGTTTTTGGCTTAGGAAATGGAACTGCAAAAGGTGGTTCTCCCAAAGCAAGAGTTGCTGCTTACAAAGTCTGTTGGCCGCTAATTGATGACAATGGATGTTTTGATGCTGATATCATGGCAGCCTTTGATATGGCTATTCATGATGGAGTTGATGTTCTTTCCCTTTCTCGTGGAAGTCATGCTCTTAAGTACTTTGACGATGGTCTTTCGGTTGCTGCATTTCATGGTGTTAAGTACGGTATCATTGTTTTATGTCCAGCTGGAAATTCTGGACCAGACACTAAAACTGTTTCAAATGTTGCACCTTGGATATTGACTATTGCTGCAAGTACCATACATAGAGAGTTTGATGCTGGTGTTCAACTCCAAAATGGACAACGCTTTAAGGTATTCCATTTTCTCTATCTTTACATGTTATAATTGTTGGAAATATTAATAGAAAATAGAATAGATTTTTTATAGTAAGGAAAGATAGAAGAGAGTTGTTGTGCCGTGGCAAAAACCACTGCCCTGAAAGCAAATTTCCGGTGGACCTCCTGTGCAATCCAATATCCGGTTTTGCTTCCCAAGGTTTACACAACTACGTATCTGAACTCGTGCACTCGAGGCCAGCACGTTGGAGCCTCACAAACAAACAATGCCCAAAAATCATTATAGAAGAATAACAAAAAGGATGAGTAGTGTATTTTTATGATTTTCTTATGTCGTACCACCCAAAATCCTTGGAGACCATTACTATATATTCATATGGTCAATGTCCTCTTATTGTAACAGAAACATGGCCCTTTTATGAGGATAAATGTGGCCAACGTTACAAGAGTTTAATGAAATCAATTGAATTAAAACTCAATTGATTGTTTCATAAGAGGCAACGGTAATAAGACAAAATGGTCTTATTATTAGATGAAAGAGAATTAACAATTGACCACACTTGATGACATTATTCCAACAATAATAATGATAATTATCTAAGTCAATTTTTTTCCTTGTATTGATTGATGAATATCAGGGATCAAGCCTTTCTAAAGCTTTGGCAGAAAACAAGCTTTACCCACTCATTACTGCTAGTGAAGCAAAATTTGCTAATGCATCCGTTGAAGACGCGTAAGTAGTATTTGCAGTCTATTTTTTTTTGTTAAAAAGTGTTAGTAACGCTCACTGTTATGATGAGTCTAGCGGCAATGAGCTTATTGCCGATCCTCATTTGCTTCCAACGTCAGCAATTAGTTATGATGATGGTGTTTCTATCTTTATTCAACCAAGTAATTTTTGTTTCTCCCTCCCTTTCCCTTCTCTTCAACAATATTCTCTAAACACTTTTACTTAACGTCGTTATTATCATGCATGTAACAGGAATCCACTAGGATATATCAATCCACCCGTAACAAAGTTGAACATGTACAAAGCCTGCTCCAAGCATGGCTTCATTCTCCTCTAGAGGGCCTAACAAAATCACATCAGGGATCCTCAAGGTTTTCATATTCTTCCATTATTAATTTCAAACATTGTGTCATGATGAGTCATACTACATATTTTGTTTCCTAACATATATCGTATTTTCCAAATTGTGCATTAGTTGTAACTTGTGATTTTAAACGAGTCCATCGTAGTTTCATTTTCTTTCTTTCATCTCCCCTTTTTATTTTTGATTTTGTAGCCGGATGTAACCGCACCCGGGGTGAACATTATTGCTGCATACTCAGCAGCGGTTAGTCCGACAGAATTGGACTTTGATAAGCGCAGGGTTCCTTTCATCGCCATGTCTGGAACATCCATGTCATGTCCTCATGTGGCTGGAATCGTTGGCCTTCTCAAGACTCTCCACCCTGACTGGAGTCCATCAGCTATTAAATCAGCAATCATGACAACTGGTAAGTAACATAACATATATCTTCAGAATACTAATACAATTATGATATGATGCCTCAATTTAATTTAATATTATACTCCATTTTAGCTTCTTCAAAAAAAATATATATATATATATCACATGTAATATTGTTCATTTGTTGCAACATTTATTATTATATGTTTCCTAATTAGTTGTTAGGTTTGCTTGCAATTAGCATGTCTATTTTGCTTTGCTTCTATATTCTATAATCTAATTAGATGGGTAATGCTATCCAGTGCCCCCCGGGGCACTGGTTAAGGAGTATTAAATGAACAAATTCCACTTATTTTACTTTAATTAAAGTGATAAATAAGACAATTAATTAAAAGAAGAAATATGTGTATTTAATACTCTATCAAATTTCCTATTTTGTGATACAAGCATGAAATCCAATTTTGTTTTGAAGAATATTTTGTAATTTTTACACATTTTGATTTTTTTTTTTGAGAGGTTGTATTTGATATTTTAATTGGTTGTGTTTTATCTTTGGAATTGTAAATTTATTTTAGATTAAAAATGTTGCTAATTATGCATAGACTTCCGTGAATTGGTTTGGAAAAAAAAAATGATTCACAAAAAATTTACGGAAAGAAAAATTGGTTCGAGTAAAATCCACGGGAAGAAAAAAAATTGTTAAGAAATGAAAAGGATATAGAAATGTAAATATAAAATAGAAAAGGAAATTTGACGGACTATTAAATACATCTTTTTTTATTTTAATTAGTTACCATATTTATCACTTTAATTAAAGTAAAATAAGTGAAATTTGATCATTGCAATTAGCATGTCTATTTTGCTTTGCTTCTATAATCTAATTAGATTTAACCTTGAATAAAGAAAGATAAAAATACCCATCTAACAACATATATATGTTTTTTTTTCTCTTTCAGCTTGGAGAAGAGACAACACTGCTAAACCAATACTTGATAACACTAATGCCAGTGCAACACCATTTGCCTACGATTCTGGCCACATAAGACCACACTAATTACCTAAACTTTCTTTGTTTCCTTGGTTATAACCAAGCACAAATTACTATGTTCTCTGGTACTCCTTATCATTGTGAAGATGCAAATATCTTAGATTTCAACTATCCTACAATAACAATACCTGAACTCAATAGTTCAATTACTTTGAGTAGGAAGCTGAAAAATGTTGGACCACCAGGCACATACACTGCAAGCCTCCATGTACCAGCTGGACTTTCTATATATGTGCAACCTGAGAAGAGTTTTAATTTGACAATTAAAGCAAATGTAACAGGTGTGGATACTTTATTTGGAGAGATAACTTCGTCAGATGGCACACACTATGTTGGCAGTCCAATTGTAGCCGGGGAAGATATTTTTTTTTATGATTAGAAACCGGGGGAGATATCGTTCCATAAAACATATTCTCCATTAATATTAAATGAAAAAAAATGATAATTTAGAAAATGTAGTACTTTTTTTATTGACAGTTATTCTGGATAATTTTTTTGACAAAACATTTATCCTGAATATGTTTAGTTTTTTTTTGACAAAAAATATTTACTTAGTTTTATCTACTACCGTAGACACTCGAAGTTGCACAAATTAAACGTATATTAAATAAGTGCGTGGACATAAACAATTCTTTTTTGAAGAAAAAAAATTAATTAAACAACATATCGAATTATTGGATTGAAATTATTTTAATTTATAAAAAAAAAAAAAATTAAACAACATATCATATTAATGTTTTAAATTAAATAATTAAGTAAATATCAAATTGTAAATTATAGATACTAGAAGTTTTAGCTCGGTAAATAAAGTTTGGCTTTGTAATCTCAACGCCCTCTCCCAAACTCTAAAAAAATTATAAAGCATAGATAAGAATATGTGGTGATTTAGATTTGTTGAACTTTATGAGCACGGATGCGATGAATATGCAGACATGTGATTTTTTTAAAAATTTATCATACAATATATCTAAGATACATTAACAAATACTTACAATAAATTTTGTCAAAAAAATACTTATAATATATCTTATATGCATGTAAAATACTTGAAAGAAATATTTAATCACTTTTCATTAGCATATAATTATAAAGATCTCAATTTACAAAAAGTAATATTGGTGATCAAAATAGAAAGTGTAGGGTTTGTTTTTATTGGTAACAAAGTGTAGGGTTTTCGTATAAATCATAATTTATTTTCATTTTTATGTTAGGATATCATAAAAAAATCATTAAAAGAATTCATAACAAGACCTTGACCAAAAAAAAAAATAGTCCCTAAACTATATGAATAGGGATTAAATTTAGTAGTCCCTTAAGGTGTATGAAAATTTAGTATGTAACATCTTGATAATAGGGATTAGATTGACTGATTTTATATACTTTAAGAACTACTCTTTTTAGTCACATTTATAAGTAAATTTTTCTTTTTTCATATTCATTAAATAACAGATGTATGTAGACTTTATTGTAGTCCAAATACATCAATTATTTAATCAATCTGAAAAAGGAATAATTGCTTCTGAATGTGTTCGGACCGGAGAGAATATTTATTATATTTACATAGTTTAGAGACTAAATTAATGGTTTATTCTATCTCTATCATACGGAAAAATCCACACAATTTTGGCATACTTTCTAGTAATAATGCCTATTTGTGCACATATAGTCATCGGTTGAAGAAAATACCATGTTTTTCTTGCACATTGAGAGCGATGGTCTTCTCAACGCCTGCAGGTGATGTGCATGGAAAAATCAGATCAATTTTGCATGGTTGATGCACACATCCGCCAATAATTCCATGATACAGAGAAATTTTGCACAACAAAAGTGACAAAAAATTACTACATCTGTCCCATAGAAAAAAATTACTACATCTATACTATACTTCTCAGATGTAAGATAATCTTGTGTTTCTCATGCTCCTTTTTATTAGAACCTCTTTAAAAATTGTATGAATTATTTTTTTACAAACTTATCCGTTAATTTTTTTATTTATTTGTTTGGTACGAAAACATATCGTTAATTTATTATTAGAAAAAATAAACAATCTCATAAGAAAGAACAATTTATTATATTTCAGTATGTATGAATAACCTTCAAACAACAATTTAAAAAAAAAATGGAGTGACAAAATTTTGCTTACTTTTACATGGTATAAATTCTTCCTCAAAATGACGTTTCACAGTTCTGTAAGCACAGCTCAGCCGATAGTTGTAAGGATAATATTACGTAAAGATCAAGGTTTGAACATCGTATTCTCCACTTCTCCGTATTTAAAATGTGTGAGCCACATTAACTAGGCTACTTGACAAAAAAAATGTAGTCCACGTGATATTATTTTCTATACAATGAGAGGCTATTATGGCTACTCGTTACAAGACGAAAAAAGATTATTTGCCCATTAAAAGAATTTGGACAAGTATCTCAATGTGAAAAAAGATTATTTGCCCATTAAAAGAATTTGGACAAGTATCTCAATGTTTTTGCATTATGTTGTACAAGAGTACTTCCTTATCATTTACTTTTATTGCAATATACTTCTTCCGTCCAAAATAACTAACCTAGTCGATTGTTTCACATATTCCAATGCATAATTTTGACTTTTAATATTTTTAATTATCAAATAGTTATGTGAATAGTACACATAGTCAAACTAGTTCACTCATTTTGGGACCGAAAAAATATCCAAAATGAGTAATGATAAAGTGTACGACATTTGGTTCGTCTCAAGCGCACAAATGTCAAATGCTAGGCTATACTTAAAAGTAATGGTAAATACGCTCTTATTATTTTCTTTTGCCACTAACTTCCTCTTAATTTTAATTCAATCTAAAAAGACCAATTTTACTTGGAGATAACACCATCTTTGATGTCAAAATATTCAATTGACATCATGATGTCAAACTTAATATATGATACTTTTGATAATTTTTTACCACGGAATTATTACAAGGTTCATCGTTGTATTAAAAGCTATTGTCAGATAGGTCATGTTTAAAATTTGACATTAGTCATATATCCTTTAATATGCTAATGAGTTACAATGTGTTAATTCACTCAACAAAAAAGAAAATCAAACACATTAATTTTTATGTATTTCGTTAACATATCAAATGATATTTTATTTATGTCTAAATTTGTAGACATAATCTATATGATAATAGTTTGCAATCTAATTGTTGATTTTATAATACAATCTAACAATATCGATATTATACAAATTGAACTAGGAGAGGTTCTTTCCCCTAAAAAAAATAAAGAGCTTTTTTATTGGTTTATTGATGTGTAGTATGTCTATAAGGGTTCGTTTGATGGTGAGGATACAGAGACAGGATATGATACATTAATCATATCCTGCTTAAATATCATGTTTGATGCACCAAAAGGATAGGATAAAATAAACCATTTTCCTATCCTATCCTGACTTTCCTTTGTAATTTCTATCCCGAGTATAGGCTAGGTTAGAAATTATCCTGATGGGATTAGAAGATCACTCATTATTTATTATCTTGATATTCTGCCATTTTTAAAATATTGTCATTTTTAAAATAATGATAGCATGTATTTTCTATTATAATTTAAAACATGCCATTTTTATAATATTTAATTAATTATGAGAGCAATTTTTTCATTTAATTATAATGATATTCTGTTTGTTAT
>Ga0228711_1012277_pt1 | contig 10548 bp, 6 predicted proteins | sample MedpolnodulmetaG_2_FD_177996 | JGI IMG/M metagenome (GOLD analysis project Ga0228711, IMG submission 177996) | Root nodule microbial communities from Medicago polymorpha collected in Santa Monica, California, United States - brown nodules | ecosystem: Host-associated > Plants > Roots > Nodule...
AAGAAAAAACAAAAGCATTCAAATCTGCCAAAAATAATATGGTAGAAATAGACCAGCTACATGAGAATAATAATAATATACTTACAGCCTTCAAATACCGGAAGACCTCGACAAGGCCACCCAGGGAAGGGCTTTACTAGTTGAAATCCGTATGACTTGGCTATGGGCAAAACAGATTTCACAACATCTTCATTTTCAATTTGGTTTATTGAACATGTACTGTACACAACTCGTTCCAAAGCTGGAACTGCAAAAATTAACAATTCTTTTTATTTCAAGTACTGTATGGGGAACATCTAAAATGAATACAAAAATGTCAAGACCTATTTTCATAATTTCATAGTAATGGGGAAAGAAAGAAAAAAAACAAGGTTCTTAGACGCCCACTTATTAAATTAAGAGAAAATCTAGAAACAAAGTAAACTAGAATTAACCATAAGGAACAAATAAACTCACAAAGGAGGGCATGCTGAAGAGCTTTTCTCTGAAAAGCGGCAAGCTTGTTCAATCTTTCCATATCCACATCCTGACCTATACAACAAAAAGGTGACAATGAAAAATATGATCATGTTTAATTTCCATTTAAATTGAAAAGGATTGTCCAAGTTTGATCTGTGTCACGATATTTATTTGAATTCGATTTGTGTGCTATAATTTCCCACAGTGATTTTTAAGATACAATACACTAATCATTTTTTAAATACTACGGTAAATTTCAACTCATTTAGACGCTGGTCCTATGCGCAGAAGTTGCTCGCCAGATCGATAAATATACAATGTAGAAGGCAGATTAAAATATAACCTGCCGCTTTAGATGGGAGCAAATGGTCTAGTCTAGAAGCGGCAGTACCAGAACCAGAGCAGGAAGGATCCAAAAGAATAGCTTTTACCTGCAATGATAAATCATCTAACAATTACACACACAAAATGAACAAAGTAACATTACAATCCGGTAGACAAAGTCACAAATAGCCACCAGATATGCCATATTTAAGAAATAAAAATCAACATGGGTTCGTATAACAGCAGGGTTTAGTCATTCGGTAAAAGGGCTAACTACTCAAACTAGAGAAAGCGTGAATGGAAAACAATATTTCTTTCTAAAACTGTGCAAACAACTTTCAAGAGAAACCAAGTCACCATATAACCATTATTGCAAAATATTCAAGACCCAAAAGCATTCAGCAGATTGCAAGATACAGGGACCATGAAAAAACGCCAGAATCCACCAGCCCCCATATTGCAAGAATACGTATTTATTAAGTGGCTCAAGCAAGAAAGTGGCTTAAAAAATGGTAATTGCAAAAAATAAAATAAAATCAATTGATGTATTTAATCTTAAAGTCTGATAACTACAGCCTACAATCAGTGAAACTGTTAACTAGCCACTCCAGTAAAAGCCCCAGGAAACATATACAGTAAGAGATAAAGAAATATACTTTACCTTAGAATATGAAGGGTCTTTGGGATTTATGTTCAAGAAATCCTCATTGAGAACCTGTATGTCTGAACTTGGGGTTAAGTTTGACCAAAGATATGGTATCAAAATCTACGATGTGCTCCTCTGCTCCAGAGGCACCATGGTACAGTATGCAGAAAGGAGATATGAACAACTAATTGCGTGTATTATTATATAAAAATCCAAGTTTGCGATTATTGCAATACTGAATTAACAATTGGTTGAAAAGCATCTTGATATTATAAACACGATAATGGATACTGGTAGCCCCAGATAGCTTTATAGTGTCATTCAAGCGCTTAATCCTTTCCTTTTTCAGCTCACATGCGATAATCCTACCCTTTCTCTTCATGAGGGCAGCAAGGTGGACAGTTTTGTTGCCGGGTGCAGCGCATGCATCAAGAACCTTGAAATACATTCGAAGTGAAAAAAATTAGTAAGGAATGAAAGAAGTAAAACACAATCTCATTATATCCGTTCAACTTCCAACTATGATATTTTATAATTTAATTTATAAATTTAGAATTCATAGCACGGCGGCTCACGAATAAAATAAATCAGGCATTTTGACAAAAAAAATAAAATTAATAAACCAGGCATCAGACAGATAGCAATTAAAGTACATATGTAAAAACGATATTAGAAGAAAAATATACCAGGGTAACATTAATTAAAAACGATATTATGTAGCATCGACACTTCAAATTGAAGGTGTGTCCGACATGACACATGTGGTTACATACAATGACGGAAACCTCAAAATCAAGTAAGGAACGATAACGAGAATAAGAGAAAACAATGGATAAATAATAACATTTTGTTGACAATGGAATAGAGAAAACTTATTCCGTCCTAACTCAGAGAGGAATTCTACTATGCCCTAAACAGAAAACTTATTATGTCCTACTCTAAAACTCCTAAGAATTTCTCTTTATATACAAATAAAGAGAACATTATATTATTTAACCCTAATGGGCCTCATTATTTAAACCTTTTTTTTTTTTGTTTTTAAGAAGTCAAACTAGCCACCCGAAGTTGACACCGGGGAGAATCGAACCTGAGACCTTGAGAGGAACACACTCCAAGGTTCCAAGCCAACCCAAGTGGGTTCTCATTATTTAATCCTAATGGGACACTTACTAATAATCTACTTAAGCCTGATTAACCACCTACTAATTGCTTAAAACGCCCTCTCATATTGGATCTTAACATACAATCACTTCCATTTTCTCAAATTATACAGGGTCTATGTCAGTGCTTCACCCTTACAAAAAATGGCTTAGAGGCAATATAAATTATATAATATCCTAAATTCCCAATAGTATGCATGCTTGTTTCACCATTATCATATGATTAGTAATCTCAAAAGGAACTGATCCATATAAAAGAACAACCTATTCGACAATGAATAAAACATGCTTGTTTCACCGTTATTTTGGTCTCAAAGGGTAAGTTCTTTAGCCATACCAATCCTAGTTTTCTTTCTACTTATTTGCCATACTACTTATTTGATTTACCAAACGACTTTGAGAAAACAAGAAAGACATCAAGAAATGAATCCACAATGTATCAATTAACAACATACTGCCCAAAGCAAAATAAGGCAAACTTTTTTAAGTATCTTTTTTAAAAAATGAGAAAGAAAAGGAACATGGAGCAGACCACAATGTTAGGCTTTAGACCCAGAAGAATAAAGAAATCAGAATTGAGACAGCAAAAGATGATGTTTACATGGGTAATTAGGAGCTAAAGTTGAGAACGCCTATTAAATAGATTTATATCTTAAACGAGATCTCTATATACCATCATATGTAATAATGTAGCAATAACTCACCTCCCATCCTGGTTCAGGGCTAAGGGCCAGTGCCACCATTGAGCTCGCCTTACCCTAAGTTTGTCTCAATGTTAGTGAAAGATTTACCAAAAATGAATAACAAGTGGCAAGAACTGCCCTGTCACTATATTTCCTAAATAGCACAAAATTCACTTTTTTATCCCCTGAATCGATATATAGATAAAAGAAAAAAGGAGGGTTGATTCCTACTTGCAGAAATATGCTTCCGTCTTTGACAAGAGGATGATCATGTAAATCGGTTCCTGGAGGGAGTATCAGTAAGTCATGCAGTAAATCATCCTTTTGAACCTATTTGGCACACCAAAAATATAATCTCATCAACCAAAACATAGATCACTAATTTGAATCAAAGATGTACACTCTGAGAGGCTTCTACAAATTCATTTCCATGACGAAAATAAAATGTAATTGAGGGTAATGATAATAAGAAATAGTTTGACAAAAATACCGAGTATTTTTTCCGAAGTTCAACTAAGGCAGAATCAACATCCAGTTTAAGTGTATTCACACGAACATTTCGAGGTACAGAAACATCTGCACAAGAAAATTTTGAACAACTTCCAAGTCATTGTGACAGTAGAGCAGCAAGCCAGTAACTCACACGGTTAAAAAAATAATAACTTTGAAAAAATCATCCATTGAGAATGTATCAAATTTTAAAAATGGTCATTTATAAATTATATGCCATGAAATCACGACATAGCAATGCATCAACAGTAAAGAGTGCATAATCCATAAAACAATAGTATAATACAAAAAGAAATATAAAAGAGGCACTTTTTTGGCGGGGTTTGCAATGTAAAGACTGACCAGGAACCTCATGTAGAGCAAATAACTCTTTAACAGTCTTCACATTTTTCTGTGACAAAATCTTTTTCAGATGTAAATGTAGGGCTTCCTTGTGGCGCATGAGGTACTTCTCTGCATCACCAACTAACGGAACTTCCTACAAATTTCAATCTAGTTGAGTTAGATAACCAATCCATAATGATTTTAAATAGCAGCTACAGACGTACAGGGTAGAAAAATTTGAACAAATCACTATTCTATATCCTATTTAGTAAAAGCACTATTGCAGTGTTGCGTGACAAAATTCAACCAGACTACTATATTCCGCAATAGACAACACTGTAAAAAAAAAAAAAAAAATTGTAACTATGAGTAATTAGAGAATTCTATGGTTTGAAATCATATGCATATGGACGATAGATAGCAGAAGACTCTAAAGGTAACATTGTAATTGATTATACAGTGAATTTCACTCACTTGACCGAAAAGAATGTCATAGACAATGATATAAATCAATTCTTGTTGCCTCTGCAAAACAATGGTATAAGAAATTATTAATGTTGTGAATTATAAAACAATAACATTATGTGAAGAAAGTAAAAGTTAATGCAGTTATTAATTACCTTCCACTTAGTATTAAGAATTTTAGCAGCTTGCAAGACATCATTGATAATTGGAAGATCTGAGAAAGTAAAAACAAAATGAATGATGAATATTATAGAGAAAAGAAAGAGAAAGAGTGAGATTGGTAATAAGTTACGTTTGAGGGTTTGACAGATGAGAGCAAAAGTGGCTTTCTTGTTTCTAACAGAAGGATGATAAACGAGGGTTTTGATAGAAGCAAGTGCACGGCGCTTAGCATCTCCTTCGAGTACAGTTTTCAATACTTTCGCTGCTTCTCTTCTTGCGAAATACGCTGATCTTTCTGCTCCTTTCAACATCTTCGACGATGTTGCTTCATTTTCTTTCTCAGCATCACCACCCTTCTTCTTCTTCCGCATACTTTTCGTTCGCATCGTAGCAGGGTTTAGGGGTTTTGCTTATGTTCAGCTGAAAGAACACTCACTCACACGACACGGGTACTGTACTGTACTGTGTGTATGTTATGTTTCGTGTCTTTGAATTCTTGTTTCGTCGTCTAATCAGACAACTCTTGTTACTTCAGATCAAAATTAGGGTTGTTTGTCACTTTTTAAGCATATTAATTAACGGCCCTCAATATTTGCTAACACACCCTACAATTTTTAATAATTGTCTATAAGGTTATTTTTTAAATTGCAAAATTTCTTTGAAAAATAATTGACTTTTAAAGATTCTAGCTAATTTAGCAAAAAATTACTTCGTCCGATCATTATTATAAGCAAAACTTCATTTTTTAGATACATTGAATAATTAACGTATACAGTCTATAACAAAGTCTATATACATTAATTATTAAATGTATCTAAAAACTGGAGTTTTTCTTATAATAATGATCGAGGGTATAAGTTGCTTGGATATAAGTGTCAATGGTGTAATTCCCTAAAAAAAAGTGTCAATGGTGTAATCAAATTGTTTGCGTAAACTTTTTTTTTAAGGAAAATTGTTTGCGTAAACTATAAGTTGTTTTCTTGGACTATCGTAAAAAGCCTACCAAATGAGCTAAAAATTACTTTGTAGACATGTCATAGATTATTTTTATATATGACTTTACTTGATCGATCTTACAAATGTTTATACTTTATGGTAGTAGAAAGAAAAATATTTGGTTAGACACAAGTATTTAGACACTTCGTTTGAGCACACATATATTTAAAAAAATAATTAAATAATGTGTATTCTTCAAATACTTATCTGATAAGTATTTTGGTGTAACCTAAATGATATACTCAAATACTTGTGATTATGTAAGACTTCCTCAACGGTCCATTTTAAAAAATATTTATCTGGTAAGATGTTATTGAACGAGAGTAACTCTTTTATGTGTAATTGATCTCTCTTGTATATCATTTTAGATACTTATTTATAACTTATATTATTATTGCGATAAATAAAAACTTGTGGTTAGAAGGAACTCGGTCAGTCCTGAGATCACCATCATCCTTGACTTGCAATTCTCAAATTGTGCTGGGGTTGGTCTAAGTCTAACAACAAGACTCGCTGCCCTATTAACAGTTAAACATATAATTCAAATCAACTCTGCTAAGTCTAGTGTCTATTAAATTAAGAATTATACAGCCAACAATTAATAAATTGGTACAGGTAGTAAGATATTTAAACGTCTTAAGCATTTTGTTATATTTATTCTTCAAATATCTTTAGAAATGTTTACATGATGTAACATGTTTTTGTATAATGAATGATTAATGCATGATGAAACATGATTGGACGGATGCCTAAAAAGAATTTAAATAGACAATATATACAACTGAAAAAGTTTTTGATACAGGTCAAGTGGTAAGGTAGAATTGAACGTTTGCTACAATATTAAAATCCACTTGAAAGTCTTCCATTAGTCATTCCCATGCATACCCCACCCTCAGCATGCTCTATCAATATATCATACTTTTTTTGCCACTAATTTCGTGTATCTATCAGTGCTGCAGACCCGTCGAAGTTTCCTAACATAGTTCCTAGGAAAGTTACGATGAAGCTGCATATATATCATTAAACAAAGCCAATGGAGTTTTATATTTATGTGTGTATATATATACCACGTACAATGATTTCTTTTCATAATGGTACCAATAGCAAAAAAATTATGACAGATAAAAATCCAATATCACCAAATTCACCTGACAGCGATTTCACCAACCAGTGGCCTTTGGAACTCTCTGAGTACTTGAAATTTGACGATGATATATGGCCTGATGATGATTCTGAGCCATTTGTTTCTGAACATGTCCTGAACTGTGACATTCAACAAGCTAATGAATTAGTAGGTGATTTTGGAGGAAGTGGAAGCCAAATTGATGGGTCTTCTAGTAGTAAGCCAAGTTCCTAAATGAAATTGTATTTTTAAATTAATTCATATAAAAATGTTTGATTTTAATCATACTCATTTCAAAAGTCGTCAACACATTATTTGTTTGATAAGGTAAAAAAAAAATATGTTCGTGCGACTTTTGAAAGTTGAGATGTTTATAGCCACTTTTTACGAGTATCTCGATGGTGAACAACTAATGTAATTAAGTAGCATGCTTAATTAACTCCTCATAATTTAATTTCTTACTATATCTATCTTCTATGCCATTGATTTGCTGTCATATAGGAGGTGTAAGCAATGAAGGTGAGAAGAAGGAAATTAAAGATCATAAAGTTGCATTCAAAACCAAGTCAGAGGTTGAAATTCTGGATGATGGGTACAGGTGGAGGAAGTACGGAAAGAAGATGGTGAAAAACAGCCCCAATCCAAGGTAACATCGACGTATGAATATGATTTAGTTTCAGTCTAAGTATGTAAGATTTCTCTTTAGAATTTATATTAGATTGTTTCTAACATGAACCATCTCATATAGTATGTATTTATGTTACAGGAACTACTATAGATGTTCAGCGGATGGATGCCAAGTGAAAAAGAGAGTTGAGAGAGATGTGGATGATCCGAGTTTTGTAATAACAACCTACGAAGGCACACATACTCATCCAAGTTTTCACTAGATCAAGTTTTGGCATCTTGATGGACCATATGCTATTTATCTTAACTACGTTGCCTAGTGTTATGATGAGGCATTCAGGAGTGTTAGAGTTAGTAAATTCTCATGTACAATATGAAGACCTTTTTTTTCTCCAAAAAGAAAAAACAAAAGATCGGATTTTGATTGGTTTACGATTATGTTAATAATATATAGAACCAGGGTTACCACTTTTGACTATGATTATTTATAAAGGTGAATACACCACTTGTGTTATTACATGTAGTTGTTATTAATTTATCAAGCAAAAACAAGTTTTCTTAGAAGTTCTCTCTTTCTCTCTCTATGTCCCTAAGTTAGATTTGGCATCTATATTCTGGGGATTAATTTGAGCTAAAGATTAATCAAATGTAAATTTTCAACATGAATCTCGATTAATGTAGTCAGAGAGTCTGAGAGAGCATTCTTGTATTTTGGGACATTAGTGGCCATTTGATCCTTTGATCGAACGATATAAAAAATGTACAGTGATCTTCAATGAAAGAACTATCAATTGGAAGAAAGCTACGTCCAACTAGTACCTGGAATAGTCAATCCACAATAATCTTGTTGTGATGTGATTACTTTGGAGATTTGCTAAAACTAGTGATGTGATTTCTTTGATTAGAAGAGTTCCCAATATTTTTTTATGCAACCTTAAACTAAGCTTTGTTATATGCTCAAAAACATACTAAATTTTTAATATTTTAGGGAATGAAAACTAACAAAATATTTTCTGAGGAATTAAAATCAAAATTGATCCTCCTAGGCTCTTGTAAAATTTTGTTTTAATAGGAAAACATAGTTTGTTATGAGAAGGAGAAATGTTAATAGCAAATAGTATTGAACTTTAGATGCGGCATGTGACACAAATGGTTAGACATTCCACTCACACTCATTATTTTAATTCAAGTCTAAAATTTGGCACTTGCTAAATGATATGTATATCTTTTTCTTAAAAAAATGATACGTATATTTGGAATTTGATCTATCAATATTTTTCTACTCAATTTTTCATTCTCAACTCTTAACCAATTTTTCTCATTTTTTAATAAATTTCAAAATTATCCTTGTTTTGTATTTTAAAGGCTTAGATTTTTACACTATTCTCTTAGTTTTTTTAAAGGCTTAGAGAATCATAAACCTAATCTTTGTATTTTATTGTGAATACTTGATTGCCATTTCTCACGCGTGACACTTAATTAGTCTTAATATCAAGAATAGAGATAGAAGGGGGACCAACAGAGACCACGGTACCCTTAGATTTTTATAATTGTTTTTTTTCTTTCATATTATTTTTTTTTTTTTGTCACTTTATTTATTTTCTGTGAAGTATACTGAATTTTGTTTTTACTCAATTTACTTAGCCTTGAACATTCAATTTTCTAAGTTTAACAACATTAACTATTATTTATAATGCATAACAATGAAAAATAAAGTAAAGTTTTATTTGCACAGAAGAACATTAATCCTTAACGAATATCAATTTATGATTTCTTGTTGCAATTTCGTGATTTTTTTTTTTACTTACTAGATGCAGTGTTATTTACGTACTCTCAAACCAACGATTCAGTACTTGTAATTTTATCTTGAATTTATCCTCTTACCTTTGCATTTTGTTGTTTCATTTTTTTCTTTCTTTACTATTCAAAAATCTTCTTTAGTCTCTTGAATATATGATGCATATAAAAAATTGTTTTTTCTTTACACTAAAAATTGTTTTTTCTGGCTTCGTCTGTGCTTAATACTCAACATTCAAGAAATATGAAATAATACATGTTTAATTGTTGTCATTAGTTAGTAAAAAAGGAAAGGAAAGAAAAAAGAGTGGATAGAAATAATGTAAAAAGATAAGGTATTCTGAAAAGCAAGACTATGTCTACCACCACGTGTGTTTGACTTTGTTTATTGTTATCACAACAAGAACACAGAAGTGGTAGTTGATGGAAAAGATGGAAGAGATGATGCAGCTACCTTACAACGCGACAGTGAAGCTAATGCTTGGTTCACTTGAACGCAATTTGCTTCCTGATACCGTTATCAGAAGACTCACACGTTTGCTTTTGTCAACTCGACTTCGTTCTTCTTACAAGCCTTCCTCTGAACTTCAGCTTTCTGATCTTCTCCAATTTGCTCATTGTACTTTCTCCGATTTTGTTATATATAGAACATGCTCTTGTTTTAATGTATACTCATGAATGCTTCATATGATACTCTTTCAGCTTTACAAGATATGCCTATTGCTGTCAGTACTGATGTCCCAAAATCTCAACATTATGAATTACCTACCTCTTTCTTTAAGCTCGTTCTTGGAACCAATCTCAAATACAGGTATGTGGGATGAATGGTAGGTAGTAGTAGCCTTGATAAAGCTTAATTGCATTGGGTAAACACTTATAACATAAGATCTTATCATACTTGCTTTTGTATAAGTTATTTCTATTCAAGGGATATAATAAAGTTAAATCGTTTCCATATAAGTTATAAACTGTTTTCATAAGTTATCATGTAGAGCTTATAGGAATAAGTTGAAAACAGTTTATGGACATGTCATAGGTTGTCCTCGTAAGTTCTCCCTAAGGCTTTGTTTGGGAGTTTGGAGGGGAGGGGAAGGAAAGACTTTGGGGGGAGAGAAATATAGGGGAAATTGAGAAATCTTTCACATTTTTTGAAAGAGTGATAAATTAATGCTTATGATTAATATATTTTTAATTTTAAGAATATTATAAGAACATAGATTAAATTTGAAGAATTCATATAAATCCTCCCAAATCCCCCAAAACCCTCCTCCA
>Ga0228711_1012279_pt1 | contig 10545 bp, 6 predicted proteins | sample MedpolnodulmetaG_2_FD_177996 | JGI IMG/M metagenome (GOLD analysis project Ga0228711, IMG submission 177996) | Root nodule microbial communities from Medicago polymorpha collected in Santa Monica, California, United States - brown nodules | ecosystem: Host-associated > Plants > Roots > Nodule...
CCATCCAGAATGCTGTTCCTTGGCATGATTTAACATCATTCAGTTTAATTGCCTGAAAAAAAACAGCCACAAAGTAAAATTAGTAAATGGAAATTATATTTTATGCAACTGCAGGTAGTACAGATTCCGCGACTAAAGTCAAAGTTAGACAGAAACTGAAGCAGAGTAGAAAGGTCACCTTTGCTAATCCAAAATCTGCAACCTTGACAGATCCATTTGCATCAACCAATATATTTGCACATTTAATATCCCTTCAATTAGGATTTAGGAAGGATAATAGTTAGGCCATATTTACAAAAATTGCTTCGTGGCACTACATAACTGGTTCAGAAATACAAAAAACAAATATGCTAAAGAAATTGTGACACCATACACATGAAGCCCCGATACCTGACACGATACGGATAGGATATGATACCGATACGGCGATACAGGAAATTTTTCAAAATTCCCGATACGATACGGCCTCGATACATTATTAAAAAATTAAATTTAAAATTAATAGTATAAGTGCACAGTGTATAAACATAACTAAAAATGATAATAAACAAACATTCACATTAATGAAAATGATCAAAACAAGTGACAATTACATATTTTTTCTCCACAAATTAGATAGAATATAGCTAAACATCATAAGTATTATAAAAAAAATGAACACCTTTGTCTAATGTTGACTACTTAATAGTAAACACTAATTTATATTGAAAACAAACAGTTTTTTTTTTCCCAATTAGAGAGAAGAATAGAAGAACCATAGCATTAGAGAGAAGAGAAACAAAGTAAAATACAATCGGTGGTAATGGTTAGAAGAGGGAATATCTATCGCTATGTGGTGACGAGAAATCCTGTTTTTTGGGTTAGAAGAGAGACAATATGTTTTTGATAGCGCGGCAAAACTTGTAGTTTTATTTCTTATTATTTTTTTATTTTTTTAATGGAAATATGTAAGGCAGAAGTATCGGTGTTGGAGTATAAGTTAGTCGTGTCGTAGTACAAGTTAGTCGTATCCGACACGTATCGGTCATTTTTTTTCAAAAAAATAAATATTAATTGCCAGATACTTCTCCAATACGCGTATCGGGACGTATCAGGACGTATCGGTATCGGATACGTGTCGGACACGATTCTTCACCATTTTTGGAGGATCGGGGCATCATACACCAAAAAGAAATAAAACTGTACCAATTAGAATTTCTGACACTGAAACCCTTATGTGACATAGTTGTTTCTACAGTTTCAAGTTCCAAGAACAAGTTGAAATGATTCTTATGCTCTATATCTAAAGCTTATATACTAAGTTGTTTCTAAGGCTAAAATCTAAATATCATATCTGCTTATGGTTTCGGAAAATATTCAATCAAAGGAAATGAACAGTTTGATTGAAAATACTCAGAATGGGAGAAAGAACTCTCCACCAAGGATTCCCCCCTACATCAGAGCCTTTGCACAGTTCACACACTGAAATTACTGAATGCTTCTCATCTCTCTAGGTCCTTTTATTTTAAACCTTTCTGCCTAACTACCCATCCCCATGACAGATTTCAACTACAACAAACAAGACAGATATCCAGCTGTATAACTCACTCTAATCATACCAGAATAAAAGGATTTATCTTTATTCTATACCACAAAGGATAACAAAGTAAATAAAGTTTGAGATCACCTGTGAACAACATTGCGATCATGAAGATACTTCAAACCATGCAGAATCTGTCTCGTATAAGCAGATACTTGGGAATCTTGAAGTTTATACCTCCGGTAGAGGCTTAAAAGGGAACCTTTGGTTACAAACTCGATAAAGATATATAGATTTGATTCATTCTGCAATAAACAAGCAGAATGTAAATTACAAACTACAGTTCATGATAGTAGTTATGGGATCCAGTGACAAGCTGACAACAACAGAAAATGTCTGTTAGAAGATAAACTTGTTTATAGCTGAAAAAATACTGCAGCATAACTAAAGAAATTAATTGAATGAATTGTATGGTATCCAATTGTCTTAACATGCAACCTGAAATATAACGTGAGTTCTATGCTAAAAGTTATACTGGAAACCAGTTCCTAGCTTCGTAGTGTGACAAGAAAAGGTGAAGTTAGCAATACCTCAAACTACACAATATATAGTTTTGGCTACAACTTTACCAATACATTGAAAGCATCCAATAAAAGTATTTCAGATGATAAAGGACACATTACATTTTACAAAAATCAACCATGTGTATGATTTCATGTTTGGTGAATACTATTCAGAAAACTATCCTTCAATCTCTTTCAAGTTGCTGGAAGCTGTCAATCTGTCACAAACCGACTATCCCAAAAGATTAAACCATTGGGCCAAGAGAGAAGCACATGCCCGCACCAATATAACTAATATTTTATCTAAAAGAATAGAGCAACAACAATTGCAGATGTCATGAACCAACATCTCTGTAAAGCCAAAGTTGTTCAATGAAAGCACCATTTAGCAGATTCTTTCACCATGGGCTCAAACGAAAATAAACATAAAAGGAAAAGGACAAGACGGAGAGGAGACAAGAAAAGTACCGTTTCAGTGCCAATGTATCGAACAATATTTTCATGTTCAAACTGACACAGAAGTACAATTTCCTGTGAGTGAGGAAGAAGATATTGCACAAGACAGCAAAGTATTTATAAGAAAACCTTTATCTTCATAAAAGGATTTTGATTAATGGAAAATTGAAGTATACAATTTGCTTTCCCTGACTTACATGCTCCAGTTGAACGACACTTTGCTTTCCCTGACTCCCTTGATCAAGCAGTGAAACTTGTTTTACAGCAAAAAAGAATCCATCTCTAAAGTGGTAGTAAAAAATAGAATAAAACTAGTAGTTAGAACTTACCTAACAATTATAAACATTAAATTTTGTATATGTCAATCTTTTTAAGGCTTTGCTCCGAAGCATTGTAGCAAGTGAGAAACAAACACAATAGATGATCATGTTGAGTAGAAGATATTAGGTCAATAATTTCACTTAAACAACTCGATTTCTCCATCAAAAAGGGCATTCTAGTGTGTTAAACTCCTGCGTACGCGCACGGTCTGGGAAGGGGTCCTACTAATTGGTGTATTGTATGCTATCTTACCTTGTTTTTTTTATACAAGAGGTTATTTCCAAGACTTGAACCCGTGATCTTTCAACCACAGAACAATAACTTTACCGTTGCCCCAAGCCTTCCCTTGTAAGGTTCATAATTGACATGCATTTTCCAATAGGATGGGAGTGGCAATTTAATCCACCAAACCACCATCCATCCAATCCATCCAGAATTAAAAAAATTATTAATGGATTGGATTCATCCACCTTATTCTAAAAGTCCAATGGATGTCCTCGTGAGCTTAGCTCAGTTGGTATGGACAATGCATAATACTATGCAAGGTTCGGGGTTCAAACCTTGGCCACCACAAAAAAAAGAGTCCAATGGATATTCACGAAATAAAATCCAATGCATCACCTCTATTCATCTGATAAAATTAAATAAATTTTTAAGGGAAATATATGAAAAATATAAATAATTTATTTATAAAATTAATTTAATGACTTAAACAAAATGAGGAAAAACATTATTAATCTTTTTTGTTTGTGAAATGTGCTAAATAATTTAATAAATAAAAAACAAAATAGTAAATAAATAAAAATCTAAAAGAAAAAAACCTTAAAAAAGTAAATTTAGTTAACTTTAATATTTTAATATTTAATTATTATAAGGTGATGGTAAACACCGGAGCACAACCAGTCAACGTTGAAACTCCTTCATCAACCACCATGAGTCATTTGAGCATCTTTGTGGTCAACGACAATTACCGGCAGTAAATGTCGGAGGACCACCACCACCATTTAATATAAATATTTAATTATTAAGCATGATATTACTCATGCATAGTCTTCCATTGACTTTTCTCTAGTCCTCCAAGCCTCCTCCCAGTGATGTATTTTTGCCGAATCAAGGTTTTTATCGAATTCACACTTCATCTCGAATGCCTCCGCTCATCTAAGTATAATATTCTTCTAAATATTTTTCATAGGGGATGTCCCACCAGTTAAAGCTACAAGTGCCTATCGGACTGACTTTGCAATCCAAGCTACAATCTATAACAAAGTTAGACAGCTACGTAACTCCTTCTTCCAAATCTTCTTATTAAAACAATTTATTTAAGAGAAATGTTAATCTGCGCCTTTGGGGCACAAATTTAGAAACTACACATAGTTTTTTTTTCTTCGGAAATTGTGAATTCAAAGTTTTATCTTTTCAATACGAAAGTCATCTCTTAATTTCCTTTTTAGTTTCTTAAGGATTGAAGTTAACATGACCCTTTATTTAATCAGATTTGTGTATAAATACCTACTGACTACCCAAGTACTTAATACACACCACACACCAAATAACCAAAGAAAAAAATGCAAGGAAAGGAAATGGAATGAAGATGAACAATATTTTTAGGTGTGAACATCGTAGATATTGCAGCTGTTCAATATTTCAGTTCCGTAATATTGACACACGTCATAGTAAAAGGAAGGATTTTGCATAAGAGGAATTTAGTGGTGATGAATGGTGAAGGTGGTGGTGTCATGCCTTAAGGTGGTCTGCAATGGTAAGTTACTTGCAAAATTCTGTTTTGATAGAAAAAATAGAGAAGGAACATGGGGTCGAACAGTGATGGTTGATATAGGCTGGAAGATGACAAAAATGCTTGAGTGACTTTGCATTTTAGTGACTTTAGTATATATTAGATGAGATATAATGATAGATGAGTGATTAAAATCAAGTATTTTTATGAAAGAGAATTATTGGTTAGGAGAGAGAAAGAGACCAAAGTCATGGAACTCAAAGTCACTGAAACGTTACCCGAAAGATGGCTGACGATCGTGTTTTAATGTAGTTATTGATTGTTTATCAAAAGGAGAGAAAAAGGTAAAAATAAAGTAAGGACTAATAACAAAGAGTAAGCGACTGAGCGTAGGAGTGGCAAGAAAGTTATTGATCACTTCAATTTTTTTCAATTTAAGTGTAACAAATTTTTTTTTTAAAAGAAGTGTAACGTTATATTTAAAATGTCAAGTAAAATCAAATCATTACATTAAACAAGGAAAATTAATATTTAAAAACAACAATAACTTCACATAAAAAAAACTTATTTTAAATAAAATCAAAGGAAGGGTTTATTAGTTTCTTTTGTCCTGGTGAATTAATTGGATGAATATTTATTGAAATTCATTGGTTTATGTTCTATCCTATTTCATGCAAATGTCAACATTTTAAAATTTTGAGGCACTTTACGTCTTAAAGGATCAATCTTCTGAGAAGAACCACATAGTGTCCTCTTCAGTTTTTGAGTGGAAGGTTAAGATTACATATCATGTTCTTCAAGCTACAAATCCTCTTATGAGTCTTATTTATTTTCAATTGTTTATGCTTCATTTTATCATATATGTCGGGTACCGTATCATGCTAACAGACTATGTTCAACTTTTCTTCCTAAATTGGATTATTTATTTCTTCAATTCCAGAATCTTCCAGGACACATTGCTTTTGAATTCACAAAGCGCAAGCAATGTCAATATTTTTGATGGATTTAGACACAATGGAATTGTATAAAGTTGACATTATTCAGTTTAAGGATAGGGATGAGAAATGTATAAAATATGTTTGGATTCAGTTTGCATTTGACAACACTCTTCGGATGGGCGATAAAGTTTGATTCAGTGTTGGCTTCGACTTGAACAACTTATTCGAAGAGATAGTCAAGCATGTCCCATGAGTTTGTAATTTAATTTTCAGTGTGGATTTGGAGACTATTGTTTGAATTTGTTTGATACATTTATGTAGGGTATTGAGTTTCATAAGTTCCAAGTACCAAGGGTTTTTGGTCAGGCTATTATTTTTGGTATTTCTAAGATGTTTGGAGACTATTATGTCCCAGGATTTGCTGTTGTAGCTACCCGTTGCTTTTGCTATGTATGTCTTGTGCTTCTTTTATATTTAATGTGGTATCTACCCGTTGTTCAAAGTGTCAATGTCATGTTAGCTTTTTAACTGTGCTATCTTTTGAAGAAGGAATCTTTCATGCCAAATCATGATAGATCTTTCATAATTTTTGTGTGGTTTGTGTTTATATTTTCAGAGTTCGCGTGTTTGTGTTGTGTGATTTCATCTACTTCTATTCATTTACCAATGTCGAGTTGTTTAATATGTGGGTACACCTTCATATACTTTGTACCCCATCCTCATGATTGTCTTAAACCGTAACGTAATTGTAAATCAGTAACAAACTTCTATTTATTATTACTAATACATCAAACCTGTTTTGCACGTTGTTGAATATTAATGTGTCCAATGTTGTCATGATCACTGTTCAGATCTTACCATGAACCTTGGTGTTATTGATCAACGGTTGTGTTGTTCGTGCATCGCACGGGATACACACTAGTAATTATACAATAGATAATTACATGACCCACTACTGAAAAAATAATTACATGACGCATGGACCGTAATTCTTAAATATGATATTCATGCACCCCAGTTCTCTGGAGACTGGTGCACTAGAACCGAAGCAGTGCCTAAAAATATAAGCTACAACACAAGTTACACAACCAAGAAAACTCTGATATCAAATGCTACAACATGACCAACAATTGCGACAATAATAACCCCTAGATCAACTCTAACAAGTTGAATATTGAACATTGAAAGCATTTTAAATCCATTGAACGAATCTGTCATTAAGAGTTATATAATCAAATAAACCCATGCTGCACTTTGAGAATTCCGCTGGAAACCAGTTAGTAAGTCTTCTAATCTCCTTGTTCACCTCCTGTTTTAGAAATAATTTTTTAGGAAGAATATTTGTCACCGAAATATGGTTATAACACAGTTGAGCTCCTTCCAATTTAAAAAAAACGTGCATCATATGTGCATTCAATTCAACATAAACTAGCATTTCAAGCATCGAATATTTTTTACTTATCTCCATCCAATAGATTTCATGACTTATGGATAAAAATTCTTGAAAGGATGGATAGACGTAACAATAGTGTTTAAAAAAAAACAATAATAGTTCAGATGTCATGATAAGAAGGCATAAACAGGGCAGCAAAATGAGCTGGCACGTAAATATTTACCTTAATTATGTTCCATAGTTGGAGATGACAAGTTTAACCTCTTCTTGGAATATGTGGAGACGCTGAGCCAAAGGACTGGGAGAATGGCCTCTGGACAAATTTGTGGTCTAAGAGTTGAGCCGCAGTGGGACGATAATCTGGATTAACTTTAAGACACTGCAGGATGAAATTACGGGCATCTCTTGAAAGAGAATCAGGCACTGGAGGTAGTTCACCTTTTCCAATTCTAAACATTGCGCTGATCTGTTGTCAGAAGAGATTCAACAAAGCATGGAAATCAAAACTAGCAGTAATGCAATGTTTCATATAAATTTTATATAGAGATAGGGATCAAATCATAACTACATAACACTTCAAAAAGTCACATTTGTTTAAGTTTAATCGTGTGTTAATAGCGTGGTAAAAAAAAGAAACAGTTGGATTATGAGCTTAAAATGGTAATATGATACATACACATTCTATAGGAAAGTATGGAACTTGCCCAGTTAACATCTCCAACACAGTGCATCCTAGACTCCATATATCAGCCGGAAGTCCATAACCTTTAACTTCTCCTCTTACAACCTGCATATTACCACAGTAAAGCTTCAGCATCACTGCTTAACCTAATAAGAATCATAAAATGAAAAATCTTTTTTGTAGGTGTGTATCCAGCGAGTTCAAGGTTTCTAATCCAACAAATATGTACAAGTACAACACCATTATCACTAATCATATGTTGCACGTTGGCGCAGTGGTAAAACATAGATTTGGCAGTGTATTGGTTGAAGGATTGATTCCCTCCGAAGCCTTTTTAACCAAGTGATTGGGCTTAGGTGGTTAATGAGCTCTACCTATGGACAAATGGTTCGGGAGAACCCAATTGTGATTCTAAGGTGAAACAAGTTTTGGCTAGACTTTACTTACCTCTCAGCCAAACTCCAGATTACTAGTGCCCCTTCCCCTAGGAACAAGTGGGTTAACACCCTAAACATAAATCTTCGTCAATTTACTAAAATTAATAAAAGATATATGATGAATAAATGGGACATGTGAAACAGAGAGGCTTAACTATTAGGCCGACCCAAAAGATGAACCAATCAAAGCCAAAACACTTGTCATTACAAAGGAGTAAATACACAATTTAGTCGTTGTAATTGTAGGGCTGTATCAACCTATTTATCCCTATTATCAATATCCCAAAATGATCCCTAGAATATCAAAATATACAATGAAGATGGTCCCTCTGTCTGGATCTCCTATCACGCATGTTTGAAATTTCAAACATCATTTTGGAATATCAATAAAGTGGGAGACTAGGTTGATACAATCCAACAATTTCATAGACCAAAAATTTCGAATATCAAACATCATTTTGGAATATCAATAAAGTGGGAGACTAGGTTGATACAATCCAACAATTTCAGAGACAAAAAATTTCGAACATCAAACATCATTTTGGAATACCAATAAAGTGGGAGACTAGGTTGATAGTTGATACAAGCCAACAATTTCAGAGACCAAACTGAGAATTTACCCTCAAGGTAATGCATCCTGTTGAAATTTGGGGCCTAACTCATTTCAACAAAACCGGCTTGTAAGGAGAGGAGTGCCTCCTCTTTATAAACTCTTCTCAAGAGTGATATCTATCCGATGTGGGACTAAATCCACCCCCTCAAAGCCAACACAATGAAGGTGTTGGAGGCTGCTATTAAGGCCAACCAAAGGTCGCAATTTAGGCGACTAGGGGCGGACTGCAGTTAAGGCGAAACTTCCAACACGCGCCCTCACGCTTTGGCCCGGCCCAATGGGCCTGAAGCGTGGACGATGCGGGAAGCCCAACAATAGATCTAGGATAGGCTCTGATACCATGTTGAAATTTGGGGCCTAACTCATCCTTACAAAACCGGCTTGTAAGGTGAGGAATGATTTATTTACATATGAATTGAGGTTCTAGGTCGGAATCCCAATACCTTCAGAGACAATCAAACCAAGCATTTGAATCAGTAGAACATTAAATCTAGTTTCATTCAGCCACTTAACTTTTAAATAAACTATTAAGAAGTTACAAACAATGTAGTAAATATGTTGAACCATTATTCAATAATCTCTTTCAAGATAAGATTGAAAACAAACCTCAGGTGCCATCCAGAATGCTGTTCCTTGGCATGATTTAACATCATTCAGTATAGTTACCTGAAAAACAACAGTCATAGTAAAATTAGTAAATGGAAATTATATTTTATGCAACTAAAGGTAGTGCAGATTCCATGACTAAAGTCAAAGTTAGACAGAAACTGAAGCAGAGTAGAAAGGTCACCTTTGCCAATCCAAAATCTGCAACTTTGACAGATCCATTTGCATCAACCAATATATTCGCACATTTAATATCCCTTCAATTAGGAGGGAAAATAGTTAGGCCATATTTACAAAAATTGCTTCGTAGCACTACATAACTGGTACAGAAATACAGAAAACAAATATGGTAAAGAAATTGTGACACCGTAAATGAAAAAGAAATAAAATTGTACCCGTTAGAATTACTGATACTGAAACCCTTATGTGACGGATGTTTCTAAAGTTTCAAGTTACAAGAACAAGTTGAAATGATTCTTTTACTCTAAATATCATATTTGCTTATGGTTTCAGAAAATATTCAAAGTCAACAACTTTAACCTTAAATTAGTCTGATATCAATCAGAAGAAGATCTCATTTTTACTAAAATTCACATCCAAGAAAGTATCAAACACCACAAAAACACAAGTTGTTAGGAACAATCAAAGGAAAAGAACAGTTTGATTGAAAATACTCAGAATGGGTCAAAGAATGGGAGAAAACACCAAGGATTCCCCCCTACATTAGAGCCTTTGCACAATTCACACATTGAAATTACTGAATGCTTCTCATCTCTCTAGGTCCTTTTATTTTAACACTATTACTTTTCCCACCCTATGGCACTCTCACGCACCTTGTAAAATTTCCAAAAATGCCCTTTGCAATTTGGATTTCATAATCCAAACTATGTTTATGTATAATCAGCAATCATAATCTCTCCCATTTCAGCAATTTTGAATTTTGCTTTTAAAAACAACCTAAAAAGGGTCTATCCATGTCAAATAAAATCATAAAAGCACAAGGATGAGAGTTAGGAAGATTAATATTGTCCTTAAAATGACTATCCATGTTTGTAACATGTTCAGAATTGGTGCTGGTACAGTTAGGATTACGTAATCCGAACTGCATCAACACCATGAAAAAAGGGTGTTTAGAGGGTGTTCGGATTCCATAATCCGAAAAAATCAAATAGCGCACCCTATTTTTTGAGGTTTTCGGAGTATAAAATCCGAATTGGTGAAAAACTCATTTTTTTCACCCTAAGGTGGGAAAAACTCAAATTCATATTATATAATCCAAAGG
>Ga0228711_1012281_pt1 | contig 10542 bp, 14 predicted proteins | sample MedpolnodulmetaG_2_FD_177996 | JGI IMG/M metagenome (GOLD analysis project Ga0228711, IMG submission 177996) | Root nodule microbial communities from Medicago polymorpha collected in Santa Monica, California, United States - brown nodules | ecosystem: Host-associated > Plants > Roots > Nodule...
ATCGATTTTGATAGTTTAAGTTGCTCAGTTCCCCAACTGCCCTTCCCTATGTTTTTTTAATTATAGCCTTATATTATTAGTAATTTGTACTGGAAATGGGATTTTAAATGCATGCCACCTGATTATTTTTTTATAAACAATAAAATAATAGCAAATGTGTGTGCAAATATGCTTAACAAAGTGGTGTACCAACGTCTCCATTAAAAAAAACGTTATGCTATATTTTGTTTTTTAAATTGACACTATGTTATTACCTTTTTAATATTTATGTTTATCATCAATTTAATATTAATTTGTCCGTGCTAGTTTTCTAATTTAATATTTTTATCATCAATTTAATCAAAAATAAATAAAGGATAAAATAAACAAATAAAGGAGAAAATGAAATTTAATATCTATATAAAACATGTTAAAACCCATTTTGGTAATTTACATATCCAAAAGCAATTTTGACACAATATCCCAACAACATCTTTCATATAAATCACTTCTACTTTGAAGTATCCAAACATAAATCACTTTACACTAAACTCATTTTTGATCAAAATCAATTTTCGTCACCGCATAACCAAACACACACTTAGTATCATATGATTTTTGTTGATGTTTATAGTAAATAATAGATGGAGTATTTATTGTTTTTACATGTATTTTTAAGATAATCTTTCTCTTTATGAATTCCTTAAATAATATCTTAATAAGATTTGTTTGCATGAACTTTAAACTAACTATTTATCTACAATGTTTTTAAACTTACACATAAGTGGGAAAACTCGGGGTCAAACTCCGATAAAACCGTACAACTTAGTGATTTTAACTTTTATTAGTTGAGTTAGGACTTGTGAGCATATTATTTAAAATAATTATGAAAAAAATAGTATAAATTTTCAAAAAATAAATACTATAAAAAAAGATTAAAACACTTTTCTAAATAAATAAATACTTGTGCAAACGGATAAAAATCTTCTTTATTTCTCAAAAGTAATGAAAGCGTCAATCTATTACTAGTTGTAGAAATGAAAGCGTCTATTACTTAAGTTTTAGAGTAAAGAAATGAAATTGTACAACATATAAAAAATTTCCACCATGTTTAACATTGACTAATCTCCATAGAAACTTATGGGATACGTAGGATGGATTCTCCACTTTCAACCAATTTTTTTCCATACAAAACACTCTTTTCTATTGTTTAATTTTATTGCTATAGTTCAAATTTGAAGTTGGAAATTTTAATGGAATTAATTACATGATAAGAAGGGAGGAAAATTTGCAATTGGCACGGCAGTCAGCTCTCTCAAACTAGCCTAACACGGCAGTGAGCTCTCTCAAAAATAAAATGAGCTAAATATGTGAAACCCTCTAAAAAAGAGAAGCTAAATATGTGAAGAGAATAATATGCAAAACCCTATATAAAAAAGAGGAAGCTAAATATGTGAAGAGATTAATTTATATCCACTAACAATGTATTTTTTTACATTATACATCCAATCAAATCACGCCAGATAGATATTTATTGAGATATTTAAACGTCTTAAAAAAGATAAGATATTTTAGGATTTAGTCTAAGAAAGTGGCCTTGTCGAGTAATTTGAATGGATGCATTTGTAAAATCCTAATGAAACAATGAGAATACACATATAAACATAAAAGTAATGAAATATTAATAATACAGTAACACGTGCTTTAAAATTTACACTGGAGTAATGAAACATGAACATGAGAAATAATAGACCCAATGATGATATATTGATGCAGAATAGATAAATAATATAAAACTTGAATAAATTGTCAGCACCATTTCGACAAATGAATTGTCTTAGCTTGCCTCACAACAAAGTGGGATATTTAGCATCTAGAAAGTCTCTAAGGGTACGACCAGCTTTATGACCACCCATTATTTCAGCTAGCTTTTCTACCGGAAGAAGTGCAAGTTCTGCCAAACTTTTACATCCATCCATTATGGCCCTATAATTAGAATCTGTAACACCTGGAAGTCGTCTTAGAAACTCCACAGCCGATGTGTTGTAATTTTCAGCCCTGTGATCACAGCATTAACCCCAAAATTTACATTAGGAACAGAAAATGAATCACTGCTTAGAAACTCAAGTGACACATTTTGATAGAAAGACTCCAACATCCTGAGCTCTACAGTTTAAATGTTTGTGCAGTCATGCATGAAACCTGTGTATATTGATAGGCAAGGAAATATTCTTGTTGAGACATGGCAATTCTAATTAGTGAAAAAATTGCCTAAAATTATATAAAGCCTACACAAATCAATATTTGTTGCTAGCAACGTAATAAGCCTATATCACATGAGCATGGAAACAGGAGATGCACCAACATGGCTTTAAAACTATGGAGAAAACAATCCATCAATGTTTCGTACAATTACAATAAATTTATACCCTTGGCAGCATGAAGCTACTTTAGAAATATAAAACTAAGAAATAGCAACTTACCTCACATCACTTTCCACAATTCCTTCTTCTGAGGGGACTCCCACTCTCATTGCTTTTGTTTCATCTGGTTCATCTTGATTTGCCTTTAGTGAAGCAAATATTTCAGAAGTTGCATGCAAACTTCGAGACCAGATTATACGTAGCCGGGGAAAATGTAGAGCAAGTAATGACAACTTAGATATAATGCTATTGGGTGTCACGTCATCACCAATATCACTGGCAGACTGGTAAAGACATCCAAGACAGATCAAATGTCACTAGCTATTCCACAAAACAAATGTACATTATAAATATATCCATGTATGATGTAAGCTTGTTTGAGTAATCATTTATATCTTTTTTTTTTCATTTTCATTTTCTCTTTTTTTCAAGCAATGAAAAAAAACAATAACTTTCTACCAGCACACAAGTCATACTAAAATTCAAACATTATGCCCAGTGCCCAGATATTTAGTACTAATTTGGACCAAAATAGTAATGGCAAGCATTCTTGTAAATGGGTTGCCTGCCTGTCAAAACAACATCCCACCCCCCTGAATATGAACAAGCCATTGATAGTAAGTAACAAGACAGTAAAAGCAGAAGATAGAGTTGTATACTAGTCAGCAAACCTGAAATGAGAAGCTCTTATCCTGTGAAAACTCAATCAAGAGCACCGGTATTTTATAATATCGCGCCATTGTTTCCACCTGGTTGTATAGACGACCAGATGTGAAACTCTGGAAGAGATCCTGAATACTTTTTCTTTCCACACAAATTAATGGTGATAGGATATAGTCACCAACTTCAAGGGTCACCGGAATTATGCGCATTCCCTTTTGATGAAGAATATTTGGAAGGCTGCTCATGAATTCCCGCATGTCCACAATGACCTGAAATGTTGCAATTACCAAACTATAAACTCCGTGGCAAGTATATGAGGCATAGAATAGATAGACATCAAAGGTAAGAAAATATCACAAACCTGCATTTCTTTATCAACCTCCTTTCTCCCACCAGCTTTTCTGGTCATTGAGTTCTGGGTAGTATTTAAATCTGAATCTAGGGTAGAATTAAATCCTAAACCATGCCCACTCTGATAAACAGCAGGCCAAAAGCACCAATCAGAAAAGAGAGGAAAACAATGTAAGATGAAAGTTAGTATAGGCTGATCACTTTCCATGCCCATTATCCACATTCCTATACGGAAGGCAGCCATTTCCAGAACAATGGACCGAAGCAGCAACCAGAATCAAAAAGAAAAACATGAGGTAAACAACTATAGTAAAACAAACCTGGTCAATTGGAATCATCATCATAGATTTTTGTCTGATCAAAGATTCAAATGCTCCATTCTCTCTACGTATACTCGCCTCAAACTTCTGAACCTCGGTAGAATCTTCATAGAAAATAAAGTATACCTTTAACCTTTTAGAGGGATTCTCAGCTTTGTAGACTTCGATTTCTCTTACAAAGGTCATGTCAGGATGGTAAACGACAATTATAGAGGGCTTTAACATGTCCAGTATAGGCTGATCACTTTCGAGGGCATAAAAATGTACTGGTGGTAGTGGCTTCCCATCTCTTGCCATGGCATCAGGAAAGGTATGCCTCCGAAGAACTGTGTCGTCTACAGATATCCCCCCGTGTTTGGTTTCACAAACTCTATCAGTACTGACAGCACTAGTTTCACCCATGTGGGCTTTATTTTTTGAATTGGATATCCCAGTTTTACCACTTGCAACTTCCTCCTTATTGTTACTCTGAACACCAGAGCCATCAATAATGATTGGGCCATTTCTATTCCCCAATTTTCTCTTGCCTTTTCCACGAACATGTCCACCCAAATCAGACTGAGGAGTATCTTCAACAACATGATCTTTTTCAGCAAGATTGCGCAGTTTTGAAGCTGCTGCCAGAAGTGCATCATGCTCCTGCTTATTGATGCCGCCAGTTTCTATATTCTGTGCAAGGGGTATGGGAGTGACTCCATTAAGAATCCCAAAACCCTTGGGATCCTTTGGCTTCTTTTTCTTATACACTACATCACGCAGTTGTACTTTGTTCAGTAAGTACTTCTTCCATTCATCTTGCATGACCTTCACAATCAAAAAACAATAGACAAAATATGAAAGTCAGTCTCTTCATGTCTTACTCTTATAGACTATCAACCAGCAAAAACTCAAGGAACCAAGAATAGCACACTTCCATCATAATCACAAAAAAGTAAAGCATTAAGCTATACACAGTAGAAACATATAAAACAATAAGTAACTTTTCATACAATTATAGAAGAAGCATTTAAACATTAAAAACAAGAACTAATGAGAATCACATTGAAGATGAGGAAAAAAAATTGCTTCAATAGCCTCACAGCCTTTTGCTACAGACTACAGTCAGTACAAGTGCACATCCAATCACTGCCAATAAAATTGAACGAATGAGTTTCCAATATTCAGTCAATCACTGCTACAGATTGAAGCTATGAAAACTCGTCTGGTATTCTAGTAAAGCCAGATTATATGTATCCACAAATTTCATAAAATTAGATAGCAATTACTTGCCCCATCATGTTATTTCCACTTTGAATAGAATTCATGGTAATCATCATATATCAGTATCATGAACTTCAATGAAAAGAAACGATACCAAAACTCACAGGCAAAATACTGATTTGCAGATTTTGCGCATTCAAATCTCTCTCTAAAATCTTCTTTTAATCTTATTATCCAAAATTGCCATCAAGAATACATAATATTTTAAAGAAACAAACTCTTTTGCCTCAGATTCATAATATTTTAAAGAAACAAAACTATCAGAACAAACTCTTTTTATGTTTTTAGCATAGAATTGGTTAGGATAAGTTTGGCTTTGTGCCACGAAGCTGATGAGCTACTAGACCATACAAAATTGACCACTGTCACTGATTAAATCAAGTGCGGAATTACATTCAGATCACACCTTATTTTATAAGAAGACATAAACAAAGACAACCTTTTTCGGACTGTTGGTGATGCATTCTTCAAGCTGCAAGCACGACCTTTCATCTTTACATGCCACCAATACAATGCCATTGTTGGTGTCTTCACCTTCAGCCAACACTTCTTCCCTCAACATGCCTTGCTTTCGTCTTTCCTCCTCTACCTCTTCAAGAATATCCTATAATGATATGATCAAATCAAGATTCATCCCAAAATATCCAACATTTATCAAATTAAACTATTTTTCCACAACCCACTTTAGGTCATCCTATTTTGAAAATCTGAATGAACTTAGAAAAGTATTAGTCAAATCAAAACAATGCCAAATCAGTGTCTGTCTCGCATTCCAAATCAAATAAAACGATGATAAGCCAGAGACTTTCTAGAATAGGAACTCACTGACTCACACGTAAGACCTTCCACTTTGGTGCTTCTTCCAAGACTTCTTCCAATACTATGCCATGATTTGAACTGGTTGAGGCAGTGACATCAGCTGCCACACAAGCATGCAAAGCAAAATTAAGAAAAAAAACAAATGCAGTCCACAGCTTGGCATAGCACATCTCATTTCCTTTCTGCCTCTTTTATTTTTTTAAATGCTAGTTTTTCATTAATTAAGCTTTTCATTTAATTAAGCAAAGCCAAAAATCACAACCTATGTGAGATTAAAAAACCAAAGAAAACATAATGATAAGTTATTACCTTCTTCAGTGTCTTCGTTATCCCCCTTGGCTTTTTTCTTTTTGTTTTTGACATTCTTACTAGACTCGTTCAATTTCACACCATCTGACCTCGCAAGATGGTAAACACGTTTCTTTGCATAGTCAAATATCTTATAGCTTGCCTCCGCAAATATCCAAACAGAACGAAAACTCTCCGACACTCTGAGTGTATCCAAATATTTCAAGTAAGTCACCGCATCATACCTATCAGTAAAAAACCACACAACAATCAGTGCTCATGATAAAAAAGGGCCTGCAGCCGCAACCAATAGCTGATATCTTCTAAGCTCATCTAACTAAAAAAGACATGTTTGGTAACCGTCATTTTCTCACGAGCTTATAGCTTATTTTTACTGGCTTATACCATTTTTTTTATAAGCTAATTCAAATAGCTTATGATTTTTCTCTCTCAATTTTACCCTTGTTCTCTTAATTGAAGAAAATTAAATATCAATCAAACACATCTTTTTTTATGTTATTTCATATTCATAAGTTAGTTCAACCGCTAATTTTACCAAACACTACAAATTCAATCAACTAGCTTATCCTCTATAAGCTATCCGCCATAAGTTCGTCTGCTATAAGCTGACTTATCCGCAATCCGTTATTTTTCACCAGAGCCCTAGTCTACGAAATTCTCTATAACCGCAATTGAAACCACATTTCACCATGATTCTCCACAATACAAAGAACTACAAAGCAACTATTACTACAACTGCAAGTTAAAACATCGAAAAGCAGATAAAATGCAGATGCAATGAACAAACAACAACAATAACCTGACTAGATAATCCAGCAACTTCCTCAGCGTCTTAAGATCAGAAACAAGCTGCTTAGTCTTCTTCCCTAAAGTATGCCAAATTGGATCCAACTGTCTTCTCACAATCTCATCAAACGACTTAAACAACCCATTCTCCACTGTCAAATCCTCCACATCAACCTTATTCGTCTTCCTCATCTCTTTCAAACACGCATCCATAACCTCAACAATCGCTTTCTGAATCCCCACCATGTACTTCGTCATCGGAACCCTAATATCCACCACATCCGGTGGATCCCTTTCAAGCTCTTGACTCACATAAACCTGAAATCTCGGCCATAAATGTAACTTCCGTAACCCTAAACACTTCATCGTCCTCTCAGCCTTCGCAAAACCAGAAACCATCGCCTGAGGACGATCAGAAAATGCTCTAACATACGCATCGCGATTAAACGAACGGAAAATTCTTACAATAAACGCTTCAGTGGAAGTTTCGGAAATTGAATGTGCATTGAGGATTAATATACCGGAGATTGTTGAGGTAGGAAGTTTGTTTGTTAAAAGATCGACGATGAGGATTCGAGGAGTGATGAAACAAACGTGGCCGGAGGAATAGAGAGAGTGGCGGTGGTTAACGGGGAGGTCGGCGGTGATTTCAGTCGGGATTTGGTGAATTTGGGGGTTTAGGGTTTTGAGATGGAAATTGATTTTGGATTTGAGAGTGGGAGAAGGAGAGAGAATGAGAAGTGTGCGTTGTGAAGAAGAGTGAAGAAGGAGAAGAGATGAGATGAGTTTTGATAAGGAGAGACCTGATGAGAGAATTGTGAGTCCGCCATTGGTGTCTTCTAGAAGCTCTGTGATTATGTGTTCGTGGAATTCAAGAACCATTGATGATTGATTAATTGATGCGAATTGAAGAAGTTCGAATTTGATTTGATTGTTACCAGTAGAAAATTTTTAGGTTTGGAATTGCAAATTCTCGAAGGAATGAAGCATTCCAAGTTTCAACTGCAAAACCGATGAACCGCGAAATTGTGCCCGCGAAATTATGAAGAAACTTGTTATTGGGAACAGTGCTATTAGCACACTCTTTTTTTTGCTAATACACCTTCTTCTTTTTTTTACCAAATCAAAGTTAACTATCATTAATCAACCAATGTGCAATACAAGGATGATAAGAATTAAAAATGCGGTGACTAGCCCAAGAACAGGCCGCCCTAGTTAAAGTATGAACAACCATGTTCACTTGTCTCCTAACAAACTTCACCTCGAAGTTGGAATGTAAGGATAACTTATAAATAATACTAGAAACAATAGCATAGAATTCTGAATCACCATGACCCGGAGACGATAGAGTTTGCACTAAAGTAGCAAAGTCAGACTCAAAGACAACCCAGTCTCATCTGTTCACATCAGCAAAATGAATAGCATTGAGTAAGGCTACTGCCTCCCCCTCCAAAATTGTCATATTTGCTCGTTTCCATTTCGTTTGGGCCCGAATTAATTGCCTCCGGGAGTCTCTAACATAACATGCAAAAGATGTAAGATGGTTACGGTCATGGAACGCGGCATCCACATTGTACTTCAACCATGTCTTGCTCGGTTTCTCCCAAACTGAGTTGTTACCTTGCACTCTATTCTGGTTGTGTTGCACAACCGGTAGTGAGGGTATAATTCGTGTTAAACATTTAAAATTGTCACCAATTGTGGAAAAATGTTAAAAATACAGTTAGTTGAGTGTTGGTTGGTAGTTAGCTAAAATTAAGATTCAAGGAGAGTTTGGTAATCACCAACGGATTTTTATTTTAGTTATGATGATGTAATGTGTGAAAGTATAAATGTGTACTACTACATAAGTGAATCTGACGTCAAGAACATTGTTCAAGTCATGTCAAGTGTTTAAATTACAACGCGATTAAGTGGGCAATTTCCGGTAAATCTTACCATATTGGATGGAAAGAACTCTGACAAATGGTGTAAGCAAATGAAGGTTGTGTTTGGTTATCAAGATGTAAGGGATTAGGTGAAGAATGGTGTCGATCCCATCACTAAAATATTTCTCTTTCTTATGTATTTATGTATGACATGTGCTATCATCGGCAAGAGATAGTCTTGCATAGACACACGCATCTGTGCACACAATTTAGGCGCACACACATAAATCAAAAAAATTAAAAGGAATAGTGTTTTACCCCCTGTAATATAGGTCATTTCCGGTTTTACATCCTGTAAAATATATTTTTTGATTTACCCCCCTAATAGGTCATTCAAAAACCAATTTTTTATTTTTTTTTTCTTTAGAAATTCTGGTTTTTGAATGACCTATTAGGGGGTAAATCAAAACAAAAATATTTTACAGGGGGTAAATAAAAAAAAAATTATAGGGTGTAAAACTGAAAATGACCTATATTACAGGGGGTAAAGCACCATTAACCCAAATTAAAAGATAAAGAAAATAGTCACATCAATTTATATCACTTTAATCATTTTCTTTTTATTTTTTTTAATTTCACGTGTGTGCGCACCTAACATGTAAGATTTAGTGTTGTGTCTAACAAAGTATTTCTCCATAAGCAAAGCCCCTTCTTTTATGCATGACATATGCTATCATATGATAGACCGAAGATATAGATTCACAAAATTCAGTTGAACACAAAAGAACAAAGTGAAATTTGCCGATGACAGCACATGCCACGAGTAAACAGAAAAAATCCACATTACCTCAATTTGGTCAAAAAGGGGTCAAAATCGCTCATCTAAATTTGGATGCCAACATCGCAAAATTGAAAAATTTAGAAGGCCAAAATCACCTCAGTTGGTTTCTCCGTTTTTAGAAGCTACCTACACAGATTTATTTCATTGGTCTGTTCAAATTTCACCGAACATAATTTGCCCCATGTTCTACTAGTTCGATAGAGGTCTCATGTGCAAGCAAATAAATAAGTTACAATCACTCACCAAGTTATTATATTGAAGATTGAAGCAAAGCCATTTGACTGAAATTATCTAAGAAATCTACTTGCCTACTTGGTGTGTCACAAGAACAATGTTCATGCATTCCTATTGAAAAGGTCTCAACTCTCTGTTGCGATCGACGATCTTAATGCAAGTGTAAATTAAAATTCCAAAATCCAAAAAGAGATTGGATCTTGCAGCGCAGCGGTAGCGATAAAAAATTGAACACCAATATTTAACGTGGAAAACCCTCTAATACCGAGGAAAAAACCATGGGACAAACTCCGAAAAATATTCCACTATATTAAAGAATATTACAATATTCTCTCCACTCTCTTACACACACAAGAGATACAATATAGTGTTTCCCGTGAGACCTACTCCTATTCAAATGATATTATTTTATAGCACCTAGAAGTTATAGAGATGATACCCATCCGGTGTATTTTTTCCACACTCTCTGAATTTACTCAACACTCTATTTTTCTTCTCACACACTTCTACACACACAGAAGCTTTGTATTTTCACTTCTGCTTCGATGCTTTCCTTCACTGCCATTGCCTCTATTTATAAAGGAAATGAGCCGTAAGAGTTGGAATTGGTTCACACCTCTTACACCAAAAGTCATAGCATTCAGAGTGTGAAACTTGGAATGGATTTCAAACATTCACACTTTTCTGCA
>Ga0228711_1012284_pt1 | contig 10540 bp, 10 predicted proteins | sample MedpolnodulmetaG_2_FD_177996 | JGI IMG/M metagenome (GOLD analysis project Ga0228711, IMG submission 177996) | Root nodule microbial communities from Medicago polymorpha collected in Santa Monica, California, United States - brown nodules | ecosystem: Host-associated > Plants > Roots > Nodule...
CTGGGTCGGTTCAGATGGGTAGATGGGTTGTTGGAGCGGGTTAGAACATGGTATAAATAGGGTTTCTTGTAAGAAAACCCCTCATTTGGATTCTTCTTTCTCTCTCTTCACTTCCCCCACTAAAACATGCTCTGTTCTCTCTCATATATTCTTCCTTCTCCGATGGAGAAAACGGCGGCGGCTGGGAGTCCGACGCGATGGTCGGCCGCAACCAAAGGGCGGCGCCGCCGCGTCGGAGCTACAAAGCTCCTCTTTTTTTTAAATTTTTTCGGTCCCTACTCTATTTCTCGCCCTCTTCTCATTTCTAACACTAAAAATCAAAGAAAGTAAGCCATGCCCCCTAGATCTAAACAACACAAAGAGGAAAAGAAAAAAGAAATTTACCTTTGGCTCTATTCCTTACGGGTTCGGCTTCAGGTATGGGTATCCGACTTTGAAATCCTTTCCTCTCTTTCTCCTTCTTTGAACCGTGACTGTATCAATTGTGTTTGGGATCTGCTTTTGGTTTGTAGTGTCCGTCTGTGAAGGTGGCCGATTGGTGTGGTTTTTGTGCTTTCCCTGGCTGTTCGTCCGTGTGTGTTTCTGTGCTTTGCAGGTTGTATTTATAGTGTTGATTTTAGGTTAGGATTTGTTTGAAAGATGCAGAAATTCTGGCTTTGGATTGGGGATGTTCCTGAGTTTGTGTTGCAGATGAGGATTTGGATTGATACTTGCGGCTATGCTGTTTGGATTGATTGGATTGAGACCATTTTTTGGATTGGGACAAACATTTGATCTTGGATATGGACAAAAAGCATAACAAAAAACATAACAAAAGGATAACGTGAAAACAAAAAGAAATGAGTAAAAAGAAAACAAATTTAAATAAATTAAAGTTAATTAAAAAACTTAAGTAAATTAATAAAAGACGGAAATTAAATTTTAAATTTTTAAAATAATAAAAAAAGAAAGAGGGCCCGACTCGGAATCAAACATGAGGTATTTTAAAATACCTCTCTGCCGAATTTTCACTGAAATGTCCGAGATTGATCAGGTCAAAATGCAGATGAACGTAGGGTCAAACGACACGTGTCAGTGGTATCTTAGGTCAACAATTGGGGTATGACACAGTGGTTCAAGCTATTCCTACATATGTGATGAGTTGTTTTCTACTTCCGATGAGTTTATATGAGCATATTGAAAGTATGATTAGTAAGTTATGGTGGGGTAGCAAAGAAGGTGAGCGTAAAATTCATTGGATTAAATGGGAGACATTATGTAAGGAAAAAAAAGAAAGGTGGAATAGGCTTTCGAACATTTCATGAGTTTAACCTTGCAATGTTGTCTAAACAAGGTTGGCGTATTAAGCACAACGACGAATTATTGATCTCACAATGTTTGAAAGCAAGGTATTTTTCTAGAAGCAATTTCATGAAAGCTTCAACTGGTTACTGCCCAAGTTATACGTGGAGAAGTATTTTCCAAGCACGAGTGGATGTTATTGAGAAAGCTGGTATGTGGAGAGTAGGAGACGGTCGTCTAATTAATGTAAGGGAGGATAATTGGCTTCCTTATTAAAATGGGCACAAGATTTGGTCCCCTAAACCCCTAATTGTGATATTATGTTTGTCTCAGATCTCATTCACCATGATATTCGATGTTGGAATGCTCCTTTAATTAATGAAATTTTCCTCCCTTTTGAGGCTCAACAAATTCTTCAATTGCCAATTTCTTTCTCTCAATTGCAAGATGAATTTGTGTGGGGTGCTTCACGGTCAGCTACTTTTTCTGTGAAAAGTTCATACCAATTCTTAAAGGCAAGGCGTGAAGCAGATGGTTCACATAGCTCAATGTAGGACAATAATCACCAAGTGTGGACAAAATTATGGAAAATAAAAAGTATTCCAAGACAAATCCACTTTTCTTGGAGGATTCTACATGAAAAACTACCAGTAAAAAATGATCTTTTTAAAAAAGGAATAAGTAGCGATCCATTGTGTGTTCTTTGTGGGGAACATAATGAGACAATTTCACATCTCTTTATGGAGTGCCATTGGTCAAAGCAAATATGGTTTGCTTCCTCTTTAGGCGTGGTATTTAATTCACATGATTCCAGGTACATTCCTTTTAATAAGTGGTTGGAGGAAAATATTATTGATCTCGATGAGGATATTATAGTCTATGTTTTGACCTTGTGTTATGAGATATAGTGTGCTAGATATAAGAAATGTTTTGAGGGGACTGATGTTGACGTGGCTACCACTATTCAAAAGGCACAAAGATCTATTGTGAATTTTAAGAGTGCTGGTACAATGTTAGTGGAGACACTGAGTGGATGTCCAATTTTGCTAATATTTGACGTTCATTGGACACCTCATTTTAGTGATTTCTATAAACTAAATGTTGATGCAGCAGGTCCGATAGAGGGTGATAAGTGGGGTATTGGTGTTGTGGTGAGAGATAATGAAGGTGTTGTCATTGGTGCTAGTTCTTGGCAAGTCTTTTAATTACCAGATTCAGAGGTTTACAGAAGCTTTAGCTATGCGAAAGAATTTGCAAAATACATGTGTTTTATGAATCTTATAGCAGAATCAGATGCTTCTAATGTGGTTTTAACGTTAAATGCTCACCAACAACCTCACAACTATGTTGGCTCTATTATTCGAGATTGTATTTGCTTTAAGGGTAGTTTTCGTAGTTTAAATTTTTTGCATGTTAGGCGTGAAGCCGACCAAGCTGCTCATTATTTAACTAAACATGCTCTTAAGAATTTATATTGCATATGGATTGAAGAAACTCCGCCTTGTATTTCTACAGTCTTAGCATTTGATTTATTTTCCGACTTTTGGTAATGAATTTGTCTTTAACGTAAAAAAAAAAAAGTATTTTGCCATGTGTCTAGAAATAATCATCAGAGGTTAGCAACATTCTAATTAGATTTGTCAACAAAAAAAACATTCTAATTAGTTAATTATTAATTAATTAATGAACCAAACCTCAACTTACCTATGGTAAAGAAAACCCTCAAGTAACCTAAAAAAATCCAATACTCAACTTTACCTATTTTAAAATTCATATACGTTTACAATTTGCCTCAAAAATAAATTAAGATATGTTCACAAATTATATATCTAATTTAACCAGATTTAAAATTGGGTTGTGTTAACCGGTGCTTCGGAGGATCGGTTAAAGTATTAAAAAAGAAAAAATTAAATATAAAAAAACACTTTTTTAACTTTGAAAGTCTTGATTACACAATTTTCAATATAAAAGCTTCTACATTTGCTTTCGTACCCAGTGCCTTTCCATTAAAATTTAACTGAAACTCCTCTTTCTCTCAAGAAAAAACTGAAACTCTCTTAAATTTATTCATTAATTTACATAAAAAAATAGGAGTAAAGTAATAAAATAGTGAATATTGGAAGAGTGATCGATTCCTCTTCTAGTTCTAGTTTAGGTTGGCGCCATCATAACATAACATAACCCTTCTCTCACACGTTTACTATCAAAATCAAACTCTTCTCTCTCTCTCTCTCTCTCTCTCTCTCTCTCTCTCTCTCTCTCTCTCTCTCTCTCTCTCTCTCCGTATATCTTCTGTTGTGACATCACTTTTTCTTCTTCTTTTTTCTCTTTTTGCTGTTTCTTGTTTTTGTTCTGTTGTTTTGTTTGGGATGGCTGGTGTTTCTAACAGAACTCGTAGCAAGAATGTTCCATTGTTTCGTAGTCTTTCTCCTGATGTGTCATTTTATTCGAAACCAAAGTGGCGAAAGAATGATGAAGATGATAAGGGTTTGGACAATGTTTCTGGTTTTTCTAGCAAAACTTGTAGCAAGAGTGTTCCGTTATTTGGTGTTTCTAGCAGAACTCGTAGTAAAAGTGTGCCATTGTTTGGTTGTCTTTCTGTCGATGGTTCATCGAAACGGAGAAAGAGTGATGAAGGTGAAAAGGGTTTGGACTTTGCTTCTGGTTTTAAGAAAATGAAGGTAAAAGAAGAACCTTTTGTTGTTCCTGACAATGCTAAGGTTATTATTTCCATTGATGATGATGATGATGATGATGTGAAGATGGTTGAGAAAAAATGTGGTTTGGAAGAAGATAACCCGATTTCAATATGTTCTGATGAGTATGGTGAGAGTGATGAAGAAGATTCTGTTGGTTTTGGTGGTGATAATGAAGAAGAAGAAAAGGAAGAAAAAGGTGATGATGATGTTAAAGAGGAAGTAAAAAAGGATGAAAGTAAAGGTAGTGGAGGAAATGGTGATATTGATGTCAAAGATGAAAACTTTGTTGATGAAAAGTGTGGCTTGGCACATGAAAACGTGATTATAATAGATACAGATGAAAATGGTGAAAGTGATGAAGAAGAAGAACACTCTGTTGGTTCTGATTCTGATAATGCTGATGATGATGATGTTAACGAGGGAGTAAAAAGCGATGAAAGTGGACGAATTGACGAGTTTGCTGATGAAGATTCTGATGAGAGTGAGGATGATGATTCTAGTGATGATTTTAAAGTTGAGGAGCTGAATGAGATTTCTGACAATGATGATGACAGTTCTTCTGACTCTCCTTATGTTCATGAGAAGGAGGAGAAGAAAAAGGGTTATAGAGAAGATTTGAATGTGGTGGAGAAGTTGGTTAGAGAGGTGATGGATAGACAATGTGGAATTTCTGAGAATAGTTCATCTTCCACAAGTACTGATCATGCTAGTGTTTCCTCTAGTATCTATGTGAAAAAGGGTTCTTCTTCTAAACTGGATGGAGTATCAGAGACACTGAAAGCAAAGAGTGTTGATGTGAAAATGAAAAACGTCTCTGACGAAAGTGTGAATGTTGGAGTGAATGCCAAATCCAAAGACAATGTTGGTGATTCTGATCAAGGAAAAGATCAATATGTTGGAGGAGTTTCTTCGGTTCAAACAAAGCAAGAGAATGAAGTGCTATGGGATGAATTGGATACATCCCTTAGAGAAGAAGATTCTGTATCAAAGGTAAACCTCCTCTTTAAGCATATTTAAATTGAACTTTGCATATTAATTTTAATTTGTGTACTATAGGACTGTTGCTTGAGCTGATTTTGAGCTGAAATTATTTATATGTTTAAACTTTGGTTCTTTTTCATACCAGAATGAAACATCAGAGGGAAAAAAAGCAAAAAGTGTAAATGTTGCCATAGCCAAATTCAAATCCAAAGTCAAAGACAATGCCAAACCTAATAACAGTGTGAATGTTGCTGACTATGATAAAGGAAAAGAAAATTATGTCAAAGGTTTAGATGTTGGAGGAGTTTCATTGGTTCAAACGAAAGAATCAGATAAAGAGAAAATGATGGTGAACAAAGGAAGGGACTATAAAGGTATAGCTAACATCCCTATTGTGAAGAAGAAGGAATCTATTTATAACAATGGGTTGAATCAAAGCGTCAAAAGTACACTTTTTATGCCGAAGGAGTTGGGTTTACTTGAACTGCTTGGTAAATGCCTCTGGGACGACAAGAATACCGTTAAGGATGATTCAATTGTGTTGGAGATGAAGGATATTGGCGTTGATCAGCAAGATATGCAGAAATCACCGACTTGTGTTAAGACACCTCATGAACGGATATGGAGCCTTAAAAAGGTGGAAAAAGTGCTAAAAACCAAGGAGGAGGAAGAACAGGAACCGTTATGGGATGAATTGGATACATCCCTTAGAGAAGAAGATGCTGTATCAAAGGTAATCCTCATCTTTTAGAACATTTAAATTTGACCTTTGCATTTTAATTTTAATTTGTAAACTATAGGACTAGTGCTTAAGCTGATTTTAATTTTTAATTTACATTGTTTATATGTTTTAACTTTGGTCTAAATGATATCTATAAGATACTCGACGAGATTTGTAAGGAGAAATTAGTAACATAGTGTGTTACCATCTGCAGATTGGAAATTTAAGGACAAATGAAGCTACACAAGAAACAAACGGAAATCCATCATCTCGTTGTGAACATGACACTTATCTCGACGAACAGATTGGTATATATTGCAAATTTTGTGGTGTGGTTATTACTGAGATCAAAGATATCTCACAACTAGTGGTAAGCAAGGTTTCATTTTGATCATGTACATTAGCTTGGTTAATATTTTTATTTTGATCTAGTGAAATTTTAACAAACTATTGTTATTCTGCAATACACATTATTTTGTCTTTCTCAAAATACGTAAAAACTGATATCAAAATAAGGATTAACTGTTGTGGTATCCATGTAGTTTAAATATTTTTGTGTTTAGTTTTATTTTATTATGATTTATGTTTATTCTGATTTGATAATGGTATTCGTTGGTGGTAGGAGGCACTGATGTTTGCACCTTTGGTTTTATTTTCATTTTAATGAAAACTAGTTCCAGTTTTGGAGTTTTAGTTGACTCTAAACCGAGCTAGTTGTTCACACCTTTAATAGTAATTTGTTTTGAATCGTGATGCCTAGATAGTACTAGTTAACTATATTCGCATTCTTTTCGTTTTCTCAAGATATGTACACACTGAAGAGTAAATTTGGAATTTATTACTCGTGGATCAATATTGTTTAAATAAGTTCGTTATCTGCTACACTTGATACTAAACAAAAGTAGTTAAGTCTTTTTGAATTCTTTTGTTTTTTCAGGTTGTCAAAATTAATGAATAAAACGGTATAATAAAAGTAAATGACCTTGAATTTTGTATTTTGTATTGTTTTCTCTGATTTGATTATGATATTTGTTTATAGTTGGCATTATTTGCATCCTTGTGATAAACATGGTTTGATCATTATTATTTGTATAAGAAAAATTACTTGCTTAATCCAACAATTTACTGATATATGGTTATACCTAACAATGACTGTATAAGAGGCACTGAATTTTTGCATATTTGTTTTGTATATGACCCAGTATGAAAGAGTTTTGAATGAAGGATCCGGAAGAAGAGATTCATTAGATGATTCGGTCAATTCCTCACTCTTTGATGGCTCTCAGTTCAATGTTTCTGATAATGGTTCGGAGACTAATTTCTCTTGCAATGAAGGCACAGTTTGGGACCTAATTCCTGGTGTGAAACAAAAATTATATCCTCATCAACAAGAAGGCTTTGAATTCATTTGGAAAAACTTGGCAGGGAATACCAATCTTCGGAAGTTAAAGAAAGCCGTTCCTTGCAGGGAGGGTGGCTGCATTATCTCCCATGCTCCTGGAACCGGAAAGACAAGGCTAGCTGTAGTATTTCTCATGGCTTATTTGAAAGTGTTCCCGAAATGCTTGCCGGTTATTGTTGCTCCTGCGAGTTTGTTACATACTTGGGAAGAAGAATTCAAAAAATGGGACATTCCATTTCACAATTTGAACAATCTTGAGTTATCTGGTAAAGTGCATGATGATGTTGTTAATTTGCTTAATTGGTCTAATTCACAGCATAGTATGGATACAATGCGGATGGTGAAACTGATTTCGTGGTACAAAGAAAAGAGCATTCTTGGAATAAGTTACAGTTTGTACGAGAAGCTAACCAGAGGAGGAGGGGAATCTGACGAGAAAAAGAAAAAACAATCAAGTGTGGAGAAAAGAAAAGAAATTATGGGAAATGTTCTACGTAAAATTCCTGGTTTGTTGGTGCTTGACGAAGGACATACGCCAAGAAACAAAAAAAGTGGTATTTGGCAAGTTTTGTCGGAAGTTCAAGCACGAAAGCGAATCATCCTTTCTGGAACTCCTTTCCAGAACAACTTCATGGAACTATACAACACTTTGAGCTTAGTGAAGCCTTCTTTTCCTAACACGATGCCACACGAGCTGAAAAAGTTTTGCCAGAAGAAGGACCATAAAAAAGCATCTAAAGAATGGATTTGGGAACCGGTTCCTGAGGAAAAGATCAAGCAATTAAAATTGCTTATGGATCCCTTTGTTCATGTTCACAAAGGCGCGATCCTTCAAAGGATGCTTCCCGGGTTAAGAAAATGTGTGCTGCGTTTGATGCCGGACAGCTTTCACAAGAAAATTCTTGAGGGGATTCAAAGTTCAAAGAATACACTGAGCTTTGATTTTAAGGAGACATGGGCATCGGTCCATCCGTCTCTTCTGCTCGAATGCGACCTTTTGGAAGAAGAGGAGTCTGTTCTCGACAAGGACCGGCTAGAAAAGCTTAGATTGAACCCCAATGCAGGCGTCAAAACAAAGTTTTTGGTGGAGTTTGTTAGACTTTGTGCAGCTTTAAATGAGAAAGTTCTTGTGTTCAGCCAATATCTCAGTCCTTTACGCTTAATTATAGAGCAGTTATTAAATGAGCAGTTATTAAAATGGACGATGGAGAAGGAAATCCTCTTCATTTCTGGAGAGGTAAAGGACAGGAAGTCCTTAATCGATACCTTCAATGATGAAAACAGTAAAGCGAAGATTCTCCTTGCAACAACAAAAACTTGTTCCGAGGGAATCAGCTTGGTTGGAGCTTCAAGGGTTGTACTACTCGATGTCGTATGGAATCCCTCTGTTGAAAAACAGGCTATTAGTAGAGCTTATAGAATTGGGCAGAAGAAAGTTGTCTACACATACCATCTACTCACTGAAGGGACTAGAGAGTGCGATAAATTTCGCAAACAGGCCAAAAAGAACCGGTTATCTGAACTAGTTTTTTTGGCTAAAAATGATGATAATAACGAGGAGTTGAGGAGCTGTGCAGCGAACATTGAAGATAGAATTCTTGATAAGATGATTCGGCATGAAAAGCTCAAAGACATGTTTGTTGAGTGTTTGGTACAACCGAAGGAGCGAGAATTTGAGTTTTGGTATTGATTATGATGAATGTTAACTTTTCTATCAGTCCAGTTCTTTAAAAGTAAGATAATTTCTGGTGGATCAGATTCAATTAGGTGTTTTGTTCTTATTTTTTGTTAGCACTCATGATGAATCAGTGATTTATTTTGACAGAAGATTTATTGAAACATAAAAGCTTAGTTGGTCTTATGTGCACAAACAAGTTAGTATCGCACCATACCGTGCACAAGATTATTTTCCACCATTGGATTATTAAATCTTTTCATATTTAATTTAATTTAATAGTGCGATTTATTTATCATATGATAGAAAAACAACCTTCTGCATGGTGACTTGGCCTCATAATTAAACAAATTAGGAAATACATTTGTGTGCCAATGACATATAAATATTGTCATTGTTCCTATTATACATTATTTATATTTTAATTGAAAAATTTTAAACTATGTATAGTTTGGGGTAACATGGTTTACACTTTGAAGAAGGGACTGTAATCTGATTTGATTTATGGTTCTTCATTTTTCAGGGACCTTTGATCCGGCTGGTACTAAAATGTCTGCAAGAGCATATGGATAATCTGAATATATAACATTATATTCAGATTCTTATTTGGTATTTACATATTTTGTATCTAAAGAGTCCTACAATTAACTTCAATACACTATCAGTATCTTGAAATTGAGAGCAATGCTACAATTTGTCTTGATTGACTTTTTAACTTAATTATATATTTCAATAGTTTATCCAATTAGTTTAAGGGTCTGTTTGGATGGAGGGTTTAGGAGAAGAGGGCTTACTTTTTTTAAAAAAAAATTCGGACATTATAAAATTATTTTTAGAAAATTGAATTAACATGATAAATGATCATAAAATACATCAAAAACATTTAACTTATTTTGAAAAAACATTTTACATTGTTTGTAATTTAAAAAATAAAAGTGAAACCTCCCCTCCCTTCCCTTCTTAAACCCTCAATCCAAACACGCCCTAATGGTTTATTTCCACCATAAATATTTTTAACTTAAATGTATGTATTTTCTCTCATACTTTTGAAGTGTTTATAACTGAAATTTGGAAGAATCATAGTTACACTCCTTTTTCTCTCTATACTTTTATCTATCTAGATATTCGCTTTAATATTTAGGATAAGCATAAATTGATTTAAATATTACCACATACCCTTCTTGCAACCAATTTAATTGAAAAAAAAAGAATTGTAAATGTTGAACCATAAATTATTGAGTGTGAAGTTTCAATTATACTTTAGGTTAAATTACACATGTGGTCTTTTAACTTTGACGTTTGTAATAGATTGATCCTTTAAGTTACTTTTGTCACACATAAGTCCTTTAAGTTTGTAAAAGTTTTCAATTTAGTCCCTCTGTTAACTTAAGTTTGTAAAAGTTAAAGGACTTATGTGTGACAAAAATAACTTAAAAGACCAATCTGTTACAAATCTCAAATTTAAAGGACTTAAGTGTGATCAAAATAACTTGAAGGATTAATCTATTACAAACCTCAAACTTAAATAACATCATGTGTAGTTTACCCTATGCTTTATAGACACATATACCAATGGTGGCGCAGCTAGTGACTATGATGGATTAGATATTTGGCATTATGATAAAAAAAAAAAAAAAAGGCTAATTTTGGAAAATTTACGATTTCAATGAAAATCCATTTTTTGGGGTTTACATGCTGCTACATTCATTTTTATTTGGCTTAAATGCACTTTTCATCCCCTATGTTTTAAAAAGTTGCGATTTTGGCCCCCTTTTAAAAAA
>Ga0228711_1012286_pt1 | contig 10539 bp, 10 predicted proteins | sample MedpolnodulmetaG_2_FD_177996 | JGI IMG/M metagenome (GOLD analysis project Ga0228711, IMG submission 177996) | Root nodule microbial communities from Medicago polymorpha collected in Santa Monica, California, United States - brown nodules | ecosystem: Host-associated > Plants > Roots > Nodule...
TTTTAATAATCTTCCCTTTTTGGCATGCACCACAAAGTGCATCTGAATGGTAATCAATATCAGGTAGGCCCTTAACAAGTTGTGACTTACTAAGCTTAGAGATTAACCTCCAGTTAGCATGTCCCAGCCTTTTGTGCCATACCCATTTCATATCATTCACTGATAGAAGGCAAACTACCATCTGATCAACCAGTTCAGGGAAGTTAATTTTATAGACATTGTCGATCCTCTTTCCTTTAAAAATGATGGAGTTATCATCTTTGTTGACTACTGTGCAGCTGGTCTTATCATACAACACATCATAACCATTGTCACAAAATTGACTGATACTCAAAAGGTTATGTTTGAGATAGAGGCGTTACCAATAGTTCCCGTACCAATGATCTTGCCAGATTGGTTGCCTCCAAACTTCACATTTCCTCCTTCCTTCATTGCGAGGGTGAGGAACATAGATTTCTCTCCTGTCATGTGCCTTGAGCATCCACTGTCCAGGTACCATAACTTGTGCTTTTCTTTTGCCCTTAGGCATATCTGCAGTATTGACAGTTTTAGATTTAGGTACCCATTGCTTCTTGGGTCCTTTGGGGTTAGTACTTGAAGGTTTACTCTTCACTTCTTGTACTTTGTGCTTTGAGCTTGAGTGCTTCTGGTTAACTGATACCTCAGGTTTAACACCAATTGATTTTGGTTTCCAAGAAGCAACAACTGTTTTGTTCTTCTGAGCCTTTGACTTCAAGACATCAGACTCTGTTTTAGCAGACTCTGAGGAACAGATTCTGCTTTCTTCAGAATCTTGATCTTTCAAGTTCCAGGTTCAAAGTTTATCATTGCCTTAGAATTAGAGTTCTTTGGCTTTGAAGTGATCTTAGCCTTAGAGCTGGAAGCTTCAGGTTCTGATTGAACAACAGTTTTAGGCTCAACACCTTTAGGTACAAAGAAGGTTTTCAATCCTCCCTTGATGCATTCACAACATGTTTTAAGACTGATTTCCTTAGATTTACCATCTGAAAATCCAATCACTTTCCCATTGTTCTTGTAAATGTTGTAAATCATAGAAGCTACCTTGCTTCTGTCAATACCAGAAATAATGAAATCTTCAAGAGCAATTTCATGTTCGCTTAAAGTCTTTCCACTACACTTCTCTTGTAGCTTCTGAACTAGATACTTGAGTTTTTCTTCATAAGTTCTACAGATGAAGTCAAACCCTCTAAGTCCTTCTTCAGAAGCTTTCAGATCCAATAGAATTGATTCTTGCTGTTTTATCAAAACAATATATGTTTCTTTTAAATCAATCAACTCATTGATTCTGACTTCAAAGTGTGTAAGAAGTTCTTTAAGTGACTCAATTAACTCTTCTTTGGGAATTTTAGCATATACCTCATTTTCGTCTTCAGAATCTGAGTCAGGTTCTGCTTCTGAAGTCACTGTAGCCACTAACCCCACAGCTGCATTTGCTTCTTCTTCAGTTTCTTCCTTTTCAGACCTAGATTCACTGTCTAAGTCTTCCCAAGTTGCCATCAAGCTTTTCTTGATCTCCTTCTTGAATTTCCTTGTGTTGAAGCTAGCTTTCTTGGACTTGTCCTTTGTTTTTTCTTTCTGAAGATCAGGGCATTCAACAATAAAGTGTCCAATCTTCTTGCAGTTGAAGCATCCCTTCTGATCTTCCTTCTTTGAGCTTTTATAACCACCCTTCTTACTTAGAAATTTCCTGTTCTTTCTTGATAGATACTCAAGCTTGTTAGAGAGCATAGCCATCTTTTCAGTAGTATCTTCATCAGAATCTCCATCAGGTGATTCATCTTCAGACTCAATAACTTTCAAAGCTTTTGATGACTTCCCTCTAGATGGCAGAGCAATGGATTTCACCTTCTTAGCAGGTTCATGCTCATTCAGACCTATCTCATGATCGTTAAGAGAGCTGACAAGATCTTCAACACTTAAAGTCTTTAAATCTTTAGCTTCCTCAATAGCAGTCACCTTAGGTCTCCATCTTGCAGGTAAGCTTCTTAGTATCTTGCTCACATGATCAGAAGCTACATAGCTTTTCTTCAGTATTTGGAATCCAGCAACCAGAGTCTGAAATCTTGAGTACATTTGCTCAATACTTTCATCCTCTTTCATCTTGAACAACTCATACTGATGAACAAGCATAAGAGCTCTTACTTCTCTGACTTTCTTGCTGCCTTCATAGTTTGCATAGAGAAAAGCAAACATTGCTTTTGTAGTGGACTTGTCACTCATCTTCATGTATTCTGCTTTAGGTATAGCAATGACAAGTGATCCTCTGATCTTGTGATGCTTCTTGTAGAGTTTCTTCTGTTCAAGAGTGTGTTTCTTTCTATCAATAGCAGCTCCCTCTTCATCAAGGACTAAGTCACCAACACCATCTTCCAGAATGTCCCATAGTTCTTCATCTAAACCCATGACATAACTTTAGAAGTTGGTTTTCCACCAAGAAAATTCTTCAGGATCTCCATTAAACCTTGGCACTTTTCCAGATTCAGCTTTCTTGCCATCATAACCATAATCTTATGGTACCGCTGCACCTGAATGAGAACACCAGAACGAGAAGTGGATTCTTCAGCAGACATGTTTTTCTCAGATCTTTCTATGTTACATTGTTAAGTGTTAAGACAACAGACCAAGGCTCTGATACCAATTGAAGGTGAGAAAAACACAAGAAGGAGGGGGGGTGAATTGTGTTTGCTTTTTCCTCGTATTCTCCTACTGAAGTCACTGTTCAGAAGCAGATATATTTCAGCTTCAGAAGTGATAATCATAATCTAAATATAGTGGATAAAAACAGAGAGAGAGAGAGAAGAAAGACACAAAACAATTATACAGGTTCCTTCCACAAACCGGAAGTAGTCCTGTCCCCCTTGCACTTCCAAGGAGAGTTCACTAAAATGTAATCTCAAATTACAACTGCTCAATGCTACAACTAGCACGAGACTTCAAATTACTCAAGCACACAAATTTCCTATGCTCAAGCACACAAGCAAGAGACTTCCAATGCTCAAGCACAACTGCAAGAGACTTCTAATGCTCAAGCACACAAGCAAGAAACTTACAATCAAACAGATTTACACAGAAAATTGTTTGAGTTTGAACACTTGATATACAATCAGTGGTGTTTACAATACAAATCAGTTACAGACTCTTAAGACTCTTGAGACTGTAGAATTTCTAAAATATGGACTTTGCTAAGAAACTCTAAGTTACTTTGAAATGCAAAACAATCAGAGTATGAACTTTGAATTGTTGTGAGAGTCTAGCATTTGTATGCATGTGTATTACTTAAGTGTGTTGTATTGTCCTCTCCAACTAGCAGGTCTTCACTCCTTTATATAGAGGTGTAAAAGATATGTTGGAGAATTGCCAGCACACAAAAAGAGTCGTTTGAAGCTTGTTGATAATCACCAATGATCTTTTGCCTTATATGGTTGTTGTCCTATGAAGGATCAATTTCAAATGCATTCCTTGTATGAGGGAACATTTCTGCAAGCAGAGCTGTTATGCTTGTCTTGATGCAGAGACACGAACAAAGTAGTGGAGGAAGTGGTTGTAAAGTTCGTACAATTGTCCTTTGTCAACGCTCTTGATAGAACAAGCATCCAATGCTTTCAAATTTCATCTCAAAGGCCATTGTTACACTCTTTCGGTCTTTTGCAAATCTTAGACATGATCAAAACATATTCCCAGCTCTTGAATCTTTAAGATTTTTCATCTCCTGATGAACTTCAGCTTCTGGTGATCTTGCTTCTGATGAGGCGCTTCTGATGAACTTGCTTTTGATGACGTCATCACTTCAGGAGCACTTTTCTTCAAACGCTTCAAGCTTCCTTTTTGTTGATTTTTTGCTCTCTTTTGTTCTTCCAGAACCTTATAAAGATATCAAATTTTGTCTATGGTCCTGTACACTTGAACAAATATTAGCATATCCAATTGACAATTTTTAATACCTTGTTATCATCAAAATTCTAAGGGTAACTCATGTTAAACATTTTTCGTTCCAACAATCTCCCCACTCTAAGGGTAATGTTTGTTAAACTTATTTTGTTCCAACAATTATATCCAATGGTGGTGAGTTGTTGAACATGTGCATAGTGTGTCATATGTTCATGAATTCATAAGTTATGGGGTGACGACCTAGACGTTGTTGTGGGATATTTATATCCAGTTGAGGTGACATCGTGGGGTGATGGCCTAGACGTTGTTGGTGTCGGTACCACATGCATATAGGTATCGTGTCCAGGCGCATTGCATAATTTGTCACAGGTCATAATTGTTTATGTGTTTGGTGGATGTTGTGAATGGTGAATTAGTAATTTGTAGATTGTGAATTATGTGATATGTGCATGGTTGTTTATGTACATTGGTGAATGTGGTGATTTAAAATGATGATGTTTATTTTGGAGAAATGTTGAAGTGTGAATTATGTGTATGTGATTGGGTGATCTTTTGGTGACGATAATTTCCTTGTTTATAATTGTAAATGTTGAATTGTGTTTGTTGAGTTATTTATGCTAAATGAGGAATAAGGTGAGTAATTCTTGTATTCTTTGATGTTGTTAAGTGATGAATCTTGGTAATGATTTAAGGTTTGAATATGCTTGATGTGTTATGATAACATGATTAAAGTTGAACGGGGGTGATATACGTGTGATGGTAATATTCTAGGAATGTTGAGTATGTATATGTGTTATGCATGAATCCTTGAATGTTTATGATTGTTTATGTTTGATTATGTTTGATGTGAAGCTAACCCCAGTGGTCTGCCTACCTATTTGTATGAATGGGTGGACGGCGTGCATGATTGATCTTTTAGCTTGCTTAGTGAGTTGCTTGAGGATATCGAGAGCTTCCTTTGTTTATTTGTTTTAGAGTCTTAGTATAGGCTCTGATGTAGGTTGTCGGTCTGTATTTGTTTGGATTGATTATGTTGTTGAGATTTTACCCATATGTCGGGATTTTCAGATTTTATATGGTGACTTATGTATGTTGATTTCATGGCATGTATATTTTTGGAGATGTACGTTTATATCCGCTACGACTGTTGAGAAATTTTATATATGCATGTTGTTTGGAAATCTTTTGTAGACGTAACGTCTATTTCTTGAATATTGCATTATTCGCGTGTTTTATCGCTTTAATAGAAGTGGGGCGTTACAAGTTGGTATCAGAGATATGGTCGGTCTTGTGCAGACCAAAACCGGGTGATTTTCCCTGTTATATGGGACATGTATGCAAGTACTGTCGATACTTGTTGTGTTGTTATGTTCCTTTAGGTAGATTTGAGCATAGTGGGGGAGTAGCAAGTTGCTTCAAGTGTGCTGGGTCTGGAAAGGGAGGTATCTTTGGCTGCAGAGGCTCAGTTGGTTGTGGTTTGTGTTAAGTGTCATGTTGATTTAGGATATTGTTTGCTTCATTGAAGGAAATTAGTGATAAAGGAATTGGTGATTTTCCGGTAATGCAAGAGTTTCCAGAAGTTTTTTCGGACGCCATTATCAAATTACCGCCAGAGATAGAAGTGGAGTTTGCAATTGATTCAGTACTAGGAACAAGTCCTATTTCAACTACACCATATCAGATGTCTGCATCAGAGTTGTGTGATTGGAAGAAGCAGTTAGAAGAGTTGCTCGAGATGTAGTTGTGTGCTAAGCTGTCGAAGTGTGAGTTTTGGTTGCGGGAAGTAAGTTTCCTTGGTCATGTGATTTCGAAGTAAGTTTCCTTGGTCATGTGATTTCGAAGGGTGGTATTGCGGTGGATCCGTTGAAGGTGGATGCAGTGTTGCTGTGGGAGTCGCCAAGGTCTGTTTTTGAGATTAGAAGTTTTCTTGATTGGCAGGTTACTATCGCAGGTTTATCGAAGGATTCTCTAAGTTGGCGTTGCCATTGACACAGTTGACTAAGAAAGGACAAGCTTATGTTTGGGATGCTAAGTGCGAGAAGAGTTTCTTGCCGAATCTGAATGAATCGTTTGTTGTGTATTATGATGCTTCTAAGATGGGTCTTGGTGGTGTGTTAATGCAGAATCGTCAATTTGTGGCTTATGCGTCGAGGCAGTTGAAAGTGCATGAGAAGAATTATCCGACTCACGATTTAGAATTGGCAGCAGTTGTGTATGTGTTGAAGATTTGGAGGCATTATCTGTATGGTTCTAAGTTTGAAGTGTTCAGTGACCACAAGAGTTTGAAGTACTTGTTTGATCAGAAAGAGTTAAATACGAGGCAGAGAAGGTGGTTGGAGTATCTTAAGGATTTTGATTTTCAGTTAAGTTATCATCCTGGAAAGGCGAATGTGGTGGCATATGCCTTGAGTAGGAAGACGTTGCATATGTCTTCTTTGATGGTTAAAGAGTTGGAGTTGATTGAACAGTTTCGAGATTTGAGTTTGGTTAGTGAGTTGACGCCAGATGGTGTGAGGTTAGGAATGTTAAAGTTGACGAGTAATATTTTGGAAGAGATTAAAAATGGTCAGAAGGAAGACTTGGAACTTGTAGATCGTGTGGTGTTGGTAAACCAAGGTAAAGGTGGGGATTTCAGATTGGATGAGAATGGTGTTTTGATGTTTCGTGATCGAGTTTGTGTACCGGATGTGCTTGAGCTTAAGAAACGGATTTTAGACGAAGGTCACAAAAGTAGTCTAAGTATTCATCCAGGAGCGACAAAGATGTATCACGATTTGAAGAGGTTTTTTTGGTGGCTTGGGATGAAGAATGAGATCGCAGGGTTTGTGTATGCTTGTTTGGTTTGTCAGAAGTCGAAGATTGAACATCAGAAGCCGTCGGGTTTGATGCAACCGTTGTTTGTGCCAAAGTGGAAGTGGGATAGTACCTATATGGATTTTGTTGGAGCTTTGCCGAAGACTGTGAAGGGTTTTGATTCGATTTGGGTGATTGTTGATCAGTTGATGAAGTTAACACATTTTGTTCCTATCAAGATCGGTATGTCTGTGGCGAGAATGGCTGAGATCTACATTGAGCAGATTGTCATGTTGCATGGTATTCCTTCTAGTATTGTGTCAGATCGGGATCAGAGGTTTACTTCTAAGTTTTGGGAGAGTTTGCAAGCTACTTTGGGAACTAAGTTAAGATTGAGTTCTGCTTATCATCCCCAGACCGATGGGCAGACAGAGATGACTATTCAAAGTTTGGAAGATTTGTTGAGAGCTTGTGTTGTGGAACAAGGTGTCAGTTGGGTCGAATGTTTACCATTGATTGAGTTTACTTACAACAACATTTTTCATTCTAGTATCGATATGACACTGTTTGAGGCTTTGTATGGACGAAGGTGTAGAACGCCGTTGTGTTGGTATAAGTCAGGTGAAAGTGCCTTGTTAGGACCGGAGGTTGTGCAAGAGACTACAGAAAAGGTTAAGATGATTCAAGAGAAGATGAGAGCGTCTAAGAGTAGGCAGAAAAGTTATCATGATAAGAGGAGGAAGGACATTGAGTTTTAGGTTCGTGATCATGTGTTTTTGAGGGTGAACCCTGTAACCGGTGTTGGACGTGCTTTGAAGTGTCGGAAGTTGACTCCTTGTTTCGTTGGACTGTTTGAGATTGTTGAGAAGGTTGGGGTTGTAGCGTATCGTATTGCGTTACCACCGTCTTTGTCGAATCTTCATGATGTGTTTCATGTGTCTTAGTTGCGGAAGTATGTGTATTATGCGTCTCATGTGATTCAAGTGGATGATTTGGAAGTAAGAGATAATTTGACCGTTGAGACTTAGCCAGTAAGGATTGAAGATCGGGAGGTAAAGCGTTTACGAGGCAAAGAGATCATTTTGGCGAAGGTGATTTGGGTTGGACCAACTAGTGAGAGTTCTACTTGGGAATCAGAGAGTAGGATAAAGGTTTCGTATTCGGAGTTGTTTCCTTCAGGTAATTTTCGAGGGTGAAAATTCTTTTTAGAGGGGAGAGTTGTAACAAACCGTTTTTCGCTAGATTTATTTTATTATTTATTAATGTGTGTTTATATGTGATTGTATGTAATTAATTACCTTTATGTGCTTTTTGGTTGGAATTAGTGGGATTTGTCGTTAGAAGGATATTTTGGTCATTTTATGAGCAAGGAAAATTAGTAATTTCGTTGTGAGGATAATTTTTTAGTGTTTTAAGTGGGAACCATTATTTTTACCAAGTTACTAGTGTGTTGTGGTAATTAGTCTAGATCCGGTAACTATTCGATAACTTTTTACCGTGAGAGGTTAGAAACTTTGTAAATTGGTTAATGAGTGTTTTGATCCCATTAAGACATTACGAGGGTTAAGCCCAATTGTGTAGAGCCTATATAAGCATTAGTCATTAAAGAAAATAGGGTTACACATTCATTTCATAAGTTTTTGAGAGAGGTAGAGAGAGAAAGTGCTAGAGGAAAGAAAAAGAGTTTTGAAGAGAGAAGAACAAGGAGAGTAAGAAGATGGTAGAGATTCAAGGGATTGGAGTTAAAGTGAAGCATAAGCAAGGTTTGTGAAGATTTGAGGTAAGGGGGATAGTATTCTTTCATAATCTTTAAGTTATAATCTCTTTTCTACTTAGTTTCATAAGTGCTTATTTGTGAAAAAATGATTATTGTGAATTTAATTATTTGAAATTTGTGCTCTTATTTTAGTGTTATGTTTGGGTATGTGAATTTGATGATAATTAAGTTGTTGATGTTGAATTTACATACTTAAGTTGTATGGATATGGGTACTTTGATGATTTTGCTCAAATTGGTATAAATTAGTGTTGTTGTTGATTTGTGATGAATTCATGTTTAAATGAAGTTGTTGATGAATTAGATATGTTGTTTTTGCTGATTTGTACCATGGGTATTCCATTTTGTGAAGTTGTTGTTTGAATTGGTGAAGTTTGTGCTAAGTTGTTCATGTGAAGGACCAAAATGAACTTTTGATATATGAGGTTGATGACTGAGTTTGTGATTGGGTTAGTTGAGTCGTTTGGGAGAAAACGGGTTTTTCGTGTGAGAAGTCGGTGTTTAAGCGTTTTTGCAAATAAGCGATTATGTGAGGTTTTGGAAAATGATTTTTGGGATGGTTGAGGCGTGAATTTATCTGTAGATTATGATAGAACTAAGTGTCAGGAGAGTGTAGGCGAAAACGACACGAAAATTCGATTAACGGTTTGAATTTTATGTGCGAAATGGTGAAAACGGAAAAACGGAAAAAAAGTTGTGCTTCCAGACGAGCACGGCCGTGCGTGTGCATGGCATGGGCCGTGTGTGCACTCTGCCTTTTTTTTTTTGGCACGGCTATGCGTGCTGTCAGGACTTCGGTTTTTGCATTTTTTGTGCTTGTTCACCCATTTCTGTTTTGAATTGGCTTTTGGTGTAAACATTAAAGTTTTAGATAATTTTGTAAACTTTCCAATGTCTTTGGTTTGACTTGAAAAGGTTTTTTGGACTTTGAGTTATGATGAAAACACTCTAAGTGGGTCTTTGAGAAATTTTAAGGAAACTTAGCATACTATTTCGAAGTCAACCCAAAACATAGGGTTTGTTTCCAAGCTTCAAAACTTGAGTATTAAGAGTCCAATTAGGATGTTTAAGAGTATTTAACCTATGTCTTGTTGAATCAAACTTATATTCTTTTGATAATGGATTGGTTTTACAATATGATAAAGTGAGACGAACTTTGTGATCTTTGTGATTTCGTCATATTTGGCTGCTGAAGCGCACATGTATACTCAACTTCACTCATATGTGATCTAAGTGTATACATAGTTGAGGCACTAGAGTTTTTTTACTTAGTTTTGGTTCAATTGTCTCAATTGTTTTAAAGTTGTAAAATGATAGACGAAAGTTGTCGAAAATGATCCTTAAGGCCGAATACTTTGCAAACCTTTTGTGTATAGCTTGATATGATTATATGAAGATGTGTAAATGATTTGTTGGGTGTTGAATCTGATGATATCATAGTATGGTGTATTTTCTCCGTTACTTGAATTGTGAGAAATTATATGGGATTGTTGAGTTGTAATAATCATGTTGTTGATTGTTAGTATGAAATGTACATGATTAATGTTGATAATTGGATGTGGTGATTGCATGTATCGAATTATGTTGTCGAATTCTTATATGCAATTTGATGATGATAATTGTGGTGTTTGCATTTATGAAGGATGTTTGTTTTTTTTTTGTGTGATGATTATTTGATGAATGATGGGTGATAAACATGTTCATGTTTTGTTGTTTTTTGAACATGTTGAATGTTGATTGTTGGTGGTGAATTCTGTAACACTCCGCTATCCCATACTTAAATATTACATAAATAATCAGAGTTGAATCGACAAAACGGGCATGTCACACTACTTTTCAAAATTCTTAAATAGAAATGAAAACTATTTAATAAACACCAACAAATTGCAGCGGAATATTTTTCAAATAATTAACATCATCGTCCAACAATAATCCTGGCACAAGGGCCTCAACATAATCATTCATCTAAAATTGTTTCAGATAACAATGAAAGACTCCAAACAACAGGTTCAAAAAAATTGATACATAAGGAATGAAAATAAAACGACTAATTCCCATCCC
>Ga0228711_1012287_pt1 | contig 10539 bp, 5 predicted proteins | sample MedpolnodulmetaG_2_FD_177996 | JGI IMG/M metagenome (GOLD analysis project Ga0228711, IMG submission 177996) | Root nodule microbial communities from Medicago polymorpha collected in Santa Monica, California, United States - brown nodules | ecosystem: Host-associated > Plants > Roots > Nodule...
TTTTAAGGTTTTTCCATCACCTGTAAATTTGCATGTTTTTTTTTTGTGATAGTTGGGGTTTGAACTCCGATCTTGCATATATTATGCATTGTTTCTACCAACTGAGCTAAACTCACGGGGACACAAATTTGCATATGTTAAAAAGTTTAAAATTGTAAATTTGTATTATAACTTATATATTTTATATTAAATATATAACTTTTTAATAAATAATAGTTGTTTTAACATATGCGATATTGCACATGTTAGACAAACTCTTTTTTTTTTTAAATAAGGTTAGTTAAATATTTTTTATTCAACAGAAAAAATGATATTTGTACAATCATTTTTGTACAAGTGATGATATCTTTTTTTTTTTTTATTTTTTTAGCGGATAAAAACAATAGAGAGGAAAAGAATAAGACAAAAAGAGTAAGAATATAATAAATGTATAAAAGAAAGTAGAAACAATAGTTGTTCCAAAAGTTATCGAAAAATAGTTGTACAAATATCATTTCTCATTCAACAGTTGTAAGTTTACACTTTATATTTTGACGCAGTTATTAACACTTCAATTTTGTTGTAATCTATATTCCACCAAAATTTTCATTGTTAACTACCAAATTTAATGACTAAAGTTTTAGAAAAACATTGACATATTTATACACTCACAAAATTAACTCATTTAATTTATCAAAGTAGTTATAACACATGAATGAATATAATAAAAATTGGCGGCTTGTTTAAGACAATGTCGCTCTTACTAGTAAATAGCGACATTGTTTGTTTGCCTCCGAATAAAACTTATATTGAAGTTTGGTAAATAACACATAATAGTTTAACAAGCACTTGATAAAATGCTAAACTCTGATCTATGCCTCGGTCTACCTACGATGTCATCAACGACTAGCTTATAATATGATTCAATAGATATTCGAGTATAACTCTAACTCATAAACCAAAGCAAAGCTTGCTTTAAACGCCATGCTTCCGCCTCTCGAGGACTCAGTTGGTCGACACTCCAGGTTTTTTGCACACATATGAAATTGCCCTTGTCGTCTCTAACACACTTGTTGATGATAAAACAATTTTTATCTTTAAAAATAGTCGTCTTTCAGATACCTGTAGACCATATTTACTTGATTAGCCACCCGCATTTCGCTCACTGCATTTGTTTCTACAGTAGCTGCAATTGTATTTCCTTCACAAGCTGATTGTTGCATTAGTCTCAGATTGCTTAATAATTTGACATGTGTAGTGTTTATAAACCATTGGCTGCCCTCACCTTACGTCAATTTTGTAAGGATGAGTTAGGTTGCAATGTAAAATTCAATATGGTATTGGAGCAAATCCTTGATTTGTCGTTGGGCTTCCTACATCGTCCATGCCTCAGGCCCATTGGGACCAAATGTGAGGGTGTGTGTTGGAAATTCTGTCTTTATTGCAATTCGCCCCTATTTGTCTAATAGCGACAGTTGGATTGACTTCATTGTAGCCTCTAACACCATCATTGTGTTGGGTATGCAGAGGTAGATTTAGTTCCAGATTGCTTAGCGATTTGACTTGTGTAGTGTTTATACACCATGGACAACCCTCACCTTACAAGTCGGTTTTATAATGATGAGTTTGACCTAATATTAAATTCAATATGGTATCTGAGCCAATCCTTGATTTATTGTTAGATTTCCTACATCGTCGACACCTCAGGCCCATTGAGCTCTAGCGTGAGGGCGTGTGTTGGAAATCTTGTCTTTATAGCAGTTCGCCCCTAGTCACATAATTGCGTAATTTTGGTTGTCTTCATTACAGGTTCCCACAACTTCATTGTGTTGGGTTTGTAGGGGTGCATTTGGTCCAACATTTCTTAGAGAGTTGGCATATGTAGTGTTTATAAAGCATGAACAATCCTCACATTGCTTTGCGATTAGGCCTGTGTAGTGTTTATTGAAGAAACTTTATCTCTTCTTTTTTCTTTCTTTTGAATGTCCACGTTTTTTTTTAAAAGTTTGGCGCTCCATCTTGCAGTGCTTGCGTATCTCTTGTGCACTTCTACCCTAGCTCAACAGTTTTGTGGGTTACAGATTCGTTCTTTGAAACTAATGGGGTGTGTTCAACTAATTTGGTAGGTTATCATTTGGAAGGCTCACAAAAAATTTCTTTTAGGCATCAAGGACATCAATATTGATTTGGTTACTTATCAAGTTAAAATTATTTTGGCTAAAATGCACTTTTGGCCCCCTGTGTTTGGCTCTGTAGTAATTTTGGCCCCCTATTAAAAAAAATCATTTTCCAGCCCCCTAACTCCACCCCTTTTTACAACTCATAGGCCCCCTCTAATTTTGACCCGTTCAAATGCTATTATTGAATTAAATTTAAATGGAAAAAATGATAGGAATAATTAATAGCCTTAGGATTAAATCAGAGGTCAAGATTAAAAGACTCAATTTAAGTGTTATTGTGTTCCTTCAATCTAATAAACCTCATTTCTTCTTCTCTTCTCTTCACCCCACAAAACAATTCCGCAGAGACAAACCCACAAAACAAATCGAACGAGCTCTTAATCTCACCGGAATCCACCCCGACAGCAACCTCGTCCTCGAACTTTTGCAACGGCATCGGTCCGATTGGAAACCAGCATTTATATTCTTCAAATGGGTCACCAAAACCAACAACTGCACACCCAGTTGCGAAGTGTACAATGAGATTATTAACATTCTTGGTAAAATGAAGCGTTTTGAAGAGTTACACCAAGTTCTCGACGAAATGTCGCAAAGAAAAGAATTTATCAATGAAGAAACATTTTCCATTTTAATTCGTAGGTTTGTGGCTGCACATAAAGTGGAGGAAGCTATTAACATTTTCCACAGAAGGGAAGAGTTTGGATTGGATAATGAGCTTGATTCGGAAGCTTTACAGACTCTTTTGATGTGGATGTGTAGGTACAAGCATATTGAAGAAGCTGAAACTTTGTTTCATAGGAATGAATAAGTTTGGGTTTTGTCGTGATATAAAGACGTGGAACGTGATTCTTAATGGTTGATGTGTTTTAGGGAATACACATGAAGCGAAGAGGTTATGGAAAGATATAATAGCGTATAAATGTAAGCCTGATATTTTTACATATGCAACTTTTATTAAGGTGATGACTAAGAAAGGGAAATTGGGAACTGCTTTGAAGTTGTTCAACGGAATGTGGAAAGATGATAGTTGTAAACCTGATGTTGTGATATGCAGTTGTGTGATTGATGGTCTTTGTTTCAAGAAGAGGATTCCTGAGGCATTGCAAGTTTTGGTTGGATCAACTGTAAAAACTGTAAGCTTGATTGATAGTTAAAAATCTCTTAATCTTGTTGTTGTTGCCTCTAAATATCCAACTCCTTCTACTTGTTGTGGTCTCATGAAACAAATAATGAAGGAGGGTGTGAGAGAGTTGCTGGTGTTGTTCTTCTGGAGAACGTAAGAAAATGAATGGAGGAGGGAAAATTAGCTAAGAGAGGGAGCATGTGAATACTTTTAATCTTGACCACTAATTTTTAATCATAAGGCTATTAATTATTTCTAATTTCTTTTTTTGTTTTTTTTATTTTAAATTACAAGTGGCCTTTGACCGGGTCAAAATTAGAGGGGGCCTATTAGTTGCATAAGGGGGTGAAGTTAAGGGGCTGGAAAATGATTTTTTTTAATAGGGGACTAAAATTGCTACAGAGCCAAACATAGGGGGCCAAAAGTGCATTTTAGCCAAACAAAAACATAGTTAAATAAGCTAAACAATGATGATGAAATATGATAACATGTTTTATGTATGGTCAAAATCTTATTTATTTCTGTGAAATCAATTACATTCTATCACCTTCCTTCTTATACATGTCAATGCTAATGTGTTCCTTTCCAATTTAATTCAATTTAACACCTAAATTATTATTTTAAAACAATTTAGCACCTTGATTTTTTTTTAAAGAAATTTATTTTAACTATCTTATAAAATAGTTGCTTTTTTTTTTAAAGAAATTTAGCACCTTGATATATACCCACATCTATGATTTATATTTGGGACACAATTGGAATTTACGAGTTTATTTTAACTATGTTATAAAACTTCAAAATTCTAATTTCACCATGGAACGAATTAACCGTTCATTGAATATTTGTTGGACATTATTTGTCTCCATTTCTTTTTGAAGGAATTATTTGTCTCCATTAGTTTCATGCAAGTTAGAAAAAATCATTATATTATAATAGCGGAAAGACGGACACTATCTTGTCCGCCTGTCCGCTCTTTCAACTGCGCTAACGTATGTAATTATTTTTCCTTAAAAATAAAAACGTATGTGATTATTTTATTATGTTTGTTTGATCCATGTTTCCTCCTTGTAAACTTTTTGTGAAACTCATATTATAAGATGATGGATCAAAGTAATTAGGTTGTGATGAATCTAAGTTATGAAAGGTCGAAAATTGTTTTTCACATTAGTACATGTTAGATTCTCGATCTATTTTCTGATAATAATTATGATCTAGCATAAAGTCTTGATAGTAAGGTTTAGGTTCATCAGACATGAAGAAGAAAGAGAAAAATATAGAGAAGCAAAAGAGAAGAGTGGGAAAACAAAGATCACGTAGAAAGCATTAAGGAGTTGAGTGATAGAGTTTCCAATGTTATCATCGGCACCACGTTACTTATGTTGCTGAAGCTATACTGCATTTATTAAACAAAATAATGATTTATTTAATAATTAAAAAAAACCAGGTTCTCTTTATATAAAAAAAGCCACACTATCATAGTTTGTATAAGCAATTATAAACCAGTAAAGTTAAATAATCCTTAAAATTAATCGTAAACAATTTGAATCATAATCACTTGTAAACAAACAAAGTCAAATAATCCATAAAATTAATCGACTTTGATTAGTTGTAACATGAAAGAAAAAGAAAACGAAAAAAAACTAACAGGTTAATTCTGAATTATGATGCAGAGGGCTGAGAGAGGTTAAGAAAAACTAAACAATGCGGAAACAAACTATGAACTATGAGAACCATACTTATTAATATTTAATATATTGCTAACAAATCTTTTTCTAAAATATTTTGAGTCATAATCTTTTTTTAGAGGATTTAAAGTTCAATCTTTAACAATATTTTTTGCTCGCGTTTGTTACTAATCTTTTTTTAGAGGATTTATAGTCAAATCTTTAACATTATTTTTTGTTCACGTTTGTTACTAATCTTTTTTTAGAGGATTTAAAGTCCAATCTTTACCATTATTTTTTTCTCACGTTTGCTACAATTGATCAAAGGCTAAGGAAGAGTAACTTATATTAATAAAATAATATGGAAATACTTTTTTGTGTGGAAGGGATATGAAAATACTTGCAATCTTTGTCGGTTGTATTGAGGGGAACAACACAGATGTTAACATAAAAACGGCAGATAAAAAAGTAATATGAGTTTTTGTTTTATGCTAGTTTTTTGTGAGTTTGATCTTTGCTTAACGGAGGTAAAAAAGGGTTAACGTGAACGATTAGTGACATGGATTGCTAATCCACGTGTTATTTTATAAATGACTATTTGTATTTAAAATTAAGGCTATTTTTGAAAAGAAAAGTCCAACCTAAAAGTGTGCTGAAATGAGTAGTTTTTTTTTTTTTATATAAAGTATAGATTATTTTTAATATCAAAAGAAAGATTGAGTTTTGCATGAAGATATGTGAACATCAAAGTGCAGCAATGACATGAAAGAATATTGAAGTTTCAATCTCAGCATTGATTATCACAGTGACAACAATTTTGCCATGTTCTTGTCTCTACACGGATGCCAAAGTTATTTGTAATCAGATAGGAGAAACTTTTGTGTTGTAAATTTTTTTTGACTCACTCACAAAAATTGAAAATGGTTGAAAGACAAAAACTAAGTAATGTACATTTTTTAAATAATTAAATAATATGTATTTTTTATCTATTTCCAAATTTCTACCCAAACTCTTTATGTCCACTCAAGTATTTTTCGTGTCAAGAAAGTTATAATACAAAAACATATACTCCCCCGATCATATTTATAAACAAAAAATAATATTTTAGATTCATTAAATATCTAATGTATTTAGTCTTTATATAGACTAAGTTGTTTTTTTTATGTATAAATGTGAGTTGAGGAATTACTATAAATTAGTATTACATACAACAACAAAAAACCCGCAACACTCTCCTATACTTTTCTCTCACTCTGATCTTAGTAGAAAATATTGAAGAAATATAGCATAGACAAAAATCAAATACAACCAGAGACGAATAAAATGCACAAACAGCTCAATCACATAATTCACACCCTCTTTATCTTCACTACCATCCTTCTTTCCACACTCACTGTAAGCATATATAATTTAGTTTTTTATTTTGTCCAATATGCGTGAATACTACGTACATTTTATCTTAACCTTACCCTAAAATTAGTGTATCTTAGATATATAATTATTTTAATTTATTTTAATATGTTTCGAAATTTGAATTCTTAATGTTTTAGTCCCTTATATCAATGCAGGTTGGTTTTGCAGTGAATTATGCAGAAGAGGAAAAGCAAAACTCATTCATTCCGAAGGCGTTTGTAATTCGCTATTGGGATAGAGTGATCACAAACAACTTGCCAAAACCATCCTTCATCCTCTCCAAGGCGTCACCGCTTAGCGCCACTGAAGCAGCAGCTTTTGAAAAACACGCAGCCGCGAACACCCTATCCACAAAGTTGCCGGAATTCTGCTCTGCCGCGCACCTCTTCTGCTTCCCGGACATAAATCCACAAAGTTATCATAAACCCGTTCTCAAAGGATTAGGAACCAACATTTTCAAAGGATATGGTAAAGAAGTTGATTTAGATAAGAAGTTTAGCTTCGACAATTACGGTTTTACTAACCCCTTCAAAGATTACGCCAAAAGAGGTATTTCATTCGGCATCTACACTAAACCTTCTTCAACTAACACCGTTACCAGTTTGGTGAAAAACTTGGTTGAACCAGGTAAGTTTTTCCGCGAAAGGATGTTAAAGGAAGGGACTGTTATGCCTATGCCAGATATAAGGGATAAGTTACCGTCTAGGTCGTTTTTGCCCCGTTCCATTTTAGCCAAATTGCCCTTTGCATCTTCTAAGTTGAACAATATGAAGCAAGTTTTCAATGTGTCTAAGAATTCCTTTATGGAAAAGATGATAGTGGACTCATTGAGTGAGTGTGAAAGGGCGCCGAGTAAAGGTGAGATCAAGCGTTGTGTAGGTTCGCTTGAGGACATGATTGACTTTGCAACTTCTATTTTGGGTCGTAATGTGACGGTTCGGTCCACTGAGAATGTAAATGGGTCGAACAACAATGTTATGGTAGGTCAAGTAAGGGAGGTAAATGGTGGGAACGTTACGGAGTTAGTGTCTTGTCATCAAAGTTTGTTTCCTTACTTGCTATACTATTGTCATTCGGTGCCAAATATTCGAATTTATGAAGCAAATCTTTTGGACCCTAAGTCTAAGGTCAAGATTAATCATGGTGTTGCGATCTGTCACTTGGATACAACTGCTTGGAGTCCCACCCATGGTGCATTCATGGCTCTTGGGTTTGGTCCGGGTCAAATTGAAGTGTGTCATTGGATATTTGAGAATGATATGACATGGACTGTCGCAAATTGAGGAAGCTGCTCCTCCCATGCCAATATGTTTTTGAATCCAAGCAACTGATTTATTTTCTTTTATTAAGAAATAAATAAATGGCATGCTTTCGGAAAAATGTGTATTATTTAAATTTAAATAAATTGTTTGCTTATTATGACCTTATCTTATTTAGATCATTTACAATGAGCCTATTGAAAGTCACCTTCAATATGTTGAACCATTGCAATGAGGTTGTTGAAAATTGTTGAAAGTTGATGTGGAGGAGAGAGGTGATGAATGGAGTCAACATGTCGAATGCTGAAAAGGTGGGGGATCTGCGGGCCACGTGGCGCGTTTCGGTTGGTGGAGAGAGCGAGTGTAGATCACGCGCCGACAGGGGCGAGTGAGAAGAACAGTGACGCAGAGAGAGAAGAGATAAGTGGAGAAGTTATAACATGTGGCGCTTCCTGATTGACTGTTTGGATTTATCTCATTTTAATTATTTAAACTCAATTATTTCATTGCAAATGATTTTTTTTTTTGGGAAATGAATCAAATAAAGAAATAATTTATTGAAATGTGTGCATTATATTTAATATTTAACTTTTTAATGAATTGAGTGCACAAAATTTTAGAAAATATTTCTTTTTTTGGCTTCTTTAACATGTGCTCTAAGGGCACAAGTTAACACTACCTTTTTTTTTTATACCAAAATTCAGGATTTTTTTTTTGTCTATAAATAGAGACTTGGTTTATTTGATTTGAAAATAAAAAAAAACGAAAAATTTTCACTATCTTAATATTATTATCTTTCTATTAGTTTTTCTTTTGAAGTTTTAATCTTTTTTTTAGTGAAATTAAATTAAATTATTTAAATAAAATTTTGTTTTTACAAAAATCTAAAAGATAAATCGTTAAGTGTTTATTATTTTAATTTAATTATAATCGATAATTGTAATTTTATGTAATTATATAAACAAAAATATAAAATTAAATAAGAATAAGAAATAAAAGGTGGTGGAGTAGAGTGTTGAATGAAAAATCATTGGAGAAGGTAAAAGTTGAATAAGTGTTGAATAAGAGAGAGAAAATGATGTAGAGTGTTGAGAATTGAAAAGTGGGTGTTGAGTGTTGTTTAATGTTTTTCACCATTGTAAATGGTTTTATGCACGTCTGTATCATATGGCTCTATAACAGTATAGTATTTTCATGAATGTCCAAAATTTGTGCTATATATAAAGAGAATAAGATATTTTGAGATGAATTTTTGTTATTCTTATTTTATCCTTATCAACTCAACTCCTTTTTAATTTTTAATTTAAATTCAAATCAACACCATAATTATAGGTAATTTGAAAAACCAACTACCTATTTTAGTTGAACTTTTTTTGTTATAATTTTTGAATAATTTAAGTAATTTTAAATAATATAAATATTAAAAAAATTAATTGAATTAAATTATATGATTATATATATATATATATATATAGATAGATAGATACACACAACAGAATACAATAAAAAAACAGGCAGACTGGCACATGAATGCTATAAAAATAATTAGACCTTTTCTATGTATTTTTTATAGAGGTCTCTGAAAAAAATCATCGACTCAAAATTTGATTTATAGGTCGAGGTTTACATTATTTTGATTTTTGAAATTTTGAAAAATCATAATCAATCTGTCACTTGTCGGAGAATTCTAATTTTACATGGGAGGCCTTATGTTAATGTCCCAAGCAAGCATGCCTCAAAAAATCATGAAAAAAGTCGACTTCTAGATCACATTTTTGGGCTTTATGTCTAATTTTATGTAGAATTTTGCTTTATTTTTTTAGGGGCGATTTCCTTATTTCACGTATATTACAAGAGTTAGGATTGTCCCAGAACCAGTCTCATTTATTGTACTTTCTGAACTTATTATTAGCAATGAATGAGATATTTTCATGACAAAAATAAAATTCAATAATTAACCATAAAATTAAAATAGTACTTATAGAAATATTTGCATTTACCTCTCCCCTATAAAGGCACTAGTAAGACTAGAACATGAAAATTGGTTAAACAAACTAATTCATATTTAAAAATATTATTTCTCAATAACCCAATTTATCTTTGTAAATATTTTTTTGTTAAATAATCTAATAGTAGAATTCACCTATTAAATTAAATAAGTGAGAGTCTCTGAAAAGTAATAGGACATCTTAATATATATAAATGTTAAACAGTTCTGAAAAGTTTGCCCTAATCCTGATCCCGCCTTTTTTGGTGGTTATGAGTAATTTTTATGAAAAAAGAGTTTGCAAGGAATTGAACCAGGTACCATATGCTTACAGTTTACAACTATAACTACTATGCCACTTCTATTTTTGTTGAAATATTGTTGCTTCCAAAAATGAAATACATGACTAAGACTTTTTTTTTAAAGCCCCAACCGCCCTAACGGTTTCCTCTCTCATAACAGTTATTTTTTATTATTAGCGGTACCTTTATTGATAGTAGTTTTTTTTTATTATTATATATTTTTTTTGTACGCTAACGACGTGTTACGATATTAAAGTTGCATCTTTAAAATTGTAGATAATTTGACTGATCCATATGATAATTTTTTCATTAGAAACTTCACTTTTTCCTGTAATTTTGTCGGTCTCTTTATTTCTCCTATATTATATTACATGAAGTTTTTGTTCTGACTTTTTATTTGCAAAAATCACCATAGTAGACTATAACGTTACTTTGTTTTGGCAAAGTAATGACTTTGACTCCATATTCATTTTTGTTTCCATATTAATTTTTGTTGATGCAAACTAAATGTTGTTAATTTGCTTCTTTTGAGACTGTGCATGTCAATCACTCTTAATTGTCACTTAGTTTGATTGTTTCTGAGTTAAAATGTAACTTTAGGATTAATAATATAGCCAATTTAATATTTTATA
>Ga0228711_1012294_pt1 | contig 10530 bp, 6 predicted proteins | sample MedpolnodulmetaG_2_FD_177996 | JGI IMG/M metagenome (GOLD analysis project Ga0228711, IMG submission 177996) | Root nodule microbial communities from Medicago polymorpha collected in Santa Monica, California, United States - brown nodules | ecosystem: Host-associated > Plants > Roots > Nodule...
GACCAAGCACCATCTGCTGCTAAGGAAGAAGAAGAACCATCTGCTGCTAAGAAAGAAGAAGTACCATCTGCTGCTAAGAAAGAAGAAGCATCATCTGCTGCTAAGAAAGAAGAAGTACCATCTGCTGATCAGGAAGAAGAAGCGCAGCAACCGAACCAGGTTCCACCGCAGCAAGATAGAGAGAAGACGTTCCTCAGGGGCATCACTGTCGCCCTAGTCATTTCCCAAATCTTTACACTGGTATGCTTCCTTTCTTTCTTTTTTTGATTTATTTATTTTTGCACATGTGAATATAAATAAAGACTCCTAAAGAAAGAAAATGGTGTTGGTATCGAATGTATTTGTCTGCGTAGTTAGTATCTTATCGTATGCATGCAATCTATATATGTTCCTCAATTCATTTTTATACATGCCTTGGATTTTTACTATTACCAGGGTTTCAACTTTCAAGATTTATAGGTATTGAGTTTTTGGAATATCACAAGAATTTATTTCAATTGAATTATGTAGAAAGTTTTCCATTTCATTTGTTGATGAATACTGGTAGTATATGTCCTTAATTCTGTGTGTTTCATCGCTTAAGAATAAAGTTAATCTTCAATTTCATTATGTGATGTTCTGAGAATTAATTTCGATACCAAAATATACTAGAAAATTTTACTAAAAATTTTCATGTGTATATGTATCTAATTTGTTGTGTTTCTATGAGTTCGAAAAAACTATGCTTCAATTTATCTTTAAGACAAACTTCGTTTGGTTCTGTATCGAGTTCTTGAACATGAGAAAATGAATTTCAATAATTAACTATAATATTAATATGTTTGTGCATAAATCAGAAGGTTAGCATAGAGATTCAGAGACATTATTGTAAAGCTTAATTGGTGAACTCAAGCATGTTTGTAAAGCTTTCTTATTTCGCAAAATGTTAAGCTTAATTGGTGAACTCAAGCATGTTCTATGTATTTGAGAAAAGAGACTCAAAACAAACAATTATGAACCAATTTGATTTCTTGTGTGATAATACTATGTTTTTGTGGGTTTAGAAACTATTTATTAAATGTCCTTATCAAAGTAGTTAATTACATCCAAAGTTGTGTGTATATTTGCTACATATTTATCAAGATCTCTCGAGTTATGCGATGAAAGTAGAATCAATGAATCAAGTGTGTAGCACATTTTGTATTGTATGATGGAATGGAATATGGATTACCAACCAAGTGAAGTCCGGCTTTATAATTCCGTTTATTAATGTTGGTAAATGACAGCTAATCTAAACCAGAATTTATGTAAGCATCATCCTATTGAATAGACAAAGAGAATACTTTTCTGAATTACTGGGTGTTATTTTTCTGTGCATGATCACTATAGAGAATGCTTTCTATGGAGGAAATTGTATTTGATTTCATTGTTGATGTATGTCCCTGATTTGTATGTTTCTGTGCAACATTATTAATTATGTGTGCTGATTGTTGTTTCAGGTGTTGCTTAGTCGTCGTAGGACATGATGCATTGGTTTAGCAATTTAAAGCACATGTTACATACGAGAAGCTAAACCAAATTCACAAGTTGTGGCGAATTTTTTGACCTTATTTTCATTAAGGCCATTGTTGCATGTGGTTTGTTTGTTACTGTTACCAGACATAGATATCGTTCCTTTTGTTTTCTGTATGTTGATTACCCCCATTTTTTTTGTTAGCATTACCTCCACTTCGACATGGATATAGTTCCTTTGATTTGTATGTTGTTTACCCTAGCATAATAAAGCTGATAGTGACAGTCATATATTCTGGTTGATATGTTCCCTTCTCAAATAATTTAGTTTGGTTTATTGTTTCTCTTGATGAATTCTTAGCTCATAAAATAAAGGTCTAACTACATGTGATCTTTATAATAGCATAGCCTACAGTATAAATAAACATTTTTTGATAAAATAATTGTCTAATCTGTTATAAATGCATGTACTAATTTGGTTGGAAGAACTCGTGTAGCAAATGGCACAATTTTCGGTCTTATGTGAAATTTTAGCTTCTTTGATTGCTAAGATGCATTGTTTGGTGGAAGCTACTAAGCACGCCTATTTTTCATTGCACACAAAATTGTAGTCAGTCCAAAAATATATTTAGGTAATCATCATAATGTGAAATCATAGGAAAGTTTGTTTGTGCTTATTCTGTTTAAATGCAGGAAGCAATTATCAGAGTGTCTCAATTATCTTCTTTGGGAGAAATCTGTTGAAAACCCAAAAAAATAGGCAGTATGCACGCGGTAATATTACAGCACCATCATAAACATTGTTATTTTGGCAACATTGAGTCAGCGAAGATAGTTTACTCATGCAATCACTAAGGAGGTGATTCTTTCTTTAGAAATACAATCTTTAGGCTTTAGATGCAATGTTTTTGGTTTCTAGTTTCATCTAACAAAGTCGAGATTGTCATAGCAAGAAAACAGCAGAACAAATAATAGGATAATAGTTGGTAAGTATGCATTCGAAAGGACATATGGTGATCTTGCATTATTAGTAAGGATGCGCGAAGATATATAGCATGATATTTCAAACTGCCCAAAAATACGATCCAACAAATTGAGATAGAAATAAGTACTACAATAATAGTCATTAAAAAATTTCTTATCTCGACATAGATACGTAGAAATTTAAGCTAGAATAAAATTTCAATCTAGAAGTTCCAAGAGTTTGGTGAAAGTTCAAATCCCGTAAAATCATCTAATGTATGAAAACTTTCATCAAGTGAACATTACTAGGGCTGTAATCATAATGTATAGCCTAGAAATCAAAGTCAGTCTCCATAATCCTAACTTGGTTGAAAATTCACTCTTCAACTTTGATGACCTAGGTTCGATACTCTGGCACACCGGAAACCATATTGTATATCTAATCCTAAACATTGTTATGTCATGCACAATTAACAATTCTGTTACCTAATGGCAAACACGTTTATGCCATGCACAATTAACAATCTGTGCAAACCCTTTTACAATTACAAAAAAAATCTGTGCAAACCATGATCAGAGTTTTTTTGCTTGACCTTTTCTCGCAGAGATAGCTGATACAGTTTGTCTCTCCCCTGATTGAGCACATCTCATCAGAATAATCCATTTTTTCATACTAATACTAACAATACTAATGGATGAATGGCTGCACCCTGGAAAGCTGAAATTGTTTGTATCTTTGCATTTGTGGTATAGGGTAGAATGAAGTGGAATGAACTATGTTAGATTGTAAAAGAGGGGGGTTATCATAGTTTATCCCAATCAACATCATTCTACTCTATATCATCAATCCAAAGTACATATCCTAAAAAACTATCAATGAAGTGCAAGCTAAACCAGTTGAAGGTGGCAGGTTTCTAAGGTCTAAAGAGATATGCGAAGAGGGACATGTCTTTAGCAAAGTTACTCCAGCTAGGTAGTGTTCAACCCCATTCCATTATCTTGAGCTTGCTTGTGTCACGTAATACTCTGAAGTTGCTTTTGCAACTGCGCTTTTATTTGGTGGTTAGATTCGACATTTCTACATACATTTTCCTTCTCAGCCAAGAGTCTCAACCTCCTCGTTTCAGCATCAGCTATCTCAGAATTACACGAGTTCCTTTTGTTGCTTTTAAGATCCATGAAAGAGGACCTCAGCTGAAAATCAGAAACAGAACCACTTTCAAACAATTAACAACAATCCACCAGATTGATCATAATCTAACATTGTTACTATTAATTTCGTACAAATTGATAGCTAGGAATGCAGAACCATGATCAACAGAAGCAGATATATAGCATACCATAAACATACATGTTAATTTCTGTTTTACTTTAAAATTTTAATCATTGACATATGCACATAAATACGCAGCTGCTATAAATAGTATTATATGAAGCACCGATACATACGCATGCATTGGATATGACACTGACACTGACACATAGTATTAATAATGATTTAAGAAAATATAAATGATTGTATGTAACCACAAGTGTGTCGGTGTCGGTTGGCGTCAAGTCAAACACACTATGCGTATCAAACACTCGAGCACGCCTTCAATATAGAGTGTCGGTGCTACATATGTCGTTATATAATATAAATTAAGCTTAATTTCTAGCTGCCTGAAAAACATGATTATTGTTTGTTTAACTTTCTAAACGAAATGAAACAGAAAATTGTATGAAGCTATTGATTTTCCCGTTACCTCATTGACTCCATTCCTCAAACACTGAACTTCAAATTCACATTTCACCACAAACTTCTCCGCCATCTCCTTGAATTCCTTCATTTCCATCTTCTTTACTTCATAAAATCTATCTCTCATTTTGTGCAATTCTTCAATCTCCTCCACCTCATTCTGCAATGACCTAAATTCTTGCCAAAGTGAATCATATTTCGCTTCGAGGTTCTCAATTTGAGACTTAAGAGACAAAATGTTGAAATTCTGCGATGCAATTTTTCGATCAAACAGCAAGCACCGTTGTTCCATGGCTCCGATATTTGCAAGCTTTGAAGCTAGAATACGAGATTTGTGCGCTTGCAATTCTTTCTCGGCCTGAAAATTGATGTGGGGATGTTAAAATTGGATGCTGAAATCAGAACTGAAAGGAAGTGGAGATGAATTGAAGTGAACCTGAAGTAAGGAGAGACGTTGAATTCGAGTGCGGTCCATTTGTTCGAGTCGTTCATGGAATGCTGAAGAAAACGCCATTGCTGATGAACACAGTTACAGAAGATCGTGATCCTTTTGGGCATGAATTGAATTTCACTCTTTTTGTTGCTGTGAACCGCGAAAACTGAAGACTCGATATTTGTCATGTGAAAAAAAATGAAGACTCGATTATTCAATTTAAAGTTTTTTTTCCCACCAAAATATAAAAACTTGATTTCCACCCAAAAAATTGAATTCGAGTCATTTGAATTTAATTACTTCATTAAAAAAATATTTTTATGTTGAAAATAAAATAGCCATTTTAATTATTTTTTGAGTTTTGAAGACGAAATGAAGAAAACAATTTTAATGGAAAAACGAGAGAAATATAATTTGAGGTGTTTATATTTTGTCAAAAGAACTGTATAAATGAAAATTATTAAAAGAAAACAACTCTATTAATGAAAACTTATTTAGAAATGTGTATAGTTTTCAACTTAAATGGTTTTCCATAAAAATCTTTAAATAATAATCTTCAAATTGTTTATATCAAAATTACTTTTATTTTAATATATAATAGACAGACCTAAAACGTGACACGAGTTGACAAAAAATCAATTGTAGTAAAAAAAAATCCTCTAGATTTTATGGATGTGCATTATGAATGTTCATGAGTTGGATTTGTCAATTTTTCAAAAGAAATAGAAGGTTTCATATTTTTTTTACCAAAAAGTAAGAAAGACAAAAAAAAAGAAAACAAAGAAACCACTCCTTTGATCACAAAAATAATATGCTCCAAACTTTTTGTCACTATTGTAAGTAGAAGTTAAGCACTTAGTGTTTGATGTTTAAATCCAAAATATTTAACAATATTTTCATTTAATTAAAAATATTTAATATGGGTAGTTGAGTGAATACCATAGTACCACTCTCTCATTGTTTCAACTACATAACATCGCCTAAAAGAGAAGAAGAAAGAACAAGAGGATACTAAAGCCAAACACACACATCGATTTCGGTTAACAAGGCGTCATACTTAATTAATCATTTGATACAAACATTTCATTCACTTAAGCAATGAATAAACACCATGTCTTAAGAGTTAGTACGAAGAACTTTCACGTGGCGATAATTTGAGTATAAGGGCGAGTTTGAAGATATTGTTTGTTCCGACCTCAAGTTCACAACACTGTATTTTTTTTGACGTAATATCTGTTTTGGGGTTTGTGCGAGTCATCACAATTTTTTCTATGTAAAATCTGTTTTGTTGGGTTAAGGAGTGTGTATGTTGTTTATAATCTAGCATTTGCCTCGATTTCCTAACAACATGAGAATTTTTTGTGTATCAAAATAGTAGCTCACCATTCGAGTCTAAAGGGATAAATGGCCAACCACTCCTCGAGCGTGCCATAAGTTTGACCCCTACCTTGTGCGCCAAAGTTAGGACCTTAAGTCCGCATTATTGTGTTTTCGAGATATTGTTCGCTTTGGGCTTTGTGTGAGCCCTCATAATTTTGTCCTTAGTAAAAGGTACCTCGCTAGGTTGAGTAGAGTGTGTTATTTAGAAACTACCATTTGCATCAATTCTCAAGCAATTTTGAACTTTTGATGTACTTGAATCTGGGACAGAGCATCAGTTAGTCCTCGAGTGTGACAAAGGTCCCACATACAACCCCAAGGATTCAAAGAGGGTGGCCAAGTTTTTTGAACAAGTTGAACAATGCTTTGTCGCTGTGGTACCAACAAGTTTTCTGATGCTCAAGTTAGTGTTAGAATGAAAGGGAGTAAAAAGAAGGTATTTAAATATAAAATGTGTACCTTTCACCGAGCCTTGGCAACCATATTTATGATCGAAGAAAAAGTCCTAGGAGAATGATAATGTATCGTTGTTGGGACAATGTCACACCAGATCTCACACCTATTGTCTACTTATATCTGTTGAGACAATGAATGCAGGGGGAAACACTACAGTTTGAGAAGACATGTGAAAGTGTGTTTATGAAGAAATCTTAGATGAATCTGGCCTTCAGAGGCTTAAAGGATTGGACCTTCATTCAAATCCAAAACATACACCATCCTTGACATCAACAAGTTTATTTTTTTATTACAATTGATTTTCTTGTAATCATGACCCCAAACAAGAACTAGACACACACAATATTGTACAAATAACTTTATATTGAAGATAATAAAAAAAACTCAATAGGTTTTTTTTAGTACAAGAAGAAGGCTGAGCCCAAATAAATCAATAGTTAATAATGATAATTTTGTAAATTATTTTATGTAGTCTTTATTTTATCATACTTTCTTAATACATCTCTATGAAATGTCAAATGCAAAAAATAACCTGAGTCAGCGCTGGTTAGTGGATCGGATGTGTAAATGAACCGGTGTGAACCAGTAAAAACCAGAAACCCGGGTTTTTTTTAACAGGCCGGTCAATACTTGATTTTCTTTTGTCACTATTCTCTCTCATTACAGCATAACTCCATCCATCGCTCGCAGGATTTGCAAAACACGTTCTCTCACGTCGCTACTGATCGGTAAATCCTCTTAGCTTCATTCTTTACTTTGTTTGTAATTTGTATTCCCACTTTTCTTAATTGAACCTATGATTCATCCAATTTATCTGAATGCTTTTATTCAAAACATGAAAATAGATGTATTTATTCGGATTAATAGACGATGGGATTGGATTTAATTGGTTACTGCAGAGTGAAACAAGTGAAGGTGATGGCACAAGATTCGTCTTCCCAATCATTCTGGGAAGGTTACAAAGAGTTTTGGTGCGAGAGATTTTCCTTTATGAGCAATTATTCCAACTTCACCAAGCGTGATAAACCCCTCACTTCATGGTCTAATTCTGATGTTGAGGAGTTCATTGCTTCTGATCCTGTTCATGGACCCGTGGTAATCATTCTTTCACTTTTTGTATAGCATTTATGCTGTATTGTTACTACTGTCGTTAGTTTGATTGGAAGGAAGGTTATCTCATGTGTGCTTGGTTAGTCTAAGATTTTTAGTATATGCTGCTTAGGTACTTAGCTAGACTCTCATGTGTTCGACGTCTTGCTGCCGAGGTAGTATTTGCATATGTTCAGTTGAGTTACTGGGAATTGAGAGAAATCTTGTTTCCTTCTATATATTGTTCTAGATTATACCAGGATGGATTACTTTTTTGAAAAACTGATGCTTCCTTTCCTTCATGAATTCCCAAGATTGCTTGGTTAGCTCTAGTTTGAAATTTATACACTTGGTGTGCTGCTTCTTTATGTTTCCTTATGTCGGATTTCTCAAGTGTGATTACAAAAACGTCCTTGAACTTTGTCACAAAATTAGTGAGACCAACGAAAGAACAGTAGCCTGAAGTAGTTTAAGATGCATGTTTGCACTTTGCACTATTAGTTGGAAGCTCCATCAATCCTGGTTCATTCCCCAAGTTGTTTGATTTTGATTAGTTTAGTTACTCTAAGAGATGAAAGCTACTATTTCTTCTTGCTTATGGTATATGTGATGCCTAAAATAAAATGTCTGGTAAATCTATTTATATAGAATAAAATTCCTTGTACAAGCTTTTCTGCTCCCCTGGATTGATGAAATAGACATCACACCTATGTAAAATAAAATGCTATTGTGTGTTATTTTTGCTTTTCATTTATTTTTCGGGTCAACTATGGTGATGTCTCTTAAGTTGGTTTTGTATCATTCATTCTTTTTCAGTGTTTTTTGCATGATTAAACATTAAGTCACAGTCACGGCTTAGACAGGTCTTTGACGACTTGTTATGTGGAATGACTCCCAATAGATGCAAGTGGCACTTTTAGATAGAATCCACTTGTTTGGTTGCCCTTTTTTGAAGGGAAAAGCTACTTTTTAATTAAAATGTATGTTCAAAAGAATTACAGCGATTATGTAAGTGTGTGGGACAGAAACGAAAAGCCACGAAAGAACTGTTCCACTGCTTTTCTTAGAAATTAGAATTAAGAGCTCTTGAAAAATCTTTAAAACAAAGTTGTATCATAAAATTACATTCCTAAACTTAAATAAATGGACCACTGTACAAATGCAGAGTCAGTAAATTCTGACTTCCTTGGAGATATTTAGATGCTGTAGTTGTAATTACTCAATTTGAGTTGGGCATTAATTTTGATTTTCAGATTTTTTTTTTCTTTTACCATTAAGAGTTCCTTCCATCATCAGAACATCATTTAGATATCATCATGGATATTTTCTCTTTCCTTCATTTGTATGTTTCACTGACATACATTGGTTTTAATGTCATCATTACAAGATAACAAAAATGACACCAACAACCACAAATTGTTTATCATGTGTATGAATCAGACAACACTATAATTCATTATCATGTATTAAGCTTAAAGCTGGACTGCTAACCGCAAAATCTTTCTTGATTATTTGATGCACAACTTTTTATTGATCTCCATCTATTTTTAACTAATGGACTATTTTTCATCTGATCAACCCTCCACACTGGTGCTTGCACTGGTCCTTTTTTTACATGTTTAAACCATCTAAGACAATAATTTACTATTTAGCGGCTTTCCTATAGTGGTAGCTGTCCCAGTATTTTCTTTAATAATTGTATTCCTATGCATCACACATGAAACAATCCTTCCTTTCATCTACTTCGCTTGAATATAATGGTAACATTTCCATCTATCTCTCCATCATTTTGGGTGATGGACTTAATTTACTTAAAACACGACTTATTGTATTATATGTTCTTCAATTTTCATCCCTAATATATGATTTTTGTTTCTTTGCTAAATTTTAATTCAACATACTTTAGTTTACTCTTACTTGGGTGGAAGCCATATATGTCTAAGATTTATCTCCATATTTCTAACTTTCCATTTATTTATTTTTCTCTAAAACCTTCTCTTATTAAAACCATGTCACCATGAGTGTGCATCGTGGTGGTCTTTTTTATATGTTCAGTAAGCACGTCTAGAACTAAGATAAAGAAAATACGTGATCCAAGTTGCTCATAGTGCACATATATAGTTATAGGGAAATCTTATCTATTTGACTGCGTTGTCACTCTTCACAGTAGTTGCGGCTCTATCACTCACTAGACATGACATCATTAGCTATATAGTGCTGATTGTGATTCCTAATTCTATTACAAATGATCAATAAACTGGACATGTTTTCGGTTCCAACGGTGATTGGCATTTTTGCCTGGAAACATCCCAACTCTTTCCAATTGAGAAAAATTAAACAAAAATTAAAATTGACAACCATATTTTTTTTGTTTCATGTGATTATTCATATTTGGAGCTTAGTATCTTAATAATGGCAAATGATCGCATAGCTAAATTGATACCTCCTATCTTTCTCAATAGCCGTTTGTGGCTACAAATTTGAAGATATCCTTTTCTCCATCCTTTTGTCTTTTCCTCTTTTAAAAATATAAATAAATTGACCATTGTTGATCTTGTACTTTTGCTTTAAATTTAAATTAACTGTTATCTGAAGTGCTGCTTGGGTAACATCCTTTTCCCATTTCAGCTTAAAACTGCTAGAGAAGCAGTGCAATATGGTCTCGCAGGAAGTGCTTTGGGAGCGTTATTCACCGCAAGTTTTGCATGGAAATATTCAAGGAGTTTACATGGTACTCTGTTACTTTTCACACTATTAAAACCCTTTTACTATGCATAAACGTCATCATCGTATGAAGGCATAAATGTTTTTGACTCTTCATAGTTTATAATACTTCTACCTGAAGTTTAATGTAGGCTTTGTGATGCTAGCCGTACGAAAATATTTCATGTACTTTTGTTAATCTTTTTCACTAAATGTTATTGTTTTACTATTCAACAGGTGCTGGTCTGTCCTTTTTAGCTGGAGGTGTATTTGGGTG
>Ga0228711_1012296_pt1 | contig 10530 bp, 3 predicted proteins | sample MedpolnodulmetaG_2_FD_177996 | JGI IMG/M metagenome (GOLD analysis project Ga0228711, IMG submission 177996) | Root nodule microbial communities from Medicago polymorpha collected in Santa Monica, California, United States - brown nodules | ecosystem: Host-associated > Plants > Roots > Nodule...
TGAAAACAAAAAAAAACATATATAAAAATATATATATATATATATATATATATATATATATATATATATATATATATATATATATGGAGTCAGTGGCGGAGCCAGAATTACTACAAAGCCTAGGCAAAAAAAATTGTAACACATTTATAGGGGTTTACATAAGAAATTGCAAGCAAATAATCAAAATATTTAAAGGAATTGCCCAATTTATGGGAGTTTATATAAGAAATTCAGAAGAATTTATATAGAAAATTACAAAAAATTTAAGCCGGAGCCCGAACACGTGCTTGGGGTTGCCTGACGGTGAAACCGCCACTATATGAAGTGTATCAAATGAGAGAAGTGTTTATCGTGAGAGGTGTCAGTGGAATAAACCACAACCATTAGATCTAAATAAATGGTCGAGATTTAAAAACTCTTTTTACTTGTCACATGCGTGTCTCCTTCCTTTAATCTTCTCCCTCTCACCTGAAATGCCCTTTCTTTGTGAGAGTTCTACCGAATTCTAAAATCGTTGTTGTCGTTCTTCTCAATTCCTTTAAAACACCTATTAATCTATAGTGAAGAAAAAAAATCCTTAATCAAGAGACCCATATATCTTTAACGAAGAAGAGAACACAAAATTAAAATGGTTCCTTTGCCACAATAACTAATGCTTTCATCCATGTTTGAATATGTTTATTCGCTGCCCCTCCATCTTTTGTGTTCCTATGCGACTCCCATTTGTCTCAAATCTACGATTACAACAGCTTCACATGGCTTTGTTCTCGCAGTCCGTCTTTTTGCGTCGTCAGTCGACACGGTTTACAAGTTTTCAGCAAATTAATGGATCAATTTAATTAGAATTTGCAAATTGGAATATGTCAATCAAAAGAGAAAAGATGTGATGTATCTACCTAGGAATGACAATGGGTACCCTATGTGTAGGATACTACAATGCCCTTCCCCATACTCGCATTTGTAAAAATATATGAATCCGAACCCATTACCCGCACTTTAACTACGAAGAGACAATAAAAGTATCACAATTGAAATAAAACTATGGTTCAAAATTTTCAAATCAACTCATAAAATAGTACGAATCGTAGTATTTAACAAAATAAAAAACATCGAAAACATCCTTCAAAAATTGTATACCAACAGGAGATAGTTATTGTATTAAGTAGTTTTTAGGTTTAGGCTTAAACTTAAATAGCTAAATAAATTAATTATTTATCATATTATATAAATATGTATATGTGGGTTGTGGGGCTAAGCAGTATACTACCCTTACCCGTACTCGTACCAACTAAAATTTGTGGGTAATACCAGGACCCAAACCCATAACCATGAAAGCGAGGTTTTACCCTACCCATTGCGGGTATTTTTTACAGGTATCCATTAGATCTGGTTCAATTGCCATCCTGAGATGTATCCCTCTCTTGTAATCCTAAAACATTGGCTCGCTGTTGCTCCTAACATTCTCCCAAACTTTCCAACAATTGGTAATGTTTTGAAACCGAATTTAGGAAAATCTAAATATGTTTAATTGGAGAATTAAAGAAGTCTTTGCTAAGTCACTTATAAATACTCCATAACAATTCCTTCAAAAAAAAAATACTCCATAACAATTGAACTTATAAACATCAATACTTTGATAATCACATCCCTTTCATTTTTCATATTTTTTTTTAGTTTTTATAGATTTTCTCCACTTGAGGTAATTCTATTCAATGTGTATCAAACAATAAATATGAATATATCTTTTGGTCAAAATTTAAATCTCCTTTGGTCACACCCCTTAATTCTTCTTTATAATCATATTTGTAATATTTTTTTGTCATATAATCTAGTGGCTAAAAATTTACCTTTTAAAATGAATATATGAGATGTTCGTAGTTCGAACTTCGACCCCTACATATATTATGTAATGTCCATATTAATTAAATTGAAGTTCACGGAGACAATATTCATAATATTTATGAGTTTTGGAGCGCTTCTATTATTTGAGGTTTTGGAGTGCTACTATAATTAATATTTAGTTTTTTCGTTTTTTTTCTTTGAGGGGTGTAGTTTTTTTTTGCTTTTGATAGTTTCTCCAAAAATTAAAAAAATTAAAGACCTATTTTATTTGTTTCATTTCTAAATTTCGGTCTCTGTTTAAAGTAGTAAGTATTTTTTTTTTTGGTTTTTTACTATACATCATAATTATTTACACTTAAAAGTATATGCTTGAATCTTCTTCCTTCCTTCTCCATGTGAACGCAAATCACCTTTTGATTTACATAACCAGCGCTACAGTGCTTTTCACCTTTTAATATTGAAAAGAATAATATTGAGTCAAATAAAGTAAGATAGAAAGAATCCTAAATGTAATCTTGAGAGGTATTGGATGCCATTTCCTCTTCTTTCTTTTTTAATGTAAGAAGCCCTTATCACAAATCAACCAAACAAATTCTGACAACCGTTTTTTCATAAAAGGGGTAATCGTGATAAGAGGTGAGGTCCTATTATTACTTTTTTACTAGAAAAAATGTTTATGTAAATTGGGTTATCTAGAGATGTTCAGTTTTACTGCATTTATCTAGCTTATAATATACATATCATCAAAATATATCTCATTAACTATACACTGTATGGACTGTAAAAAAAAGTTAGATATGTTTTTGGTCCCTATAAATATACCAACTTTTCGTTTTAATCCTCTAAAATTTTCCTTCAACTTTTAGTCCCTCAAAAATTTTTCATCTTCACTTTTGGTCCCTATTTTAAAGTAAACTCATATTTAGAATTCATATTTTTGAATAAAATTTTTATTTTGCAGAAAAATTTATAATATTATAAGAATCTCTCCCAAACAAAAATTAGAATTTTTTTAACAAAACGTGAATTTAATATGAATTTATATATTTTTTACGGTTAAAAATTCATATTAAATTTAGGTTTTGATAAAAAATTCTAATTTTTTTAGAAAATATTTTTATAATATTCTACACATTTCTGCATAATTTTATTAAAAAATATTAAAGTTAACTTAAAAATAAGGACCAAAAGTGGCGATTGAAACTTTTTTAGAGACTAAAAGTTGAAGGAAAATTTTAGAGAGATTAAAACGAAAAGTTGATATATTTATAGGGACCAAAAACATATTTAACCCAAAAAAAACTATCATGTATGTTTATCGTATTCATAAATGAACTGTAAATAGATGATAAACAAATAGAGCAAATATGAACTTCAAAGCTCATAAAACATTTACAAAAATATTTATATATTACTCTCGATGAAATCTTTATATTATGAAATTTAAGCTGAATTCTTTCTATAACTAATCAAAATTATTTTAATATAGATACTACAAACTACTATGAAATTATTTTTATCACGATTGCATTGACGTATTTTTAATATAAGGTCTAGCGGCGCAGTTTGTTGCCCGCTTACCTTCTATTCAAGTGTAAATAATAGTTTATATATATTAATTAATTAAGTGGTTTTCTTATTCATGGCATATAATATCTCTTCCACTAATCAAAATTTATTGATCACTCCTCGATTAGAAATCACCGTATTTCATTTGTTCAAGATATATTTGGTTGAAAGTTTCTCTCTTCAGCCTCGAGTAACTTGGTTTGAGACCCGACACCTAAATCCTCTTTAAGTTAAATGTTTTTACTTTGGGTAGTTGAATGTTGTTTTGTTTGTCTCAAAAGTTAAAGAAAAAGCAAATGCATCAGTTTATCCGCATATTGGCCTTTTCTTTCCTCAAATAAAATAATAGTACTTGTGATTATCTCATTTACCAAATAAATTACTAACTAATTCCAAATGTGTGACTTGCTCCCACTTTCATTTTGCTTACCTAAGGCTGCTTTCTAGTTGGTGATGACTTGAGATTATGTTGCCACATCATCCGCATATGCTGAAAAAGTGTATAGCCATCATATATTGCAAAGAAACGAAGATGTTACACGTTTGTTTTATAAAAAATGTTGGTGCACGTTTTGTGATGAAATCATTATAGATTTCAAGAATCATTAATTAGTTGCTTTTACACATGTACTTCCCTAATAAGCTTGACATAGTGTGTTTAATAATGATTTAATTGGACTTGATTATCTCACTACGATGATCACATCGTCAATTTCAATTCCTTTTTCTAATGGAATTTGCCTTTTTCTTTCAATTGGTTCAAAGAGGATAAAAGGATTCCTTTCCCTCTTTTTACTTGAGATGTGTCATCAATTTGTAATACTGCACTAAGGTACAACATAACAAACACTCATCCAGAAATGTGTAACACAAAGCTGTGAGAAATCTATTTACAAGTCATCAATATTTTATAATTTGTGTGACCTGTAAAAAAATATGATCCATGTCATTATTCTATGTGATAATATATAAAATTAATATAACGGTTATCATCTTGTTTGTATAATCATAATTTTATCCCCTAAGAATATGTTTTTTGCATGGATAATCTCAATGTTAATTTAAAATATCCGGTTGAATTATTTAGAATATGTTTTTATCCCCCAAGAATTATTTATTGACAGGTTTAAACTATACTTATGAGATATGAATTCTTTAGCTTATTTAATTATTTTTACTATAAAAAAAATTAATAAATAAAAAAATACTCCAAAAATAAATAGTTTGGTATAAAGTTTTTGATTTGTCATATCTTTTATCTTATTTATTTGTAACAGTTGAATCCTTTATTTTATTTTTGTCTCATTCAAATCCTTTATCTTTTCAAATGTTTGCAAGTTAGTCATTTTTTTAAACTTTCATTATAAAAAAAACACTGATGAGGTTTGCCACTTAGTGTTTTGATTTGAATTTTATGGGTTTGATGGAAAAAAATGATGATGAAGATTGAAGATGATGAACATATGAAAAAGTAGACGAAGTTTTTTTTCTGATTTTTTTTAAGAATAAAAATTATTTGTAATTAAAACTATTACTAATAATAATATGTGGCAAACCAACTCAACACTTCTTTTTAACAAAAATAAATGAAGAAAGGACTAACTTGTACGCGTTTTAAGAATAAAAGAATTGAACGGGACAAAAAAAAAGGGTAAAGGACTCAAATGTTACAAATAAATAAAGTAAAGGATATAAGTGGGACAAAAAAAAGATAAAGGACTTCACTGTTACAAATAAATAACATAAATGACCTCTACAGTAATTTTGCCTTTATTTTTTCTAGAATAAATATTGATTTGTCCGGTGAGAATGGATGAGAGGCAACGGTGGCGGAAAGTGTTCAATACAGTGGCGATGAGTCTTCGCGGTGAGACGAAAGGTGTGTTAACACTTTAACGTTCAAGTCAGTGATGGAACTGAGAAAGAATGTGTAGAAAGTTCTGTTAAAAGTGAATCATACGTTGGGAGTGAAGCTAAGTCACCCTTATATAAGCGCGCGTGAGAATAACAGTCTCAGGAAATTTGCCGCGTGTGATTAGGGAGCGGATAGAGAACACATGTAGGGTGATCGTTGCACGGAAGCGTGCCCAAATGTGATATAGTGCCTTGATGTTGACGTGTTCCTTCAGACACCGAACCTTAAAGCGGTAGACGTTTAGTCCACGTGTCGCCATGAGATTGGTCTTCTGACCGATTCAAAATAAATATTAAACTAGGAAACTACATATGCTACCGCACAAGTTTGTTATAGGTATCGTTGTTATGTTAAGCGTTAGAAAAATATGGAATTAATAATATACTTAACTAATCCCATAAGAAAATATTATATATTGGATTAATTAACGAAACATAACATATATTGAAGAGTATGTATTAACAAATATTTCCCTTTTTATCTCTTCATCGGTCTTTGTATCTCTTCCTTTTTATTTATTATATTTTCTATTTTTCCTAACAAAAATTATGTGTTAATAATATTTTCCCCGTACTTTTTTATTGGCTAAATTGTTTTTTGGTCCCTTAACTATTTTTGAGGTATCGTTTTGGTCTATAATTAATTGTTGGTCCATTTGAGTCCCTTAAGATTATCTCTGTTACATGTTAAGTCATTTTTGTTAGTTTAATTCAAAAACGTTAACGCATTTACAGGTGTAATTTTGACATTGGCTGAAAATTTATTCATTTCTTTTATCTTCTTCATCACAATCCTCTTCTCCTTACTGTAAAATATGAAGAACACGGTATGAATTTCATCATATATACCTTTATGAATCTTCATAAATCAATGACATAACTCAAAAAAACAACTATTTCATTTCAAACAACACAAATTCTCAATCTTCATAAACCAAATCAACCAAACTCTTTAGATCTATTTCCCAATTTCTTTTTCTTTTTTTTTTCAGATTCACTAACAATGAGAAAATCAACCAAAATCTTCAAACCTATTTCCCAAATCCAAATCCTCCTTGTTTGAATCACCCTTCGATGAATCTCAAACCGAAACCCTCTTGTGTTTACGTTCTCAATCTCTTCTCTCAAAACTTAAATCGTTGAATCGCTCATTCTGAAAAAATGTACTTAATTTATAAGGTATTGTTGTTGTTTAATTTACTTATGATTTTGGTGCTCTTATGTTAAGGTTTATGTGAGAGATCGAATTTTTGAAGGATATGTTCTTTTTGAAGGATGAGTTTTGAAAGATTTTGGTGCTCTATGTACTTGAAGGTTGTTGTTGTTCTTATTTTGGGACATGGAATTTTTGGAGCAATTGTTGTGAGGTTAATTTGGTTTTTACATAATATTGTTGTGAGGTTAATTGTGTTGAAGATGCTAAGAAGAAGATAAATGAGAAGGGATAGAGTAATATGTTCATTTATTTGAGTTTTCTAGGTTTATAATTTTTTCTAAGAATTTTTTATAAATGTTTATGAATATTTGGTATAGATGATGAAGGTGATGAGAGAACAAGATGAAGAAATAGTAAAAAGAATTAGTTGCAAATGGCATATTGCTAGATACAATAGACATATAGAATCTAATGGTTTCCTTTGTGTCAAAAAGATCCAACGGTTACAGTTATAAAATTTAATGAGGTCTCTGGTGGACCACCTATAATGTTGATCCATCAAAGACATTTGGGGTTAGCCTCTTGACGGAAGGGACCAAACTGTGTAACAAATCCATATTTAAAGGACCCAAACAAACCAAAAATTAGTTATGGGACCAAAGCGGTACCTCAAAAATAGTTAAGGGAGTAAAAGAGAAATTTAGCTTTTTATATTTATTAAAGATAAATACGTGTCACGTCGTGAACGTAACTCAGTTGGTAGACAAATTGCATAACATATATAGGGGTCGGGTTTTGAATTCTGGATACCCCACTAATTCACCTAAAAACTTGACCAAAATATAAATATACATAATTTTTTTGATAAGCCAGGAGAAAGAACATGTATCAAGGAGAGTCGTCAACATCTCAACTAGGTTGACACCCCGAAAAAACTCTAATCTTATATTGTCAAACTCAGCAAGTTTTATTAAAAAATAGAAAATGATATATACAAGATAGGGGACTAACGAAAACCCTCAACAAAAAAGTTGAAGCAAAAATAATGAGAAATATTTAAGGGAATCTATAATTAGGCAGGTCAAATCTATCCCTAAGAAATCCCCGCAAATATCATGCGGTAAATCAGTCACTCAAACTGCACCATGAAGAGAGTATCCCTTATTCACAAGCTTATCAGCACAATAATTGCCTTCTCAAAAGAGATGCATAATATGAACACCGCGTCGAAGAGCATTATGTCACCTATTCTGAAGGGAAATGGGAACCAAAGATGCATTCTTAAACACTAATAAAGCACTCGTTGAATCACTTTCCAACCAAATGTTTCTCCACCCATTCGTAGCCGCATATTCCAACGCCTAGAGTCGTCGTTGTTGCTTCAATTGTTGTGCAAATATAAATATTTGTAATGTACTTTTTTATATTTAATAGTGACAAATTTTTCCCGTATTTATTTTTTATATTTATCAATGATAAATATGAAGGTGAGAAAAACACAAGAAGGAGAGGTTGAATTGTGTTAGCTTTTTTTTCGTTTCTCCTACTGATGTCACAGTTCAAAAGCAGATATCAATCAGCTTCTGAGGTAGTGATCAGAAACTAAATGTGCAGCGGATAAAAACAGAGTAAGAGAGAGAGAAGAAAGACACAAAGAAATTATACAGGTTCCTTCCACAAACCGGAAGTAGTCCTGTCCCCCTTGCACTTCCAAGGAGAGTTCACTAAAATGTAATCTCATATTACAAGTACTCAATCACACAAGCAAGAGATTTTCTATGCTCAAGCACACAAGCAAGAGACTTTCCTATACTCTAGTACAACTACAAGAGACTTACAAATGCTCAAGCACACAAGCAAGAGACTTACAATCAAACAAAATTACAAAGAAATATGTTTGAGTTTGAACACTTCACAATACAAAACAGAAACAGACTCTTAAGACTCTTAATACTATAGAATTTCTAAAATGTGAGCTTTGCTAAGAAATTCTAAGTAACAATGAAAAACAGAACAATAACAGAGTATGAACTTTGAATTGTTGAGAGTCTAGCTTTGTGTGTCTGTATACATTGTGGATTCTTGTATTGCTTGTATATCAGTTGTAATGTCTTGTGTTCTGGTTCACTAGTAGGTCTTCACTCCTTTATATAGAGGTGTGAAGAGATACGTTGGAACCTTGACATCAATACAAAAAGAGTCATTTGAAACTTATTGATAATCACCAATGATCTTTTGTCTGATATGGTTATTGTCCTATAAAGGATCAATTTCAAATCCATTCCTTGTATGAAGGAACATTTTTGCAGGCAGAGCTGTTATCCTTGTCTTGTTGCAAAGCACGACCAAAGTAGTGGAGAAGGTGGTTGTACAGTTCGTACATTTGTCCTTTTTCAACGCTCTTGATAGAATAAGCATTATGAGCTTTCAAATTTCATCTCAAGACCGTTGTTGCACTTTTTTACGTCTTTAGCAACTCTTAGGCATGATTAAATGAGATTCCAGCTTTTGAAGCTTTAAGTTCTTCAGCTCCTGATGAACTTCAGCTTCTGGTGAAGTTGCTTCTGATGAGGTGCTTCTGATGAAGTTGCTTCTGATGACGTTATCACTTCAGGAGCGCTTTTGAACTTCATGAGCACTATTCTTCAGACGCTTCAAGCTTCCTTTTTGTTGATTCTTTTGCTCTCTTTTGTTCTTTCAGAACCCTTTAAAGATATAAAATTCTGTCTATGATCCTGTACACTTGAACAAATATTAGCATATCCAATTGACAATTTTTAATACCTTGTTATCATCAAAACCTTAAGGGTGACACTTGTTACACAATGTTTGTTCTAACAATTTCCCCCACTCTAAGGGTAATGTTTGTTAAACGTATTTTGTTCTAACAACCTCTACAACGCCTCTTTCATACATCTATATAAAGGAATGAAAACATGAAGTTTAGTAGAGACTCTACAACATATAAATAGTGTCAAAACTCTACTGAAATTATTGTACATCAAACACTTAAGGACACTTAAGTTTCAAAAAGATGGACTTTAAGGTTGAACCCATATTACAAAATTAATAAAAGTCAAAACATATTTAACCTAAATTAAGTTCAAATACATTTTGGCTTTATATACTCCATCTGATTTTAAATATAAACAAAAGTCAAAACATATTTAACCTAAATTAAGATCAAATACATTTTGACTTTTGCTCATATTTAAAACCGGATGGAGTATTTATTCGGTTGGTAATTAATAATGCTCCCATAATTGAGACTCTTTAATGGTCATGTGATTTGATGATGACATTCATTAAGTGATAGTCACGCTTCATATTCCATCATGTCCTTTTTATCTATACTTCTATACTACTCTCTTTGTCTCTATATTTAAGCACTCATTTGACTTTATTTTTGTCTCAAAATGTAACCCGTTTTTCAAATTATTAGATGCATTTATTATTATTTTTCTTAAACATACCCCTAATTAATACTACCAACTTCTTTAAAATATGAAAAATCAAATTTAATACACATATAAACAAAGAACAATTTGGTAATATTAACACAAAAAATAGACACATTAATTACATTAACAATTTTTCTTAAAAAATGCGAAAAAAGCAAAGGGGGCTTACATATAGGGACATATGAAGTATATATAAAGAAAACTACCTCTTTCAACACTTTTAGGTTGAATTTTTCTTTCCAAAAATACCTCAATTTCAATACAAATAATACATGTAACAAATAGATAAGAATAAATTTAAATATTAAAACAAATGTAACAAACATGATATGGATATTTTTTTTTTTTACATTTATCATTTAAAAAGTGTAACAAACTAAATGAGTATATTTATACTTACTTTTTCATCATTCCAATTATATCCTTAAACAACTTTTTCTATAATAAAATTGTTGTTGATGTCATTAAAAAAAGAATTTAGATTATATTTTTTGTTATATATTATATTATTGTTGGCGTCGTTAAAATAGATAATAATGATTAGTTTGATTTTTTATAACTTGAAAGCAAAAAACATTTTTTTTTTTT
>Ga0228711_1012297_pt1 | contig 10529 bp, 5 predicted proteins | sample MedpolnodulmetaG_2_FD_177996 | JGI IMG/M metagenome (GOLD analysis project Ga0228711, IMG submission 177996) | Root nodule microbial communities from Medicago polymorpha collected in Santa Monica, California, United States - brown nodules | ecosystem: Host-associated > Plants > Roots > Nodule...
ATGATATTGACAAATACTTTTGGATCTAGGAATAGAATAACAATCTATCTAAGTTTTCATTCTAGACATAGATGTTAATCTTTGATAATCACTTTTAATCTAAAATTTAATGCTTTTGGCTCGATTAATAGATTGGGAAATCATCGATTAAACGATCCAATCGACTTTGTGATAGTTTAAATAGTTTGGGAAATCGACATTTAAACGATCCCTTAGAAATAACGATATCATTTGGACACGAATGATATTGTTGAATGATTGTGATAATATAGTTTAAAAAGCTACATTATGTTATTAGATTGAAAGATTGCAGTTGTTACGCTTGGTTGAGTGTCTCTGACCCCAAGCGAAATAACCATATCTCTTCTCTATTTTATTTTATGTCAAATAGTTTATAGGTTTACACAAACAAATATTTTAAATCCATACACTTAGAACAATATTGATTGTTGAATGGCTTGAATATCGCGCTAGTCCTTGTGGAGACGATATACAATATTTGCTTTTGATTGATTGAAAAATACTACATCAATGTGTAAGTAATATTTATATTTTTATTCTGAACATTTATTGTTACTTCATATAAAACTTGTGAAATTTTTTATGACGATCTTATTTTTTCCGTACTACCATATATTATTTCAGGTGACTCTATCTCAATCTTCTCAAACTTCTTGCTATAGGGACATACTTAGCAAATCATCAAATGTCCGTGAGTATTCTGGTCGTGTAAGGGGTATGTGGTTAGAGGTCACTCAAACAGTTCTTAATAAAGGTCAAGAGGAAAGTGAAATAAATCTCACTACTAGAAAATTAATGGTCATTATTCAAAAGTTGATCAATTGAAAAATGAAAGGGGAAAAGATATCTCAAGAAGTCAACAGGAAATGCATATCCCTAGTGACAAGATAGTTCCAACATTGACGTTTTGAAGAACATTCCCGAGGTATTTAATTACTTGTATATATTTCTTTTAGTAATTTGCTAATTATATTTGTTAATAGCTTTATGTTGATTATTGGTTTAGCGTATATCATCTTGTTCACTGCACCTGCTGTCTCCTACTTATCGCATAGTTGCTAAGGGAAGGGTACACAATATCTTGGGAGATGAACTTCACCATAAGTCACTCCATGTTGGCTATTTGAAAGTATCAATTGATATTGCTTTAGAATAGGATGCAGAGTTGCCCATACCTAATGATGTTGCTGATATAAGGTTGGTTGGAGATGCAATAGGAACATATGTGGCATGACAAAGAAACATCATTCCCCTTAATCTTGAGGTAAAGTAAATTTCTCTTGCTTTCATTTAGCAACGTCGTACATCGTACATGGTTGTGATGATTTTTTTATTGAATTAGTTATGTTCGATGATTTTACTTCTATATCATGAATTACTGTGCAATTCGGTTTGCAATTGATTGTTCTATGCGTTGCATATATTGCAATATTTTTTAGTTAGAACTAATTAGGCATAAGTTCTTTTGTATTAAGATATTTATTTTATTTCATGAATACATAGGAAAATTGTTTCTGACTTTGCTTCTAATTGTTTCTCTACTTGCCCATCAATTATAAGGTGTAATGTTATCTACTTGAAACAAACTTATTTCTCTTAGCAGGTTTCAAAAGGAATTTTAGTTAATAATTAATCTCATTTTAAGTTTGTACTGCTAAGTATATGATTGATCTTTCAAGAGAAACAATAGTTTGTGATTCGTTGAAATGAAAACAGAATTTGTACTTCTAAGAAGGTGTGATATTGTGTCTAATTAAAATACACAAACAAATATTTTCTATCAAAGATAACCTTTATTTCTCCACTCCTGTGCAAAAAATAAATTGATCACTGACTGAATCAATTACACATAGTTTCCTGCAACATATAAAGGCAATGGTAATGATGGGATTAGGAGGGGTGACGAGTCGATCACATCAAAAAAAAGGTATATTGATATACACAAGAAATGTTCATTTTACTATTCAATCATTTGTTAATCATTAACTAATTTAACTATACAATTAATATTTTAGATTCAAACACAAAATTGCATGAAGACACTAAAATCATGAAGGGTAAACCAAGAAATATGTCTCAAGCACAAAAGTTGAAAGAAGTCACTAATAAGGGTGGATATAGCAATATTCCAATCACAAAACAAAAACAAGATATTGCAAAAACCAAACATCAAAGGCCTTACTCTACAAAGTGTCGTCCATCGTGTGTGTCAGTTCTTAAATCACTGGTGGAAATGCAAATGGTAAACACAGTTACGAGTCAGATAACTATGGAAAAATGTATTTTTGGTGAAGCACAGTATGATGAAGACATTACCAAAGAGCAAATGAATGAGTTTTTCGAAAATACAGAAATAGGTGTCTCTGTTGTCTACGAATATATCAGGTACTCCGAATAACTTTAAATTGATCGAACAAATTATTTTATCTGTATGAATGAAACATTTAATAGTATCTAATATTATGTAAGACACAAGGAACACATGAGACATGGATTTCTGAGTGTTTTCACAAGATTTTATGCTATATTGCTAAGAACAAAAACAACCAACAAATAAAATAACATCAAGGAACTATACTGTTATATCCTGACATCATCAAAACAAGAACCTAAAGCACTACAAGCTTCACTTTAAAGTTGGTGGATGAATGTGGCAACATGTGATTTTGCACACTAATGTATGGAACACACCCATATGCTCATTTTGAAATTGGTGGTGGTAGGAAGCGAATGGTGTTGGCGTAAAGACGTCATCAAGGATCATGCATCATTGTTGGTACACCAATGGCTCGAAGAAACAAAACTTTTTATTTTAGTGTGATTCACTCTTAGGTGTTAATTTTATGATTTTGGAATCATTGGTGGAACAACCCCTCTAGGTTTATGTTAGTCATGATCTTAGATGTGGACGTATTGCCATTTTGGTCAAGTTTTGTTAGTTGTTATGTTGTCTTTGAACTTGTGCAAGTTTAGTTTATGAGTTATGTGTAATGTTTTGTCCCAATCAAATGACATTGGATTAATACCTATCCAATTTCTTATATATATGATTTAAAATGATAAATCTTATCTTAAAAAAAGAAAGATAAATCTTTATATTCTTTAGTTGATTATCATATTTTGTTTGTATATTATGTCATACAATTATACCAGTTACTTTGGTTGATTAATTCAGTATCTTATATAATGTCTTGCAAATATGGAAGGATATGTTGATCGCTTTCAATTATTCTTTTATCAAATGTCAACGTATATAATGTTTGCAATCTGAAATCAATGTCTTTAAACAAAAGTGTGGTTAGTAAAGACATCTATATATAACCTTGACAAAAAAAAAAAGGCATCTATATATAGTGTTTTTCATCCTTGACAATTTCTTCAAACATTATTGTATTTATTAAAAGAGATTAACATGTAAATATGTATACAATTGGTATTTTCGAAATAAAAATATTTAGCCAGATTTTGTGTATATTTCGTTTATATTAAACTTATTTTGTGTACATAAATTGTTGTATTTTTATAAACTTATTTGATTTATGTCATTGTCTTGTATACTACAATCAAGGAGTTTTATTTTCTCCCTATATAAATTTCAATATCTTAATCTGTAAATATATTAACCATATATTTAAAAACTTCCTAAAAATAGTCGAAACTACATAAGTTGACACGCAGCTAACCTTATCGTCATATCATATTCATCATATGTCACTAACGGAAGAACATGATACCAGTTTACATCCAAGTGAATGGCGCCCATTGGAATATTTTTATGTCAAATTTCTATGTGATTGCACATGAAAAGCAAAAACAATCCTGTAAAGAGTTGTGTCCATGGGCGTGTATTATGGGAATGGATTTCCTCCTGTGCGTTTTTCTCTAGATTTCTACAGTGTGGAATCTACACCATTAAATGTATTATCTCTCCAAATTTCAAGTTTTCAACATTTATATTTTAAGCATTAATTTTTTTTTCTTCCAAAGGTTGAGATTTAACTAAACCCTGCAGTCACTGCAGAGGATCCATTCCCGTGTATTCCCTAGTTAAATGCATGTATCTCATTAAATACATCTATCTCTTGAACTTCAATTGACATTTTCCACAATTTTGCATTAATGGACACTCCCATACGTTGGTTGGTCTCTTCGTATGCCAATGCATTTTATATCACACTATTGATTTTTAATATTTTTCAATGGAACAAATTCTCATTAAACTCGTTGATATCCCATTGACATTTCATCTTCCAAGCAGACATTAAATAACAATGTTATTTACCAAATGCATAAGATGAGTCCCCTAACATGCACACGTTCTTATATATTAAAAACATTTGACAATATGCTTTAGGGCTTATTATCTTCAGTTTGAGAGAGGTATTCATTAACAAAATGTTTTTGATCAACTCTCTTACCTCGTCGGTTGTTTTGGTCTTCGTAGTTCCTCCGGCCGATTCGTCTAAGAGTGAAATTCCGACAGGTTAGCTTTCAAATGTTTTATACGATGTTTCAACATCAGATACGAACAGAATGTCGAGTAAGATGTTTTAACATCGAGCTAGCAGAAAACAGACAAATCAAGTCAAATATACGAATGTTGAAATTCTAGTGCGTTAGTTAGAAATTGTTCTATGTGATGTTTCAATTTCATATACACAGAAAGCATATGTTCCGTTTAATGTTTCAACATCATGCAGTAAACAGATAACAAGCAAGAAAATAAATCACAAGAAAGTAAAGAACACAGTGAGTTTGTTGACCTAGTTCGGTGACAAACACACCTATTCTGGGGGCTACCAAGTCAAGAAGGAAATCTACTAGTGTAGTCCTTATTCAAAAGCTCTCAGCAAACTCCTCGTTTACACTTTATGACCTAGGACCTACCCGTCTAGACTTCAACCTAGGAACTCCTAGATCTGAGATCCCATCTCACAGTCCTATGGTCAATCACAACCCCTGTTACCTATCAGACCTCAAACAATCAATTTGTGAAGTTACCTTCAAACACAAACAGCTACGACCTTGCTTACAAGCTTTGGTGTAGCACAACGAGTTTACAACTCAACACACATTCCTTAACAAGTATCGAGATGATACAAGAAAAGCTTACAAATAAACAGAACTAAACTTGCATCAACCGATACAAGAGTAGAACACACAGAGAAGACGACTCAAAACCCTAAACACTATTCTTTTAACAATCTATGGCTTTGATCCATTACAACTCAACTAAAGGTCCAACTCATTGCATCAAGGTGATACAAAAAGAGGCTCATAAATAAAGCACAAGTCGAAACCCTAAAGACTTAATTCAATAACATTGAATTGGTGAATAAAATTAGGGTACAAGTCTTCCTTATATAGCCATTCAAAGCATGGGTATTTTCGTCATAGGCTAAAACATATATTTATATCAAATATTCTTTTCATAAATATATTGAAACAAATATTCTTTAGAAATATATTTCCAAGATTACTTCTAGAAATATATTTACATATATTTGTATCAAATATTCTTTTCAGAAATATATTGAAACAAATATTCTTTAGAAATATATTTTCCAAAATTCCTTCTAGAAATATATTTACATATATTTGTATCAAATATTCTTTTTAGAAATATATTGAAACAAATATTCTTTAGAAATATATTTCCCAAAATCTCTTTTGAAAATATATTTCACAAATAAAAATATCCATCTGAAAAATATATTTCTTCTGGAAACCCAAGTCTCTTGGACCACAAGTCACGTGAATAAAATCTTCATGGAATCTCACGTAACAAATCAGAAACAAATATGGTAACTCCTAAAAAGTAGGAACATTTTTAGGAACCGCCAAACACACCACCAATGAATCCTAAAATATTGTCTATATTTTAGAAACAAATCACCCAGCTGATTCTGTACAAAAATCTGGTTCTTGGTTAACAAGAAACAGGGCATGGTTTCCTTAATAAGACAAAGATTGTGTAAACCAAGCCACATAAACAGGGCACACTGAATTGTGCCAAGATGTTGGAACATCGTATCCAACATCATACATGAGTATTTGTTTTAGCAACAATGAAGCCAATGCTCAAATACCCAACAAAGAACGTGTTCGTTTTAGGCATCAGACCGGTTGTGAGAGTTTGCATAGTCTCTATCTCGTCTGTCGCGTCATTTTTCGAAGGTCAAAGCTATTTGGTTAGCATAGACTCACTAATTTTTATTTCACGACTGAACTTTTAATTTTCAAAAGAAAGTGGAAAAAATGTTCTAAATTACCACATTTTTATAAAGATTTAGGGTTCGGGGTTAGTTACATTTAGGGAAGGTGTTAGCACCCTAAATATCCATAGTATTCTATGAGAACCTCTTAATTTTATTTAATTTCTTGGCTATAACTTGCTTGCTTTTAAGATGGAATTAAAGTGGTGATTAAAAGAAAAATGACATTTTTTAGGATTTGGAAGGACTAGGTCATTTGTCTACGTACCCGTGAGGGATCAAAACCTGATAGTTCGGGGTAAAAATACCGATTGGTTTGTTTTGTGTTTTTTTATTAGTTTTGAAAAAGTTTTAAAATAAAAGTCAAGTGGCAAAATAAGAATTTGTTTGTGTTTTTTAATATTAAAAGAAAATTACTCAAAAATAGGATTAAATTGATTGAAATTTGATTAAGAAAATAAAAATAAAAGGGAATCACTTGATTGAAAATCAAGGTTTATTATGAAAATGATTTTTGTGAATTTTGGTTATTTGCATGTTTTTATTGTTTTTAAATAACAATTAAACATAAAACTAAAACTAACGTAGCAATAAAATAAAACGTAAGAAATTCGTTGTGAAGTTGGATCACTACAAAATCTTTTAATCTAAACTAATAGTTCTTGCATTTTTTGATATATAAATGCTAAATAAATAATAAAGTAACGACATGCATATTTTTGATATTACAAACTCCTAAAATACGATCTAAATGCAAATTAATAAATAACAGAATTACGAAAATAAATAAAGAAAAAAAATGGAACCAAAAACGAAACAAAATGGGGGTAATTTAAAATACCTTGAAACCGAAAGGGACATAAAGGAGTAGAAAAAGAAGAAAAACTCATCGAAAGAGGGAGAAGAGAGGAAAAACACAGGAAGCTTCAACTGTGAATTTCGGTGTCCAGAATGCACTGTGTGAGCTCTCTATTTATACAGAAAATTCACAACTAATAAGTGAAAAACTTTGGGAACAAGTAATTCACATATTAGATCTAGTACAAAAATATCTGAATTGAGTACAAAAAATATATTATATTGGGTACAAAAATATAGTATCCAGTACATAAATATATTATTGAGTATCAAAATATATTTCGGATCAAACACTAAAATAGATTAGATTGCCTACCAAAATATTTCATATTATGTTCCAAAATATTCTAGATTGCGTTTTAAGATATTTTAGCAAAACTTTGGGACAAAGAAAGCACTTTTTAATAATGATCAAATTAAATATTTAATTTATCATTTCCAAATAAAATTTTCTAGTGCTTACTTCGATCACACAATTATGTACCCCCATTAATTAAAGGTACACCCCCACTATATAATCTTAGGTCAAAAATTGGAGTATGACATCTTCAAACTTGCGTTTAGGGCACCTCTTGAGCAGAAGCTTGAATCTTTCTTATGCATCATAAAAATTCTCTCTGTCATACTGTTTGAAGCGTTAAATCTCATATTTTCTTTCCAAGTATTACATTGTAGGAAAGAAACGATCTAGAAATTGTTTCTTTAATTCATTCCAAGTAGCTTTGGTGCCATTCAAAGGTATGTTCATCCAGTCTTTTGCACGTTCATCTCAAGAATAAAAGAACAATCGAAGCCTATTGTCATATTTTGATACTTTTGGTGGGTTGATTGTACCATACGCCTATAAAAAGTTGGTGAGATGAGCGTTGCAGTCTTCAAAATACTTCCTTGAGAATTGATTTCCTTTGAGAGAGTTGAGTACGAAAGTTTTGATGTCAATTACCATGTGGGTTTGCCGATTAGAATTCTAGAGCTAGCTCATCTAGATTGTCGAGACTTCCATAGTCTCCAAAAGTGATTTATGGAACTTCACACATGTTGGGTTCTTAGGATATGATGAGAAATCACTAAAATTTGGAAGTGGAACGGCTTGTGCCTTGACTGGTTTTTATTTTGAGTGATCTTCTTTATTCGTTCTTTGAGTGATCTTCTTCCATGTTTTTCATTCTCTTGCCTTTTCCACATTGTATTCAAAAACCTTTTCGAACTACTATGCTTTTCATTCTTTTGCCTCCATAACTTCATGTGATGTCTTGTTGTGTCGATTTACATGATTTCTCACTAAAATGACTCAAAACACCTATGCAACTGCCGATTTTGGGAAGAAATAAAATTATATGAACTTAAATGAAAACAATACAAAATATTTCTTAAATCATAAACAACTTCTCTAAAACGTCTCTAAAATGACCTCATACTATACTAAAATGACTAAAAAAACATAGTTAAAATAACGTCAAATATCATGTAATCACTCCTACACGAAAACATTGAAGCTAAGTCGAGCATATACTTCGTAACCTTAAAGGTATAATGGATATGTGTTTGTTTTATTCAAATGTACTAAAATTAGAATCAACAGGTTATGTAGATGCAAGTTATTTGCCAGGTTCTCATAATGGTAGATCACAAACATGTTACTTGTTTACATGTGGATGTATAACCATTTCATAGGGATCTATGAAACATAAGATAACGACAAACATCATCAAATTATGCATAATTCTTAGCACTACATGAGGCGAGGTCGAAATATGTTTGGTTAAGGCCTATAATTCTACGCATACAAGAGACTTAGTGTTCATCTTTTGGAAGAATAAATACTACATTCATTTATGAAGATAATGCAACATGCATTTCTCAGTTGAAAGAGGGTTACGTCAAAGGATATCAAGCAAAATATATTTTACCAAAATTCATTTTCACTCGTGATCTTCGGAAAGAGTGGTGATATAAACATTCAACAATTTTGTTTGTGTGATAATCTTGTAGATCTTTTCACAAAGTCACTTCCAAGTAGAACTCTTCAACAACTGATACAAAAGATTGATCTTCATCATCTCATAGATGATTTTATGGCTGAAGGGGAGAAATAAATATGTTATGTAAAAGGATATTATGCTCTCTTTCCTTCGTCAGAATTTTTGCCATTAGTTTTTTTTAATAAGGCTATAATGAAACATATCATTGATGAATATTTAAAAGGAAAAACTATAAATAATAAGCTATTGTATGCCCTTATTTGATCTTCTAAATTCTCAAGCTTCCACTAGTGAATAAATTGTTAGCAGTATTTAATTATCTTTGTTCATTTACTTCGTTATTTATGTTTTATAAATAACACTCACCTTTCTTTTAATGTAAAGATAAACTTGTGAAGATAATACAAAACGCTTATATTGTCTTTTTTTTAAAATTTGTTATCCTCTGCGCATAACTGTAATTGCAGAGATTAATCCCCTGACTCTTGTGAAACCCAAACTGGTTGTTGCATGTCTAAGGATAAATTAAAACTTTGGTTAAACAAAAAATACTCATGTCATCTCATCTAAACACTCTTAAATATATTGTGTATCTTTGATCATGTTTTTTATATGTATTTCATTGCACTCCATCCATTTCGAAATGAGTCATTTTAGTAAAAAAAATTGTTTCAAAATGAATGTCACTTTTAGTTTCCAATGAAATAATCACTTTTTCTTTTCAATTGTACCCTCTCCGTTTCAAAATGAGTGTCCTTTTAGTAAAAAAAATCCGTTTTAAAATGAATGTCACTTTCAGTTTTCAATGCAATAATATTTTTTTCTTTTCAATTGTACATTCAATTTTTTTTCTTTTCAGTTGATTTTGAGAAGGCATGTGATTCTATTGATTGAGGTTATTTACAAGATGTGATGTTGAAAATGGGCTTCCCGACTCTTTGGAGGAAGTGGATTAAAGAATGTATCGGAACAGCCACAACTTCTATTCTGGTCAATGGGTCCCTTACGGATGAGTTCTCTTTGGGGAGGGAATTGAGGCAGGGTGATCCTCTCTCTACTTTTTTGTTCCTTTTGGCTACAGAGGGGTTCAATGTTTTGATGAATTCCTTGTCCGACTCTAATTTATTTACTGGTTATAAGGTGGGCAATAGTGAACCTGTTTTTGTATCTCATCTGCAATTTGCGGATGATACCTTAATTTTGGGAGACAAATTGTGGGCTAATATTTGAGCCATGAGAGCGTTCCTCTTGCTATTTCAAGCTCTGTCTGGCTTAAAGATGAATTTTTCTAAAAGTTAGCTGGTGGGGGTAAATGTATCTGCTTCATAGTTGTCAGAAGCGGCAATGGTGTTGAATTGTAAGGTTGGTTCTATTCCTTTTGTGTATATGGGTTTGCCTATTGGTGGTAATGTGCGGCGTCTGGCTTTTTGGGAACCGCTTTTTTTGGGGGGGG
>Ga0228711_1012300_pt1 | contig 10521 bp, 5 predicted proteins | sample MedpolnodulmetaG_2_FD_177996 | JGI IMG/M metagenome (GOLD analysis project Ga0228711, IMG submission 177996) | Root nodule microbial communities from Medicago polymorpha collected in Santa Monica, California, United States - brown nodules | ecosystem: Host-associated > Plants > Roots > Nodule...
AAAATATGAATATATATATATATATATATATATATATATATATATATATATATATATAATTATTTGAAGGTTGAAAAAAGTTTGTATAATTTTCTCTCAAAAAATAACAAACCATTATGTATTATTCCTCAATATAATTGCTTTATACGTACTGTAAGTCAACTTTAGTAGTTTTGTGTTGTTGGTTGCGGTTGTCCCCCATGGCAAGTGGATATTCAATCCATTCCAAATTATTTTTGAAAAACAATCGAAGCATATATTATTAATTTATTTTAAAAGATGAAAAATTTAAATTAGACACATTAATATACAGGAAGATCTACTTACAACACATTTTTCTTATTATATGTGAGAAGCAAAATGTACTCATATTTAAAATAGAGACGATTTTAAAAGAAATCATAGAATAGAATGTAAAAGTAGTTTCCAATCAAATTAGATTTTTTTATAGGAAAAATTACTTATATTATAGAAAATTGTTTTTTGGTCTTTCATATTTTCTTCCAAACACCACGAGAAGACTAAAATATCTTTTGTGGTAGTTAACCGTCATTCAGAAAGACATTTTAAATCGGTTATATTGATTTAAAAAATTATTAAACAACTTTTAGAAAATGTTAAATGACACTTAACTACCTTTAAGAGCTGACATTACTTAAATTCCGGTGAGAGAAGTTTAAAAGAAATTTGAGAAGTCTAAGGATAAATTTCCCATGTTTTATGAACTGGTCTAGCCCGAGATCCATTTTGGCAATTGAGCCCAATTATCAGACACGACACATGAGAACCATTATCTTGTCTTTAAGCTGTAAGTGTACGAAGTAGCAAAGGTCCAAATGCTTTTCACGTCCATGCTTGTATAACAAGTATCCTTAGACCTTAATATGTTCTCAACATGAATGGCAACTGTTCAAATGGTTCTTCGTTGTGTTCCCCTCAATATAAACAATGTATCCCGAATTTCAGGGAAAAATTTGGTATGCGTGATTATCTAAATTTCGTTGGTGGATGCATTAATTATAGTAGATTCTTCTTAAATCTTTTGTCTAGCTTTTGGTAATTTCTATTACTTGTATTAATGAAGATCTTGGAAAGATCAAGAATGAAGATTCAAGAGGTCTCAGAAGACTTTACAGAGGGAGAAATTTTGTTCCTAGGTCCCAAGACAACTTATATGGAAGCAAACGCCCAAAACGACGGGAAAAAAAAGAGAAAAAGGGGTCGGGACGCACTCACATGCGCCTAAGGAACATTCCATGCGCCTAGGGCATGGCGAGTAACACACATGCGCCTAGGGCATGGAGTGTGTGCCTCATGCATTGAAAAAGTGCGGGGAGAAAATGTCTTTTCTTGCTTTTTTGTGGGCAAAGCCCGCGTTTTCAGCCCAAACTCAGGTGGAAACTCTCCCTGTAAATACCACCTTCCTCATTCATAATTTCTCGTTCAGAACTGGAGTAGTTCAAGAGGAAGGCGATTCTAGAAGCTTTTAGAGGAGTTTTTTTTTTATCTTCTCCTTGTTTTTCTAGGATATGTTTTTATCTTTTAGTAATTTGTGTTTAGTTAGCATGTGTAACTAAATCTTATTAGGTTATGATTCTAAGATGAACCTCTATATATTTTTTTGAATAATTATTTAACTTACTGTCGTTTATTTATTTATTTTATGTTCGCTATTAAGTTTTATTATGTTAGATTTATTTGTATTGTAGTACAACCCTAGTTTAGGCACTTAGGTTGTGACATGACCTAATATTGATGTTTATATCTTGATATTTATATATGTCTATCTAGGAAGTAATTAGTTAAGAAACTAGACAAAATATACCGAAATCGAGTAGACTATAGCAGTAAGTACTTAGGAGGTGACTGATGGGGTAAATCCGCAAGTGCACGGTTTACCGATATAGTAATAAAGAGTATCGTTCCGACAGGGAGTTATGAATTTGATTTACTCTTAAACAATGATTAGATTGAAAGTTTAAAAGTTAAAAAGTTGCATTTTTGTTTTGAAAGAAAATAACAATAATAAAAACGCCTTGGGATTGTTTGTTCATCTTGGCGACAAATCCTTCACACTCCAAACCCTAAACCTAGAACCTTATGTTGGACCTATTTTCTAAATACAAGTTTCTCTTTAGCCTATCACATCTCCTTTCGGTCTCAGTGAATGTGTTTCTCTAGCAACCACGCCTATTCTCATGGTTGATTGCTATTGAAATTCTTGAAGCACGAAACTTTATTGTCACAAGGTTTATTGATTTAATACTTGTTAATTCATGATACAAACGATGAAATAGATTAGAAAATAGATTTACATAAAATTAGGGTTCAAGGCTTGGTTTGGTAGAGATTAGGTCATTAGACTCATCCAACAGTCCCAAGAGAAAGAAGTCTACTCACTCATGTTCATCGTAGACATAGAGAAGAAGAAGAAGTAGAAGAAGAACATAAGGGCCTGTTTGGTGCGCAGGATAACTAGACAGGATATGATACAATTATCCTATCCTGATGAAATCTATTGTTTGGTGCACCAATAGGAAAGGATAAATTAAACCTATTTTTAATCCTATCCTACCCAACCTTTGTTATTCTTATCCTTGATTTTTGGTGGGTTAGCAACTTGATAGCATAAAACTAGCATACGCGCGTTCTTTGTTTCTTCCACAATCCATGTTCGACTCCCGCATTCCAATTTCATTCCAATAAAAATTTCCTTTTCTTTCTGTGTTGCTTTCGTGAATGCAATTCAACTTTTTACTAATATTTTTTCCTGCATTGTGATTCGATATTTCCCCAAGTCCAATCATTTGTCTTGCTTCTGCTACTTGCTATTTATTTATTTATTCTTTTACGTAATTGCATATGTTTATTTTTTTTTTTTAAGAAAGATATGTTATTGTTATGCGATTGAATATGTTAATTTTTATTAGTACAGATTTTTTTTGTTGCAATTATATAACTATTTACTTACTCATTATTTTCTGATTGTCAATTAAAAATATGAAGAAAAAAAAATTCTTAGAAAGTATGAAATTGTTTCACAAGGATAACTTTGTAATTTAAATATAATATATTTTTTATAATGCAATAACAAGTGTACACCAAACGCATGATAGAATAAAATAATGTTATCATTTCTTTATCAAGTGTGCACCAAACGTATGATAAGATAAATGTTTATCATGTCACTATCATATCCTATCTTTATCCATCTTCTTATATTATCATGTCTCTATCATATCCTGCGCACCAAACGGACTCTAAAAGTAAATAACAAGAAAATAAAGATGGACTTTTATTCAAAGAAACAATTGTCACTTGTTATTTTCAAGAACAAAAGATGATTCAATATGTTTGCTAGCTGCTCTATTTATAGTCTACAACTACTTAAGCCCCAAGAAATACATCAATAGAGTGTTCCACAAGAAACTACGGGTTTTAGGTTAGAAATAAACTAAATAGGTAGATTGTCGGAGAAGCAAAAGCAGCAAAAGGCAGTCTGAAGTGGTGGCACGGCCGTGTGGCTGGAGGCACGGGCCGTGCCAACTTCTCTGGTTGGTAGGCTTCATATTTTTGTACCAAATCTTCGTATTTTCAACCTGAATCAGTTCCAAATCTCCTTTCTTTTGATCCAAGACTCAATCTTTCAAATATTTGTTCCTGAAATTAAATAACTTGCAATTGAAGTAAAATAGTTCTAAAAAGGAAATAAAAACATATAAAATCAAAATAAAACGAACTCAAATAATATATAAAAAAACACTAATTTATGACTCATCAGTGACATTATTAATATTGAGTAAAATCTGTTGAACCTATGGTGTAATTAATTAATTCTTAATTAAGGAAACAAGTACTATAAGATTTAAACCGAACCTAGTACAACCATTCTCCTAAACCCTTGGTAAGGTAGACGCTGATAGGGCTTCCCGTTTGTAGAACTATCAAGAGAGAGAGAGTGTGTGCTATGAGATACCTAAGATTCATAGATGGGAAACCCCTTTAGGAACATTGGGCTTCATTGCATTTGGAAATTTAGGAATGCCAATATAAAGTCTATGTTTCAATTACCTTTGAGGGAGTAAGACCCCAACACTAATAATTCTTATGAAGGTGGGGGATCTTATAGGATTTATAACCTTATACCGTAGAGCACGTATAACCTTAGTGTGGACCAGCAGGTGCAACCCAACATTGGAGGAATAGTCCTAAATCAACTAAGATAGTAAGGTCCCGCACGTAAAGATCATCGTGCGATCAGCAGGTGCAAGTTGACGAATCGACTAGGTTAGATCGTCCCAACGGCCTCATCACATGTATAGACTACTTAAGATAAATAAATATGACATGCATGTTACTTAATTCCAACAAATAAATAAGGGGGATTCGAAGAATCCTAACCGCTGCTTACTTTTCTGCAACCAATTCTGGTTACTTGCTCTGTTCGAAACAGATAATAATTGCAATATCTATCCTTCATCTCTTTTATTTTAATTTTTTAAAACCAAATAAGTAACGCGAATTGTTTCGACGAAACGACAATCCTTGTGGATATGATACTCTACTTACACTTTATTACTTGGTCAACGATTTTGTACACTTGTCTATAAAGGTGAGTAAAACACAAGAAGGGGTGTTGAATTGTGTTAACTTTTTCTTATTTTTAAACTAAGTCCAGAGTCTGATAGAGTTCAGAGTCTAGAACAATGTTCAGAGTCTAATGTAGGGGATAAAGTAAAGATAGAGAGAGAAGAGAAAGACACAAAGCAATTATCCTGGTTCCTTTCATAATCTGGAAGTAGTCCAGTCCCCCTTGCACTTCCAAGGAGATTTCACTATAATCCAATCTGATTTCAAATGCTAAAGCATACAAGCAAGAGACTTCAAATACTCAAGCAAACAAGCAAGAGATTTCCTATGCTCAAGCACAAAATCAAGAGACTTCTAAACAAACAAATTGCACAGAAATTAGTTTGGTTGAACACTTGATATACAATCAGTAGTGTTCAAAATACAAAACACTTAAGACTCTAGAATTTCTAAGATATGAAATTTGTTAAGAAATTCTAAGTAATTGGTGCATAACAATTTCAGCAGAGTTTTAACATAGTTTAAATGTTGTAGAGTCTCTACTGATCTTCAAGTCTTCATTCTTTTATATAGAGGTATGAAATAGACGTTGTAAAGGTGGCAGCACATCAAAGACTCGTTACTGAAGCTTGATCAATCACAAATGATTTGTTGCTTAACTTGGTTAATGTCCTGGGAATGAATAATTTGAAAACCATTCCTTGTATGGATAATTAATCAGCAGAGACACAGCTGTAGCTTGTACTATGCGCAAGAAATGTTGGAGTATTGGAGTAGTGGTTGTACAATTGTATTATTGTCCTTTCTCTGTCCTTCTCCAGTGGGTAATCATTCAATGCCTTCTAATTTCTCTGAAATATTCGTTGCTCCAGTCTTCTATTCTTCTACAAATTTGTGTCTTCAAATAGCCAATTAACCGACTTCACGTTCTTCACTTCAGAATCTGATGGTCTTCAGACTCTGGTGATCTTCAGACTATGACATTCAGCTTCTGATGGTCTTCAGACTCAGACTTGAAACAAATCTTCTCTTGTAAATTATTTTGCTTTCAATTGTTCTTCCAGAACCAATATCTTGTTTTAAGACTTATAAATTTTAGTCTATGGTACTGCACACTTGAACAAATATTAGCATATCTAATTTAACTTTTAATATCTTGTTATCATCAAAACTCAAAGAGGCAATGTTAAACACATTTTGTTCCAACAGTCTAATCCGACCATCATATGTGTAACTATTAGTAAATTATATTTGGCAATAGATATAATTAATGTTAAGTTTTCATATTTTAAAATACACAGATATTATTAATAAGGGGTATATTTAAAAAATGAGTAATAAATGCATTTAAAATTTGTAGAGTATCTTATATTTATGAATAAAAGCTTTTTCTTAAATGATTATATAAAAAGGGACGAAGGGAGTACTATTGTTCTTTGTTTCGAATTATGTGTCTCGTTTATAATTTAAATATAACATAGGTTTTTCTAACCTGTGCAAAATTGCACAGGATAAGGGTTGATTAATGCACCATATTATAAGTTTCTCCAAATCTTATTAATTAATCAATTAATTTTCCTTTTCTTAAAAATTGTTTTTCTTTCTCCTGCCTCCTCCTCCATTCTGTTTCGTTCTCCCTCTGGTTAGTAAATCTCTAGTTAGTAGATCAACAAAGATCTATTCTTAAAATCTCCATTCTGTTCTTAAAAACAAATTAATCCTCCTCCATTCTATTCTTAAAATCTCTGGTTAGTAAATTTCACTTCACTTTCTTATGCTGCCAAATTTTCTTCCTCCATGTTTATTCTTTTGGTCATTTACGTTTATTGAACTGGATTTATTTGTTGGGGTTTTCGTTGATCACACATAATAGTTACCAACACTGAAAAACCCATATACATTAAATATAATTTTTCAGTGTTGGTAACCCATATACATTAAATATAATTAATAAACATCCCCTATTAAATATAATTAAAAACCCATAACCTGTTGGAACAAAATGTGTTTAACATTACCTTTTGAGTTTTGATGATAACAAGGTATTAAAAGTGTCAATTGGATATGCTAATATTTGTTCAAGTGTGCAGGACCATAGACAAAAAATTTCAATGCTTTGAATTAAGTAAAGGTTCTAGAAGAAAAAATGAGAGCAATGGAATCAACAAGAAGGACGCTTGTGCTGCAAGAAAGAGGTTCTGAAGACAAGCGGTTCTGAAGAAGCTGACGTCATCAAAAGCACCTCTTCAGAAGCAGTTCACCAGAAGCTGACGTCATCAGAGGTTCTGAAGATCATCAGAAGCTGAAAGACTAAAGCTTTTCAGATGTTGTTTAAATGATTATTTAATCACGCCTATTATCAGAGAAGACTAGAAACATGAAGCAACGGCTAATTCAAAAGGATTTGAAGGCTTTGGATGCTTATTCTTTTGAGAGCGTTGAAAAAGGGAAATTGTACAAAGTGTACAACCACTATCTCCACTACTCTGTTTTTATGTCTTCTAGTACAAAAACAACAGATGTGCCTGCAACGGTGTTGCTCCAGACTTGGAATGGATTTGAAATTGATCCTTCATAGGACAATAACCAAATCAAGCAACAGATCATTGGTGATTTGATCAAGCTTCAAACGACTCTTTTTGATGTGTTGGCATTATACAACGTCTCTTTCACACCTCTATATAAAGGAGTGAAGACATAGAGAATTGGAGAGACTCACACAACAATTTACTAGTGTCAAAAACTCAGCTGAAATTGTTTCACATCAAAGTTCACTTAGAATTTCTTAACAACTTCCATATCCTAGAAATTCTAGAGTCTTAAAGAGCTTGTATCTGATTTGTATTGTGAACACAATGATTGTATATCAAGTGTTCAACCTCAAACAAATTTCTTTGTAATTCTGTTTGAATAGAAGTCTCTTGATTAAGTTCTTGAGCATAGGCAGTCTCTTGCAGTTGTGCTTGAGCATGTGAAGTCTCTTGATTTTGTTCTTTAGCATAGAAAATCTCTTGCAGTTGTGTTTGAGTAGTTTGAAGTCTCTTGCTAGTTTTAGCAGTGAGCAATTGTAATCAGATATTACATCTTAGTGAACTCTCCTTGGAAGTGCAAGGGGGACAGGACTACTTCCGGTTTGTGGAAGGAACCTTTATAATTGCTTTATGTCCTTCTTCTCTCTCTCTCTCTCTCTCTCTCTCTCTCTCTCTCTCTCTCTCTTTTTTATCTGTTGCATTTAGATTCTAAACATCACCTCAGAAGCTGAACTCTATCTGCTTCTGATAAGTGACTTCAATAGGAGAAAACGAAGAAAAAGCTACCACAATTCAAGCCCCCTTCTTGTGTTTTTTTCACCTTCATAACCGCCTCTGGCTTTTACGACATATGATTAGGGACAGTTAGAGGATACATGTTGCGTGATCCTAGCGCGGGGGCCTGCTCGTATGTGGTAAGGTGCATTAAAGCTGACGTGTTCCTTCAGGCGCAGATCCTTCAGGTGGTGTAAGTTAGGCCACATGTCAACATGAGATTGGTCTTCTGACTGGTTAAGAACTGTTTCCCCCCAAGTCGTTGATGCCTTTAAGACGTAATGGCTTTTAGCTGTAAGGAAGGGCGCATGATTGGGCGCCTGCGAATGTTGGCGCCTTTGATGTTTTTTGTTATGGGATGTTTATTTCGTCCTTGGGGAGTTGGCGTTCGTGACGAGTTAGTGGGAGTAGTTGACATTTAATGATTTGAACTGAAACGTTTCGATGGGATGGTCGTTCATCTTGCTTTCCACGTGTAGTCTTCTTGGCCTGTGTGTGCACCAAGCTTTGTGCATAACGCGTGCACCACTTGAGTGCTTTTCCACGTGTCCTTTTCTACTTTTCTTTTCTCACTCTACCTATTTTGCAAAGAGTTTTTTCATCGTTACCCTTCCAATCATAACTCTCCCTCAGAGACTTTTCCGCATTTCACCTTGTATCTTTCCGATTTTTCCGAGCGAAAATCTCTCCTTCTTTAGCTGAAGTTTGGGATTATAACGCTTTTGGGAACTCATTTTTTTCTTCATAGGCCACACAACTTTCACAAGGTATTTCCTCTTTTCCGTGCTTTGCTTAACTTCTTTATTTCGTGTATTATGGGTTTCAGGGTTGAAGGTGAAAGATGAGTGTTGATCTTGGTCATCTTGAAAGTTTAGTAGACTTGCCAACTGGTGGTAGTTCTTCCCTTGTTGGTGGGGAGGATGGAACTCTAGAGTGTCGGCGCTTTAGGGTAGGTACTGGTTTCACATTTCCCCTTATTACTTTGGAGAACCCTATCGTAGTTTCTGATTTTGAAGGGGACGCTTTGTATCGCAAGATATGGGCGTCTCTTACTTCTCACTTGAGGCGTCCCCCTTCTCATACGGAAGTTGTTTGGTGGTTAGAAGAATGTTCTAGAGCCCGCACTCATGGTTTCCCCTATCTTTTCAGGAGGGGCGGCGCTACGCGAATGGGAAAAGATGGAAGGTCTTCTCGCTCTGAGTTTTATTATAGCTAGGTCGATAGCGTTGTTACGAACGACTGTCCAACTGGAGGAAATTTCTTGGGGTGTTCCCAGATCTTGGTACTTTGAAGGTCCAAAGGGGATGAAGAGAACATGTAGCCAATTTAGAGGGTTTGGTTTCATCACGTACGATATTTTGAATTGAGAGTTGGATGCTTCCTCCTCTTTTAGTTAGTTTGAATTAAGGGTTGTCGCGTCATTTTTTGGAGGTCAAGCTATTTTATTAGCATAGACTCACTATTTTATTTCACGACTGAACTTTTAATTAATTTTTCAAAAGAATGGAAAAAAGTTCAAACACCATTTTAAAAGATTAAGGGTTCGGGGGTTAGTTATATTTAGGGAAGGTGTTAGCACCCTAAATATCCATAGTATTCTATGGGAACCTTTTGATTTTATTTAATTAATTGTGCCATAAACTTGCTTGTTTAAAATGGAATTTGAAATGATGAATGAAAAAAGAGACCTAATTTATCTACATTTTTATTGATTTGGAAGGACATGATCCTTTGCCTACGTACCCGTGAGGGATCAAAACCTCATAGTTCGGGGTAGAAATTGACGTTTGATTGGTTTAGTGTTTTTATTAGTTTTGAAAAAGTTTTAAAATAAAAAGCCAAGTGGCAAATAAGAAATTGGTTTGTATTTTTTTATATTAAAAGAAAATTACTCAAAATATGATTTAAATTGATTAAAGTTTGATTAAGAAAATAAAATATAAAAAGGGATCACTTGATTTTGAATCAAGGTTTATTATGAAAATATTTTTGTTATTTGAATGTTTTTGTTGTTTTGAAATAATAAATGAAGATTAAACTAACGGAGCAATAAAGATAAAAACTCGTGGATTTCTGTAGTGACGTTGGATCACCACATAATCCCTAACCTAATTTTTTTTACATTTTTTGATATATAAAGCGGTAAAGAAATAAAAGACACACACTTTTTTCATTTATGATTTACATTGGCCTATATACATTCTAAATCTATGTAATAAAATAAATGACAATAATTAAAAACGCTAGCAAAATGAAATGCAAAATAAAATAAAAATGCATGAGAAAAATAAACAAAATAAAATAAAAGAAAGCAGGAGAATAAAATGGGCCCTTGATTTGATCAAGGGCCCTGATCTGATCTAAGAATGCATGATTGCAGGCCGTTGGATCAAGATCTGAAGGGTAGTAGGGGTGAGGGTGCATGGTAAGACATGCACCCTAACACACTGGAACGGGACGCCCATATAAATAGGCTTTGTACAGCCTTTCCCCTCATTCTTCTTTTTTTTTTTCTCTTCCCTCTCCCCTCAATTCTCTCTCGCGTTCTTCATCTTTTTCTTTTCTTTTTCCCTTTTTGTTGTTTCGGTTCCCTCCTACTTTTCTTCCTTCTTTTGATTTTTTTCAA
>Ga0228711_1012303_pt1 | contig 10517 bp, 8 predicted proteins | sample MedpolnodulmetaG_2_FD_177996 | JGI IMG/M metagenome (GOLD analysis project Ga0228711, IMG submission 177996) | Root nodule microbial communities from Medicago polymorpha collected in Santa Monica, California, United States - brown nodules | ecosystem: Host-associated > Plants > Roots > Nodule...
GTGTATAGATGTTCTTCTTTTTTTTTTTAACTTTTTTATTCTTAGTGGTATAATATAGTCATTGTGATAAAAAAATAATTTTTAAATTTCAGGAGCAATACAATCATTTGTACTTTATGAGGTCATTTTTCTGGACAAATGAATAACTATATGAGCACAAATGAAAATACTTTTCCTATTGTAGTTGGTATGCATCTATGTCGACTTAAAGTTTTCGGTGGTAATTAGATTATCTTTTTAAATGTAACTATTTTTAATTTCTTAAAATTATTAATAATATATATCACTTAATAATTTTTTGTGTGTCGTATTAATAGGTCAGTATGAGATTGCCAATGCCTTCAATGAAACCAGGTTGTTTATAGATCCCAACATTGAACAATGTTGCAATACATGAAAAAGTATGTGCTACATCATGTATGGATCTATCATGTATATTCACTATCAATTTTAGGCGTTTGGTGCACATTCATGTTATGGACGATAGTGGGTCAACTACCTTTGTATTGTTTGATAGAGTTATTTCATAACATTTTGGAAAAACTGCAAAAGAACTAATCGAATCGGTAATAAACTTAAATATATTATTTTTTGTATTTGTTTTTTTTACGTAATAATATTATTAAAACAATAAACATTGGTTTTAATTGTTTGCTAATACAAATCGAAAACAGGGAAAGGCCACAAATGATTATCCAACACAGTTTGACACCTTACGTGACAATGATATGCTTTTCCAATTGAAAATCAATCAAAAAATATTGAGCAGAAGTTTTATACCTATGCAGTCAAAAAGATGTCCACTGACAATGCTGACAATGAAATCATTAATGAGTTTAAGAAAAAGTATCATATGGAGTGTCATGCTACTCCTCAAACTGGTCAGGAAGATGATGATGTTGATTTCATGGATCCTATTACTCCCAAACTGGCGATAATATGAAGGTAGTTAAATATTCTTTAAGTCTACTTTAAAATTATTCATTAAACTTATTAAATTAACTATTGTTATGAATGTTTATTAGTGTAGCTTCTTGGTGATGAAGCTAATTCTATTCATAAAGATACTCAACCATCCAAGTCTTTGAGAAAGAGAAATGCCGACTCAGATGCAACACATATTGACATTGATTGTCGAACTCAATCGTCAACAAATTGCAAAAAGTTGTCAAAATTAAGCAAGAACCTGGAGATTGATATTTTAGCCCTTCTTAGTCTAGACTACTTAGATTTATTTTGTTTCAATTTTTGTTTACTCAATAAGTACTTTCTTAATTGTTTTGGAAATTTATTTGTTTGACACATTTGCTAATTTGGTACTTTGGCACATGTGTCGTATATCTAAAAATAACATGTTTACGTTTTTTTTTGTCTACATCAATATTGCTCTATCATTTTAAAAATTCAATATTGCTCTATTGGAAGATTCGACGGTGACCAATTCAAGTATTGAGAACTAATATGATCCAAAAACTTGCATATTATTGTTTAAGGCGAGATTATATTAGTAGTTCCATTTGAATTTTTTTTTTATCTATCTGATGTGATAACAGTAATTCTAAATTACTTAATGTTTTCATGGTTATTGTTTTGGAAGCATTATTTCATTGACAATTTCCTTATTTATTAATCAATGCCATAATTAACTTCCCGTGCATCGCACAGGACTAAATACTAGTCTTATTTATAAAAGGTCTTAAGTCTTTTGGACAATTTTTTGGAGCCAAAAATGTTGTTGTACTTTTCCTTTCTAATTTTTTATTGTTTATTTATATTTTTTTGAAAATGATCGTGTAGCGTATTTATAAAAGATCTTAAGTCTCTTAGACAACTTTTAGGAGCCAAAAAAGTTGGTGCACCTTTCCTTCCTACTTATTTGGTGTTTCTTTATATTTTAATAAAATGATCGCGTATCTTATCTTATTTATAAAAGGTCTTAAGTCTCTTAGACAACTTTTTGGAGCCAAAAATGTTGTATTTTTCCTTCATAATTTTTTGCTGTTTACTTATATTTTTAGAAAATGATCTTGTATCCTATTTATAAAACGTCTTAAGTCTCTTAGACAACTTTTAGGAGCAAAAAATGTTGTTGCACTTTTCCTTCCTAATTTTTTGCTGTTTATTTATATTTTTAGAAAATGATTGTGTATCTTATTTATAAAAGGTCTTAAGTCTCTTAGACAAATTTTTGAAGCCGAAAATGTTGTTGAAGTCTAATGTACTTAAGGGGTTTTATTATTTGTCTTTTGGAAGCATTATCAATGTTTTTTTAATAACAAGGATTAGACCAAGGGTTAACCCTAATCCCTATCAATGATTTTTCATAATAAGAATTGGACCAAGAGTCAACCCTAATCCTTTATCTATTTACATTAGTTTTGGATGTATTTACGAAACACATCCAATAGCTAGCACCAAGATGTATGATTTTTGTAGATGATGTAGTCTTAATTGGAGAATCGAGGGATGAATTAAATGGGATGTTGAAGACTTGAAGACAAATCTTAGAAGCGTAAGACTTTCGTTTGAGTAGAAGTAAGACATTGTATACGTAATGTAATTTCAGCAAAAGACAAAGTAGTTCAACCTTAGAGATGAAAGTTGGAGATCATATCATACAAGTTACACAATTTAAATATCCTGGGTTCATTCTTTCAACAAAAAATCTTGGGTTCATACGACAAAATGACGGAGAAATAAAAGCAGATGTAAATCATTGTATTCAAGTTGGATGATTGAAATGGAGAAGAGCCTCAGGTGTTTTTTGTGATACAAACGTGCCGTTTAAGCTGAAGTGAAAAAATACCTGACAGTTGTCAGAACAACGATGTTTTACGAAACAGAGTATTGGCGGTTAAGAACCAACACAAGAATAAAGTAAGTGTGCACAGATGGGAATGTTGTGTTGGATGTGTGGAAAGACTAGATGGGATAAGATTAGAAATTACAACATTATATGATAATTGGGGTAGCACCTATAGTATAAATATTGTCATATTACAAGAGGTATACGAAGACCTGGAAGAACTATAAGAGAAACTATTAGGAAAGATTTATAGATTAATAAGTTGGATCTATATATGGTTTGTGATAGAACAAGATGACATATTTCAATCCATGTAGTCAACCCTGCATAGTGGGATAATGTTTGGTTGTTGTTGTTGTCGCCGTCTTTTGGAAGTATTAATTCATGCTTAACAATAACTATTATTTCATTTCATGGTAAACTACCTCATTTATTAGTCAATGAGATAATCAACTTCCCGTGCATCGCACGGGTCCAAATACTAGTCTTATTAATAAAACTTCTTAAGCTGTTTTAAACTACTTTTGGAGCCAAAGTTTGAGGTTAATTTTGTCATTTTAATATTTACATCTCATTATCATTATTAGTTAATATATATTTAAGTTATTATTATTAGTTAATATATATTTAAGTAATTGAACAAACTTTTTCTAAATTTGTGCCATAAACTACTAAATATGTTTTTTTTTCTTCCATAATCTTAGTTTTTTTTTTCGTTTTTTTATTTCATAATCTTATTTTGTTTTTCTTTCATATTATTATTTAATATATATTTAAGCAATTGGACAAACTTTTGCTAAATTTGTGCCATAAACTACTAAATGCATTTTTATTTCTTCCATAATCTTAATTTGTTTTTTTTTGTTTTTTTCTTTCATATCTTATTTAGTTTTTTGTTTGATGGACATCATAGTTTGTTTTCTATTTTTTCTATTTATTTGGCAATATAAACACCGATCCCCATATTTTTTTTTTATTTTTGTTAACTAACTTTTCCTGAACAAACTTTTGCTAAAAAAATTTCTCATTAAATTTGTGCTACCAAAGAAAAAGAAAAAGAAAAAAAAACAACACTCATCTAACGTTTGTTTTTTGTAACTAACTATGTCTACATCTGTGTCACTTTATGCCAAACCAATCCTCTCTCAACTCTGTATATAAGTAACATCAAATAGCATTTAGAAGTCATAAGTCATATTTCATCCTTCATCCTTCGATTTTGTCAAAAAAAAAATCCTTCATCCTTCGATTAAATCATCTTGCTTCAAATTAAAGTACGTCATATTTTAGTATCTCTCTATTAACGTTTATAACTTTGTCTAACTTTGCATGATTTATTTCTTCTCAATTCTATGTAGGTTGAATAATGGATTCTCATATTATTGTTATTGATGACATTGTTGCTGGAAAAATCGATTGGAAGATACATGTTCGTATAGTTTATCTTTGGAAAATTCTTGAATTCAACAAACCAAAACAGGCATTCGGTGTTGAATTGCTTTTGCTAGATGAAAAGATATAGTCATGTGTGATATTCATATGGTTCTATTGTACCTATAAATTTTGTTGTTAAATATCTCTGATTTATAATACAAATGTCTATGTTATGTGATGAAAAGGATTCCTATATATTAATTTTATATGGTTCTATTATACCTATCTATTTTTTATTAAATATCTTTGATTTATTCATGTATTTCACAAGCTGTATCTTCTGTTTTTCATCACCGTTAAATTAACCTGTTAAATTAAAAGAACCATATGTGAACTTGTTAGTTAAACAATTAGCCTATTAAATTTAAACAATTAGCCTATCAAATTTGGAGGTGGGGATTTATTTGTTTTGGCAGGTGTTGTGCAGTTTTTGGGTTTGTGGGGTCTTTTTTGTTATTTTGAGTTCACTAAACTTTCTTTGTGGGTGGCTCTATTTTAATATAATATGCCGTTAAAAAAAACAAAATTAAAACTACTATAAATTGATGATAAATGAAGTTCTTTACTGTGTTTCATGACTGAAATATGGACGTATTGATAAAAATATATTATCTGGTCATTGTTTTTTGTTTCAAGTTTATATTTCACATTATCTTTTTTATCTTTTTATTCACATAAAATCACATAATGTTTTATTTATTTTAGTTGTCAAAATACAAACTTCTATTAAAAGCAAGGATTTCAAGCAACATGGAGATTCTATTGAAGAGGATGCGTCATACACTATACAGAAGTTATTGGTCTCATTTAATAAAGGAGGCAATTTTAAACCAACAAATCTCAAATACAAGCTTATAACGGTGTTTTAATAGGTTAGTACTTTATACAAAACTTCACAAAATAAATATTAAACAGATTCCTTTATTTTTATATTTTTATAATTTCTTTTTTATGATTCTACAACCACGTTTATTTGCATATGTCATTGGCAATGTAGTTGGAAGGACCGACATTAAGGATGTTCAAGTAAAAGGAAATATAACAAACCTCTTGGACTTACTCTTGAAGACCTTGAGTTAGTGGAGTTTTTTTATCTTTGTTTTAACTATGTATATAGATTTTTTTTTTATCTTGAAGACCTTGAGAATGGGTCAACTACCATTATGTTGTTTGATAGAGTTATTTCACAATACTTTGGAAAGACTGCAAAAAAACTAATGAAATCGGTAATGAACTTAAGTATATTATATTTTTTGTATTTTTTATATGTAATATTATTAAAACAATAAACATTGGTCTTAATTGTTTACTGGTACAAATCAAAATCAGGGAAAGACCACATATGATTATCCAACAGAGTTTGACACCTTATGTGACAAAGACATGCTTTTCAAACTGGAAATCAATCAAAAAAATGTTTACTAGAGGTTTTATACCTATGCAGTCAAAAAGATGTCCGATGACAATGAAATCATTGATGAGTTTAAGAAAAAGTATCATATTAAGTGTCATGTTGCTCCTCATAATTGTAAAGAAGATGATGATGTTGACTTCATGGGTCTTATTACACCCCAAACTGGTGATAATATGAAGGTAGTTAAATATTTTTTATATCTACTTTAAAGGTATTCATAAAACTTATTAAATTAACTATTGCTATGAATATTTATTCGTGTAGCTTCTTGGTGATGAAGCTAATTCTATTCCTAAAGATACTCATCCATCCATGTCTTTGAGAAAGAGAAATGCCGACCCAGATGCAACACATATTGACGATGATTGTTGAACTCAGTCGTCAACCACTAAATTGCAGAAAGTTGTCAAAATTAAGCAAGAACCTAAAGATTGATATTTTAGCAGAAAGTTGTCAAAATTAAGCAAGAACCTAAATAACGTGTTTACATTTTTTTTTTCTACATTAATATCAATCTATCTATAAAAAAAATAAAATAATATTTGTCTGTTGAAAGATGTGACGATAACCAAAATCATTTGCGTTGGTGACCAAAATCAATATTCCCTCTTCATATAGTGGCAAAAACTATATGCATGTCTAATCTTAAATAATATTTTGATCTTTGCCTTAAAGGTGGATGTCAAATTTAGATAACTAACACTCGATGTCTACCCTACTCTTCACTAATTAAGCAAGTGAAGACCACATCAAAAAAAATTACCCTATGGTCAACACATTACTTACATGAATCTTATTCACTAATTTTGAAATATCAATGAAATTATTTATACAATTTCAAGGTTGCTTATTTACCTTTACATATGTTGATGACCATGTATTATAAATTTATTATAACACTCCAAAGTCTTGATAGAACCACTTTAAAAGTCCTAAAACAGGGACCACAAATAAGGGGTTGAAGGTGTTGGTAAATCGTTGGTCTACAAACTGATCAAACAAAGCATGAATTGTTGGATGGTAAAAGCCAAAGAGAGAAATTGTGTTAAGATTATAGTAGTCTTAACTTTCATATCGGTGCATCAACCTTGCGTGATTGGTATCATTTTTTTACCAAGTGTGATTGATATCAGCTTGATCAACTTCTTAATCCATGTTCATGTATTAATACATGAAAGAAGCACATCATCCTCATGGCTTTCATCGCTGTCAACATTGTTTAGAAACCAACAATATGTCACCTAAAATACTCATAATTCTACAAATAATTTCTCAAATCCACAAATTACTCATAGTTTGTTAAAAGCGCAAAGTAATTTTTATGTGAAAAACCAACCTTAGAAAGATGTTAATTCTACGAAGTGGGTGTTTGAATAATCATACCACTGGCAAGAGTTTTTCTTTTTTAACTTTTTTCTTTTTGAGGGAATTTCTTCATTTTTAACTTGAAATTTATACTTATCTAAATTTTCTTTCTTTACCTTAACAAAAATCACCTTAAAAAAAAGTTTGTCTGTTTGGATACAACTATATAAAAGAGATTATTTGCTATCAAATTGATTCAATATTTTGATTCTTATTTTAGGATTTTTTTTTAGATTCTAATTTTTGTTAGGAGTTGTAACAATAGGATGCACACTCTAAAACTTGATTCTAATTTTTCTTCAAACTGGATCTTCATGTTCTTATGCCAATGAACTCAAAGAGTTCTCAGACTGGATTTTAAATGTTGGAGATTGAAACATTGGAGAAAACAATGATGGGGAAGATGAAATTGAAATACCAGATGACATGTTGATCAAGAATTCAGATGACCCAATTGCTTCAGTTGTTGATAGCACATACGCATCACTGTTGGAGAGTATGAGCTATCTTTCATTTTTTCAAAGCATGACAATTTTAGCACCTACCAATGATATTGTTGATTCACTGAACAATTACATTTTATCAATAATACCTGGTGAGAAAAAAACGTACTTAAGTACTTAAGTGCTTAAGGCGGAATTAAATTAATATTTGCATTTAGTTATTTTTTTGTATCCATCTGATGTGATAACGAGAATTCTAAATTAACTCAGGTTTTCATTGTCATTGTTTTGGAAGCATTAATTCATTTACAATTACCTTATTTATTAATCAAAACTATTATATTATTTACAATTATCTTATTTTTTTATCAATGCCATAACAATTACCTTATTTATTAATCAATCAATGTCATAATTAACTTTTCGTGCATCACACGGGTCTAAATATTAGTATTATAAATAGCACATGATTGAATTTATTGGCTAAGCACTATTACATGGTACCACTCCCAGCCTCACATACATTTCGTGCGGATGGTTATATGTTTGGTTAATTACGCCACTGTAGTGTATGAGTGGAATTTCTTATGATGGAATAGACATCCATACTGACCAACGAAATCAATTATTGCTTTTTAAGAAGGGACTACTGCAGGATGCCCTCCTCCACATATATATATCTTGGTGGACCCCATAGTCTATGTCAATATTTTGATTAAGGGTTTTTGTTAACGTGTGTCCCTGGAGTACTCTTAAATTAAGTAATTATTCTTTAAAAATGTCAAAATTTTCAATGCACTGAAGAAAGGAGGTTTTACTGAGAAATTGTGCTTATCATTTGCGGAGGTTTGTAATCATAGTTGATAGCAGTAATATGGTTTTTGTCTGAACCAGTAGGACCAGCACCACTTTCAGAAAAAATGTTTTTCTCCATGGATCTTTAACTATGACACGATTAAGTGGCTGAGCACAGATCGTGCTCTGATACCAATTAAATGTAGGAAAAACACAAGAAGGGAGTTGAATAATGTTGCCTTTTAAAAAAATTCTATGGTCCTGCACACTAGAATATGGATTTCCTTTTTTAATTTTAACAATCAGAGAATATGAGTTTGAATATGGGTTGTGATGAATTGGATCTCGATGGAGATGGTTGTGGTGGAGAAAACGAGGACATTTTGGTCCGTTCACATAAACTTTAGATTAGTCAACAAGTGAATCAACTAATCGGCAGTGTCACCTCAGCCAAATAGTGACGTGACTATCATTAATTGGGTTGAGGGACTTGATTTTAAGTGATTAATATTTGCAAGTCATATTTAAAATAATTAGTGAGTTCATGGACTAAAATTCACATGATCCTTTTTGCAGGACCTAAATGTCTAAATAAGACGTATGTAGAAGCAAATCACCTATGTTATTTTATTTTATTTTTTTTACTTTCTCAACCTGTAGATTAATTTAATGGTTGAGATTTATGTATGTAGAAGTTAAGAGAATAATTTGTAAAGAGGATCAAAAAATGTACATTTCCTTAAATAGAATTATTTGTATATTTTAAAAAAAAAGTTATTTGTGGCAAATAATGTGTTTTTTTAAGGATGTAGCAAATAATGTGTTGTTACCCGTCCGTATGCTTATACAAATAGCATAGAAATTTATATTAACATTATAATGCAATCATTAAAAAAGGGGTAATATATATTCTCCATTTTTTTTTTTTAGCAAACCAAAATGGAATTAATAGATCAAAAGGAGTGATTCATCTCGCACAAGGCGTGCAAAAGAGAACAACTCAAAGTTTGTACAAACTCAAGTCACTAGTGCCTCAATAAACAGACCAAAAAATAAAAAAAATAAACAGAAGAAAAACAACAAATTTACAGTAAAACTCCCATGTAGAATAGAGGGTGTCTCCACCAGTCATGATAGCTGAAAGAAAAGGTTGACAGACACGCCTTTAACCACTGAAAGGAAATAATTTTTACACTGTCTGTCAACTGATGTAACTCTGATGCCTTTTGATTAAATACGTGGTTGTTCATTTCCTTCCAAATAACCTAGACACATGCAAGCCAAATTAATTTTAGAAAAGAATATGTGAACCGCGGTAACCCCGCTAAATGACCAAACTGGAGAAGATGATCACGAAGCACCTCTGGAGCAACAAAAGTTATATGTAACCAATGTGAAACAGAAACCCACAGATTGCCAAATGTGGCACAATTTAAAAATAAATGGATAGTAGTCTCCTGAAAACCGCACCCTCCAACACACTGGTTGACATCATGGTGAAGGACACGGCGCCTCACAAGATTATCCTTCGTGAGTAGACGGTTGCGAAGAAGTCGCCAAGCAAATAAAGAAACTTTAAGTGGAACATGTTTATGCCAAACATTATCAAATAAACCCATAGAAGGAGGCTCATCCACTGATGTAAGAAGATGATAAGCCCTTTTCACTGTATAGCCAAGAACAGGACCGAGCAACCATTTTCACCTGTCAATAGTATGATCCTGCAAAACAATATCATGCAGCAAAGCACAACACTCCCTCACACACTCATCCTCCCACGCAACAAGCGCCTCCTCCACAACCATGCGCCACCCCCTACGCCCCACCCCTACTCGCCATAACCTCCACCGTCACCCCCTTATCATCAGACAAATCAAAAAAGGCGGGGAAAGCGAACCCGTAAGGGAACACCTCCAACCCAAATGCCCGTCCGAAAATAAGTCGTACCACCTCCATCAATGACTCTACGAACATTATCATCAAACCAACTCCCTACCCCCAACCCTACACCACCACGAATGCCTGAGACCATGCGCCACCACATGGAACTATCACGCCCCCTTCCTTAAACCGACCTCCAACCTCCCCGTACCTAGCCCTGAGGACTCGATACCATAACCCTTCCTTATCTAACAACATCCTCCAACACCACTTTCCTAAAAGCGCAATATTAAACTCACGCAGTCTCCTCACCCCCAACCCTCCATACACATTTGGTAAACAAATTGAGTCCCAATCGACCCAAGCAATTTTCCTAAAG
>Ga0228711_1012304_pt1 | contig 10516 bp, 4 predicted proteins | sample MedpolnodulmetaG_2_FD_177996 | JGI IMG/M metagenome (GOLD analysis project Ga0228711, IMG submission 177996) | Root nodule microbial communities from Medicago polymorpha collected in Santa Monica, California, United States - brown nodules | ecosystem: Host-associated > Plants > Roots > Nodule...
AAAAAAAAAAAACATTGTTCCTTAAGAACACGAAAGACACAAACATTTCAACAATTACAATTAAAAAAAAACATCGTTCCTTAAAAACATACAAGATACAAACATTTCAACAAATTACAATTACAGACACAAAAAAAAACATTTTTCCTTAAATAAACTGAAAATGCAACCAAGTTATGAATCAGACATCATAGAATACAAACATTGCGATTACCTGAACTTCAGAAAGCTTTCCTTCATTGAGCACTTTGAAAAGGGCGAAACCCGCAGGGGTTTCAAACAGTACCAACATTTTATCACTTTTGGAACAACCCTGAAAAACAAAAGCATCAAAATAAAGCGCTTTTAGAATAAGCAAAACGAACAGAGAAGAAATCAAGTTGATAGTTTCGTAGAGAGCGAAAAGTATTGACCTTATGTGTTGCGGTGTGCAGCAGGGAAGATGAAACAGGAGAGACGAGCAGCAGCAGAAGTTGAAGCTTTTTTCTTTATAGGGTTTACACTATTTCTCTAGGGTTTCGACTTTATTTTATTTTATTTTTCATTTTTATAAATTTTATTATTATTTAGACATACCTTTTTATTTTTTTAAGGATTATTTATCACTTATTTCGATTTTAGTTTATTTTATTTTTCATTTTTATAAATTTTATTATTATTTAGTCATACCTTTTTATTTTTTTTAAGGATTATTTGGGCATACCTATTTCTTTATAAAATTAATTTTTATCCACACACATTTATTAACATATTTTATGAATTAACCCAAAAAGATGCTATCATAATTTGATTAGATTTATAAGTAAAAAAAATAATATCGTCATTGTAAACAGATTAAATTATTGTTATGGTTTTTTTAAGGATATTATGAAACTTTTGAATATTTGAATTGATTTATTTGAGTTTACTAAGGTTCCACTATGTGGCAGTCTATTATGAACGCAAAGGTAGCGTTTTAAAATGGATTCGACAATAGATTGAAGATGAGTCTTCTTTCTTTTGGTATGCGCCATGAATTAAATTTGGGAAGTTGTATGAACATATTTTATATGTTGATATTCATGATGTCCACTTACTAATGTGGTTCAAGATGATACTTGAGCGTTGGGTCGTTTATGTACCCAACTTCCTTCTCTTGTAGTCGAGGCTATCTGCGGCACCCCCGATGTGTTGGAATGATCGGATTCATGATGGCTTTGCGTGTAAGGGTAATCTAGATGGTATTTATTCGGTGAAAGCTGGGCATAAGTGGCTTCTGAAGTGGAATGCGTGAGGATGAGGTCGAATCATGGAAATGGATTTGACGTTTAACTGCTCCTGAAAAGTTTATATTTCTATATTGGACGGTTTATCATGATGTTGTTTCTACGAGGTCGTTGCTGCACAACAAATGTATGCTAGACAATAATAATTGTCTGAGGTGCCTCAGTAGTGGTGAAAGTATGATGCACTATTTTTAGGATTGTCTGTTTGTTAAGCATCATTGGCTTGCTCTTGGATTTGACAATGTTAACTTCTATTTGGAGAATTCTATAATCACCTGGCTCAAATAAGGCGTGTTTAGCCAAATAATCGTTTATTCTCTATTGCTCTTTGGTGATTTGGTGCGCACGAAGCCCGTTTTATATGGAGAATGAGATAATTTCTATTTTCTCCTTAAAGGTAAAAATTTACAATTTGACAACTCTTCTTCGTTTTGTTTTCTCTTCGGCTTTATCCACAAATATATGAGGTCGTTATGTGACTTGGCATCCGGAAGAGAGTATGGTCGTTGTCTTGAATGTTGATGGCATCAATTTTGAAAATCCTGGTATTTCTGGTTTTGGTGGCGTTCTTCGTAGGAATGATGATAGTTGACTATATGAGTTTCCTGGAAATGTTAGTATTTCCACAATCATACATGTAGAGGAGCTAGCTTTGTATCATGACTTGAAAGCAACTTGGAAAAGAGGGTATAGGGATGTGATTTGCCACTTTGACTCGACTATGGTGAATCATTAACATCATTATCAGTAATGTGCAGGATTTATTGCAAAGGAGTTGGAGCGTCCAGTTAAAGCATTCCATGAGGGAGGCAAATTTGTCCGCGTTAATTTCATGGCTCAACTAGAAGCTGCAAGTTACGAGGTTTGACGTGAGTTTTTGGAGCCACCAGAGGGTTTGCTTCCGCTACTGCAGGCCAATGCTTGGCCAGAGATGTATCATAGAGACCAGCTTTTAGCTGTTTTTTATTATTTTCATTTTGTCAGCTTCTTTTCCCAAAAAAATATGCAGTATTTATTTCGGAAAATAACTTATGGCACGTTTTTAAATTAGTTTGATTTATTCTTATAAACCAACTTATAAAAGTAAAGGTTGAATGTATTTTTATCCCTATAAATATTTCAATTTTTTGGTTTAATCACTCTAAAAAAATTCTAAGACTTTTGGTTTTCTAAAAGTTTTTCATCACCGTTTTTTTGTTGGTACTTTTAATTCAACTCATGTGCATCATTGAAAATTTTGAATTTTTTTCTGACAATCGTGCTTAGAATTAAATATTGGCGGTTAACAATTCATATTTTGTTAAATCTTTTAAAAGAAATCATATTTTGTTGAAAAAATTTAAAAAGATTTTTATAGTATTTTAGACCTCACTACTGAAACTCATTAAAAAATATAAAGGGTACACATGACTTTGCTTAAAAAGTAAGGACCAAAATTCAAAAGTGTAGTCTCTGAATTTTTATGGGACTAAAATGAAAAGTTTGAATATTTATAAAGACAAAAAATACAGCTTATATGAAAATAATTACTAATCTTTTCAAATAAACATGCAATTACTAATCATTTTTAATACAAATCATTTGAATTTTGGTTCTTATGATTATTAATCATTTCTAACAAACCTGCAACTACTGATTACTTTTTAACAGGGGTCACTTGAGTTTTGGTCATTGTACCGCATATATTATGATCAAATATTTTTGACAAATAAAATCAAAATCAACTCATTTTATAGTGTCAAATGCTATTCCTGTTGCAATAGCATTGCTCTTGTTGCAATGAGATTTTATTTTTATTTTTTTGTACGATGATTATTTTAAATTTTTTGAGAGCAATAATTATTATTTTTAATCAATAACTTTAATATTATAAAAGTAATAAAATATTTTAAATGAAAGATAAAAACTGGGTGTAGAAGTCACACCAAAACTATGTATAACATAAACATATATTGCTAAAAAAAGACAAAGATATGTGAAAATTATAATCACCTCTCTTAAGGCTCTAATGACACATAAACCCCATCTAGTTAAAAAGAAATAACATTGACCTCCCTTGTTAGTACTTTGTTAATCTATGTTTTCTTTTAGGAAAATGATTGGTAGACCAATCATATTTTCATACCACTCATACACCTCCACATATTTGAGAGGAGAGAGATGGATGAAAGGGAAGATAAACAAAGTGTTTGTGGAGTATAGGCCACATGTCACATGTTTATGTGAAGGTTTAAGTGTGTATGCCACCTATGAGTGTGCATGTATCACCACTCTTTCTTTTATTTGGTAAGCTCTTATGTAAGTTCGGATGCTTCCTTCTTCTACGGTCCAACTGTCCAAGCAAATTCCACTTCATTGACATTCAAGACAACAATATTTTTAAAGTTTATTTCCACCATAGTGGATATTTGTGCTTATGCTTGAGGAGGCTATAATGGATTTTGCAGTGACGAGCAGGATGGTCACAATAACATGCTTGGTCATTCCCAAATCGAGGGTCAAATCTAAATCAATTTCACCATTTTGCTTTTTTAATTGTGAGAAAAATAATCCACATAAATAGTTTTAATGACTTACGATTCTCTTCATTTTTTTCACTTCATTTATTTTCTCAATATCTTTTCACATGGATGATTCAGATGAGTAAAAATCTTCTTCATTTTTTCACTTCATTTATTCTCTTAATAATAAAGTTTTTAAATTTTTTAGGATGCATAAATTTGAACTTTGTAAAAAAAAAACTTTTTTATTACACTTTTGCATTTATTTATATATCTAAAATTATAGTTATCGAGCAAATGAAGATAAGAGAGGATATAGAGGATCTTAACTCATTTCAGACACATTTCTTGTGTCCTCTTTGATTTGTTATTTTCTTTTTCATTTGTACGATTGAATAACTTTTTTGTTGTCAATAGTTTATTAGGTAGAAATCCACCGTAAGGTGAATAAATATATGTCCAAGGTTCGAATTCGGTCTTACACATTATACATTGTCTCTGCCAACTGAATTAAATTTATGGGAACTACGCTTGAATAACATATATATTTATTTTTATTTTAAAAAAAAAAAAAAAAAAACTTACACAGATATACTTACTAGTACCAGCATTAGAGTATCGGTGTTGTTCACAAATTACACAATGCTCCAGGACGGCTAAACAAGGTAACTGGGTAAAAGAAGAAAAATTCGACATGGATATTCTCAGATTGCATCACTCTAATCAAATATTCAATGGTGTAATTCAACGTGAGTTTGAATCAACTATTTATAGAACTAATAGGCATGGTAAACTAACTAACCAACACTATTGAAAAAGTTAGCTATCCTAATTGACCCAACAGAAATCAATTAAAGTAGTTATATCGACTGAACCAATATGCCGCAAATCTCCACGTTGGTCCAGAAACAATCCTAGAAATATAAGAGCATATTTGGCAGTAACAGGTTTAGTCTTCAGTGCCCTGAAGAGAGCCTTCTCAGCAGAAAGAATCTGCACAATACTATCAGGCTACACTGCAATATTTAAAGAGCCAAGTTCAAGAGCAATAAGGCGAGCACCAACAAGCTGCCTAGCCATAGCAGTCAAATTGGGTTCAATGGTGTTCATCCTTCTCTTAAGATAATCATAGAGTTGAGCTCTATATTCCGAAAGAGATAAAACTTGGTCGCATAGCTCTCCAATATTTGCCGAATCTAGTTCACCAATTTCAGTTCCCATAGATATCACAGCTGCTTCTTTCAACGCTGCCCCAACTTCCTCTGGCAAAAGCTGAAATATGTTTCAGGATAAAAGAAAAATATTAAACTACTAAAGTATGTGAAACTAGATATTTGTTTAAAGCATCACAGGTTCATGAAACCGTATTTTCAAATATGTTAGGTAAAGAAAGAGTACGAGCATACTACACAAAGTCTAAATTATCAAGACTTAAAGTAAATCAAAATGGTATCCGTGTAATAGTTATATATGCAATGCAAAAGTGTAAAACAATTGGGGGCACATGAGTGACAAATCATATTTCTACCTCAGAGAAATCGAGCTCTGCAGCGTTAATTTCATCAACCATCAGCTTGACTGCCCTTGCATATTGGATATTATCCTGAATGATTTCGCTAAGATCTGGAAAATGCCAGCCATACCATTCTCGAACCCTCATGGCATATGCATTCAACTCTTTATCAAGATCGTCAAGTAAACCAATAGCCTGCATGATCAAGGTGTCCACCTAATAGAAATCATTTTAAGGTCAGGAAAAAGTTGTCATCCAAAGAATCAAAGGTATCAGGCAACAAAGAAAAAGAACAATGCACAAACCAATAGCCTGGCAGATGTATTCAACTCTTCATCAAGATCGTCAAGTAAACCAATACCCTGGCCGATCAAGGTGTCCGCCTAATTAAAAAAAAATGTCAGGAAAAAGTTGTTATCAGGAGAATCAAAAAGTATCCGGCAACAAAAAAGAAAGAACAATTAATATACAAACATTTGCATTAGTGATTAACATAAACTATCGTCTGTTCACACAATCAACAGAATATATACCTTGTCTGCACTATGCTTCAACTTGTATATCGATAGGCTACGAGACAAACCCAACCTCATTGGATCCATATCTTGAACAGCGAGATCAGTTACGAGTTCCGTCAACTGATATCGAATACCTCGCGTTAGCTCCATAACAGCTTTGTTATGAAGACATTCGATTTTCTGAAAAGTAACCGATAAAGTTAGCTATTTGATGAAAGACGTGTAAAACGGTCATCACAAGTTACTAAGGGGGACTTCAGTAGCATACCAGTTTTTCCTTAATGCTATTCCCCAGCTTAGCATCAGCTACACATAACGTCTCATTGTCACAGTGAGGACGAAGGAAGTTGCGCAGACCTTTGCTAGCTTTTCCATCAATCAATAACCTAGCTTCCTCTGTAACTTCTGATATTGTTGAGAAACATGGCATCCATGAAAGGTTATTATATTGATGATAGTGAAAATGATACAAAATGAAAGTTGGTTACAAATGAGTCAACCTTGTGACTTATATAGTAGCCAACTAGTACCCTAACTAACTATATTCTCTAACTAACATTAACTAACAATTGAACTAACTATTATTCTTAATAGATATAGTTTCAAACTTAGAGAAAGCTAATCAATTTGACCACCTAATTATGCATAACTTGTGGTTAGCTTCATAAACTACACGAAACGTGAATAGAAAACAGACGCGTATAAACAGATTAACTATGGGAAGAGATGCAGAATAAAACCTTTCTTGCAGCGTCTGCTCTAGAAAACTCTCCTCCCATAAGTCCTGTATAAAGATGTTTGAATAATTCAAAATAAATCAGATCAAAGTATGAAACCAATTTATGAGATATTAATGACCTGAAATTGAGAAAGCTTTCCTTCATCCAACAATTTGAAAAGGGCAAAACCTGCTGGAGTTTCAAATAATACAAGCATCTTATCACTTTTCCAACAAACCTGAAAAACAAAGCATCAAAATAAATCCTCTTCCAATAAGCAAAACTATCAGAGAAAAAAATCAAGAGTATCGACCTTATTATATGTTATCGTGTGCCGCACGGTAGTAACAATCACTAGAAGTCGAAGCTTCTTTCTTTAGTAGGGTTTACGCTATTTGTCATGGGTTTCAAATAAATTTATTGTCAAAAAAATCAAGTTTATAAATTTATTTATTTATTTTTTTTAAGGCTGAATTTATTGATCTATTTTTTTGAGGGGAGAATGGTAGTTTTATTGATTTATTATAAATAACATATAGTTAGGATTTATTTTTCTCAAGTAGTTTGGACAGTTTAGTGGTAAACTCGTGGAGAAATGAATAGTTCAATGTTCAAACACGGCTATTGCATACCAATATTCATAAAGCTATCAATTAAATTACTCTTATGGGCTTAGGTTTTTTTGTTACATAAATATGATTTAACCTTTTCATCATTGGATCGGTTCCTCTAGAAAAAAAAATATTGCATTCATTGTTTTTTATTTTTAAATGTTTTATTTATATTCACTACAAAATTAATTTCAATGTTATTATACCAAAGAACTCCTGAGAACAATGGTAAGGAATTTTTTCAGGTTAACCGGAGCTTATAAGTTTGAATTCATTTCCTTAGAATGCAACGGCATTAAACGGGTGAGGCTTACGTTACCCCCTCATGATTTGGGGGTATTTACCCTTCATGATATCAACCAATCAAATTGAACAATTTACTAAATCAAATATGGAAAGATTTTTTACATATAATTTGTTATTTGCATCTTTACCCCATATTCAATTAATGTGTTTTTATTTTTCCGATCAAAAAATTTGATGAGACATTTTATTTCCACGTTTCAATTGTTTAGACAAATTTTCTTCTTCTCTTTTCTTTAATGTTTTTTGTTTCAAATTTTTATTTTTCTACAATTTTTTGCACCATATCTTGTTTTTTTCAAGCTTGGATCCGAAAAAAATAATTCCAAAAAGTTATTTTTTCTGACATCAATTATATTTTTTTTTCTTAATTAGATTATTATATATTATCATATGCTTTTTTTTAGGAAATATTATGATATGCTTGTATCTATCAATATTAGTCTTACCTTATTTTATCTATAAGATGACCAAATGCTATTAACTTAAACAAATATTTTTTGACAAGTTATAAAAAATGAAGACTTGTTTTAGTTCTTGAGAAAAATTATAAGACCTAATTTAGTCTCTGAAAAATATATAATTCACTTTTGTATTTCCAGAAATATAAAGAGATACAACTTAGTCTCTACTTTCTTTACTTTTTTTATAGATGAAAGAAAGATAAAGGAAACAAAATAAGATACTAGCAATTTTTTGAAAGATATTAGCAATTATTTAGTAGTATAGTATAAGAGAAAATTAAATAAAATCATAATAGAAAAGACATGTGTATTTATAAAATAAAATAAATATATTTAAACAAAAATTAGATATGATAAAAATAAAAATAAAAACATTACAATAAATATAAAATATATTCTTTAACAATTTTCAAAATATATCATCCAATTCAGGGAAGTTGAATATTTTCCGGTCAATGTGATAACCACAATTTTGATTGATCTCAATTTAAGTCTCATTGTTGCTCATACATTCAAGAATAAATTTCAAATCATCGTCAAAAAAGGAACAAGCCACATTTCGACTAATCACGAGTTAAGTCTCATTATAGTTCATCTGATTTACAAGTTAGGTCAAACAATTGACATAAAATAACTAACAACAGTTTGATCAACAACAAGTTAAGTCACACAATAGTTAATCTGATTCAGAAGAAAGCTCAAACCTTTGCCAGAAGAGTAAGGTTAGGAACACTCACTTTTGAACACCCTTCCTAATACTCACTCTCTTATTGGTTTAAATCATTCTACACTTTGAAAATTGAACCCCCACAAAGTGGTGGGACATACATTGATTTCATCAAATAAATAAATAAGTGTTAACCACAGTTCGAGTAATCGCGAAGGCTCGCTATAGTTCATTTGATTCATAAAAAAGGTTTAACCTAGGTTATAAAATGATATGACCATATTTTTATGAGTAAACTACACTCCTCTCCCTTGAAATATGTTTGAATTACACTCTACATCCCTCTTATGTTAAATATACACTCCCCCACCTCTTATGCAAAACATATTAGAAAACATTTCACATTTAAAATGTATTTTGTGTTCTAAGTTATAAAATTAATAACAAAATATTTAAATTTAATCATCACTGACACTTAAATTACAAAGAAATGAATTATTTTTTCTTCTTAAATGGTGTTTTCAAATCTGTAGATATTGTAGAAATATTTACTTATGTTAAAATAAAGGCTTAATTGCATGTTTGATCTCTTATGTTTATTTTAGTTTTTAAGTTGATCCCTTATGTTTTAAAAGTTTCAAGGTTGTCCCTTACATTTTAAAAGTTTCAAGTTGGTCCAAAGCGTTACTCACGTTGGAATAAGTCAGTCCCTTTCGAGACATGATACTGAGTTTAATAAAACCCAAAAAAATTTAAAAAAGGTTTTTAACTGATTTTCTATATAAGTTAAGTTCTATCGCCCATATTGTCAACCCGAATCTTTAAATATTAAGTGACGGAAGGGACTAACCTGGGTAACGTTTTGGACCAACTTGAAACTTTTAAAACGTAAGGGACTAACTTGAAACTTTTAAAGCATAAGGGACCAACTTGAAAACTAAAACATACATAAGGGATCAAACATGCAATTAAGCCTAAAATAAATTAAAGTGAAGTGCATTTAATTATTAAGGGAGGGGATTGTAATTCAAGCATCTCATGGGAATATAAGTTTTATTTTTCAACGGAGAAAAGTGTATATTTTAACTCAAGAGGGGAGGGGAGTGTAATTCAAACTTCTTTTAGCGGATGAGAGTGTAATTTGCTCTATTTTAATTGATCGCATGTTGAGTTTCATTTTGGGTTATTTGATGCAGAAGAAATGTTGAACATTTGTCAAAAAAATCAAATCACAATTTAACTGATAAAAAGTTAAGGCTCATTATTATTCGGTTGATCCATACGAACAACTCATTATAGTTCATTCATCTGATAAAAAGTTAAGTCTCGCTGTTGTTATATCTGCAATTTGATAGAAAGGTCGAACCTTTGTCGGCGAATGAAAAAACCATTGTTCGATTAATTAAAAGATATAATCATTGTAGTGTTCGAGTAACCTCAATATACATACATACATATATATATATATATATATATATATATATATATATATATATATATATATAAAATAAGACATTTCTTTAATGATTTTGTTTTGTTTCAAATTAATAAAGTCGTTGGAATAATTAGTTCATCTAATTGAACATTAAGTACGACTTAATCATGAGACCCCATTAATTATAAGAACACTATTCTTAGGGTCCATTTGGTTTGAGAATTAGGAGGGGAGGGGAGAGATTTTAACGGAGGGGAGGGGAGATATTTTAATTAAAAACGTGTTTGGTTCGCAAGGAGAGGGGAGGGGAGGGGGAGAGATTTTAAAATTATTTTACTGTTTTACCCTTAAACTTAATTAAATAAAAGAAACTACTTGATTTTACAATTTCAAAGACCAACCAATGACAAACACACATCTAAGTTGCTTATTTTATCTCAAACTGGCTCATATATTTTCCACAACAAGACATGAACCGGTGAATTAACATTAAAAAAAAAGGATCAACAAACAATAATAA
>Ga0228711_1012308_pt1 | contig 10514 bp, 3 predicted proteins | sample MedpolnodulmetaG_2_FD_177996 | JGI IMG/M metagenome (GOLD analysis project Ga0228711, IMG submission 177996) | Root nodule microbial communities from Medicago polymorpha collected in Santa Monica, California, United States - brown nodules | ecosystem: Host-associated > Plants > Roots > Nodule...
GGTATAAGCATAGTATCCTAGACGGTAGCAGGTGGGCGTTGGTATAGGTTTTATGACCTATACCAACGGCTTTTGAGACCTTTACCAACAGTTTCTGCCGTTGCTAAATGGCAAGTTTCTTGTAGTGCGATTGATCCACTAACGTAATCCCCACCAATTATGTTCTTCACCAACTAACGTAATCACCACCAATTACGTTCTTCACCAAAAGACTCAATATGACTATGAATGCATGGACTTTCAACCAAAGACTCAACAATGCATAATTCATAACTCTATATTATACAATTCCCACTATCATATGATATCTTCACTAAAACCCACCATTTGTATCATTAAATATTTACATCCATACATCAACAAGTCAACATCACCAAAAATCATCATCAAATCATCATCATAATCATCATCTTGATCTTTGTCAAACATTCACCACAACAAAGAAGTAAAATCTCATCACTTAGCAATTATAACATTTTAGACAAACAACCAATTACTCCAAGTTAATCCACTTTTCGTGAACACATTTCATCATCAAACAATCATTAAACATCATATTAACAATAGCTAACAATCTTTTACAAGTTAATTTAGCATAAACCATCATTTTTCAAAGTACGTTTTTTTTCTTCAAAGTTCGTCTAATTTTCATTTTCACCCAATTCATCATATCTCATGCATATTAATCCTCAATTCAATCATAATCCAACATATTATCATAAGCATAAAGTCATTTAAAATCTAACAAGTCATATTTCAACATTTCATCAAAGTTCGTCTATTTTCACATTTTTCATCAAAAACCAAGTTATATTCTCTTATAGTTCTTTATTAATCCTACATGGTTATTCTATGGGAGCTTCTACGGTGCAGTCACGAAACTGACTTTTTTGAAAAAGTTAATTTTGATCTTAATGTTTGATTCATTTTTAAATTGTTGATTACTGATTAATGATCAATAGTAATTCATTTAGCAATGCTTGCAACATCTTGGACTTACATGTACTATTTTATCATTGAAATCTGTAACATGCAAACATAGTTGATGATATTATGTAATAGTCTTAAGTGTTACACTTTGTGGGGTGTTACACTTATAACAAGGTAGGATAAAATTAGATTAAGTATAGTCTTATATATCTGATGATACTATGAGGACTGAACTTTTGATGCCACTATACAAACAGTGAGGTGTTACTCATTACATTTTTGATGTTATAGTATTAACTTTACTAAAAGAGTCATTTTCATGACTTCACCATAGAATTTTCCTTATTCTATATCCATCATTACAGGAAAAAAGATATAACATCATCATTTCATCTTAGAAAAATCATCATTCGACTATCTTAAGTTCATGTTCATTTCTAATTCAAAGTTCGTCTCAAATTCATAAAACCATTTCAAAATCCAAGTAAATGATGCTCCAGCAACTTTATTAATCAAAACAGCATAAAAAACCACAAAAGAAACGCAACATGACTTAAGTCATTTAACAGCAACAACACAACACAACACTTCATATTTCCAACTTCTCAAAATACGATTTTTTTCCCTCCAAGTGCGATTTTCATAATTCTTGCGCCATTTAAAGTCAATTTCTCCTACAATATCAAGTAAGTGTTGATTATCCTACTTCATTGCATTTTTTTGGTTGAAATTTTAAATTTTTTTTGAAGAAATTTAACATTTTAAGATTTTTAAAAATTTGGCTTGCATGTTAGTTTTTAGGATTGTTAGTGATGAATTAAGTTAGGAATTGTAGTTTAGATGTTGTTTAAAGCGAAATATGATAGTTTTAGGGTTTTGAAAATGTTTGATTTTAACCTGATTGAAATATGGACTCTAGGTGTTTGTTAAAATGTCTCAATGTGTTTCCTTTTGATTTTTTCAATGTTAATGATAAAATTAGTTAGAAATATGTTGATTATAGTTAGTTTGACTGCAATATGGTAGTTTACGGATTGAAATGACACTGCCAAAATTTAAATGTTGTTGTATTGTTAGAATGTTGTTGATTTGTCCGTATGAAAATGTCTCATTGATTTTCTCCTTTTTGAAATGTTGTGCAGATATGTCTCAGAGGGATATGTCTTAGAGGCCTAAGAGGTCTGGCAGAGTTAGGTTAGGGAGGCAACAATCCTCTACTAGTAGTGCACAGATGGAGAAGGAAGCAGTACGCTTTCCTTTGCCTGGTCGAGGGAGAGGTGGGGGCACAAGACTTCATAGGGTTGATGTTGCGAGGGGATCATGGTCACAGATGGGTCCATCACATATGGTGGACCCGACATAGTATCGGCATGAGCATCATCATCATGAGGAGTATCAGCCTCAATATCAGGAGGGGTATCAGCCTCAATATTAGGAGGGGGTATCAGCCGTAGTATTAGGAGGCGTATCAGTATGAGCAACCTCAATATGACCAGCAGCAGTATGAGCAGCCTCCTCAGCAGCAGGCTGATCCTGGTATGGAGGATGAGAGCTTTCCAGGGTGGCCTTATGAGTTGTCGCTTTTACCGGACTTCAGTAAACACTTGGCATGCAAGCTTTGAAGCGATAAAGTAGTAAGTATAATTGCTTTATTTAATTCAATGATATGTTACTAATTATTGTACTAATTATTTTTACTTAGAATATTTCATGTTTAGTTTACTTATTTATTTTTTTAACGATATTTGTTAGAATACGTGACTTTTTTTTTTACATATAATATTTCATGTTTAGTTTACTTATTTATTTTTTTAACGGTGTTTGTTAGAATACGTGACATTTTTTTTACTTAGAATATTTCATGTTTAGTTTACTTATTTATTTTTTTAATGGTGTTTGTTAGAATACGTGACATTTTTATTTTTACTTAGAATATTTCATGTTTAGTTTACTTATTTATTTTTTTTAACGGTGTTTGTTAGAATACGTGACTTTTTTTACTTAGAATATTTCATATTTAGTTTACTTATTTATTTTTTAACGGTGTTTGTTAGAATACATGATATTTTTATTTTTACTTAGAATATTTCATGTTTAGTTTACTTAATTAATTGTTTTTCTTCTGTATTTTAGTTGCAAATGGATCACAAGATGACCGACGTCTCACAGGGGAAGAAACTTAAGCTTCAAAGCTTGATACTTCCGTTGTCGGTAGATGATAACCGTTGGTTATGGGACCTGGTGAATGCTTACGGTCTTACCCCCGTCGTAAGACTTGGTACGAAAGCATCTCTCACAGGCTCGTTTGTGCTTTGACTGTGAGATGACATGAGGAGACCAGCTGCTTCCATCTGTCTGTTGGAGAGATGACCGTCACACTAGATGATGTGGCGTGTCTTTTATACATCCTCATCGCTGGAAGGCTCATTGAGAAGGATCAGTTATCTCATGATCGGGGCGAAGAGTTGATGGAGAATGAACTATTGTTTACGGTGGAGGATGCGGTGGAGCAGGTGAATAAACATTTGGGTGGTCATGGCAGTTACAGAGCCCTAAAACAAAGTTATGAGGAGCTGTTGAATAGGTGTAACCAGTTGGTGGAGGATTTATCAGAGGAGGAGGAGCAGGGTCGTGTTAGGCCCGCCTGTGTTAAGGCGTTTTTGTTGCTCTTGCTTGGCTACACCATTTTTGCCAGCAAGAACAGCAAAACCGTTAATATGTTGTGGCTGCTTGCGATTCAGAATTTGGATGAGTTAGGCGAGTGGTCATGGGACGGGGTGAGACTTGCTTTCTTGTATGACTATAATCTATTGTGGCTAAAACAACACTCATTTTAAAATGGAGGGAGAATATTCATTTTTATGTGTGCATTTTTTATAGCATTCCTTCTGCATGCTTAGCAAACTGAGGATTTTATCAAGGCCGTTTCAAAGGCCCCAACAAGAGTCAAATATTGTGGAAGTTCTCGCTCAATTCATAAATGTGTCGCAAGAAAATATTGAGGCCTTACCAAAAGTCAAGAAGGTGACAACAAGACTTTTCAAAATCTACAACAAGAAGAGCCTAACTTGAAACAAATTCTCACTGTGTTAATAAAAGTGTCGCAAGACAACATAGATGCCTTGACAAAAATTCAATAAGTTGACAACAAGAATTGTGAGGCATCTTTCATCAACTTAGCAAAACATCTTGGACGACTCTCCAAAGAACTAGTTGACATGGCTAGCAATTAACTCCTAGGCAAAGAAACTCGCAATGCATGTGAGTCGGAGAAGAAATTGGCTTATATGGAGATTGAGTACACAGTGGTAGAAGAAGACAATTTTAAAATGCAAAAATAGTAATATGAAAGAAAAGTCACAAGTGAGGCGTGTCAGTCTCTAAGAAACACTTGAGACTCAACAATTGGAGTCTAAATGAAGATTCATTTGATAGAAAAGTAACGAGTGAGGCGTGTCTATTGATGATTCCTCATTAGTCACCATTTTAGAGTATTTTTAATTAAATTTTTAGTCTATTTTTATCAATTTAGAATTATATTGAATAAATTGTTGTTTTTTTATTTATTGAATGAAGTAGTGTATCACTACCTATCATTATTATTGTTGGTCAATGGCCACATGACCAAATAAGTGAAAGGAAGGCACAACATACTAACTGATTGAATCTCGATTGTTAAGGAGTATGTCGTTTTACAGTCGTTCAACATCGTTGACAAATTGAGAGGTTGAGTGTTTTCACTTTGTGATTGATCGGGATTCTTTCTTTTAGGATCACCATTATTAATTATATGTCATTTTGACAATTTCACACAAATTAAAAAATGCGATTAATGTTTCATGATAAGAGAAAATATGAGTTACTAGCAATTTACTTCATGATGAATGGTTCTCATTTACATCGCTAAGATCAGGCTAACGACCCATTCCAATTTACTTCAAAATTAAACGTTGTACCGGATGGCGGTAAACAAGAACCACATGATCAAGGCAAAATCACTTCACCAACAAACCATATAGGTTCTTAGAATTCGAAATTAGACCTAACTCAACTCAACCCTACAAAGCCATATTGTGTGAGCCACAAAACTGTTTGTAAGATGAAGACCGCCCAAACCACAACCGTTTGAAAAATGACTAAACACAATCCCCACAACCAACATAATGAAGGTGGAGGCAATGAAAGCGCCGCAAACTTGCCGGAATTAAGGTGGATATGGCTGGACTGCAATTAAGGTGGAAATTCCAACATTGGTCAATAACGTACAAGTTGCTATAATTCAATACCATTATTTACATACTATTCTTTTATTGATGGAAAATATGGTCCTACTGTAAATGTAATCCCATCAAAGTCCTATATTGATGCATGATTGGGATTAACTTTATTGTTGATTCTTAGTGCTTGAGAATATACACAAATCCTACGACTAGTCCAATAAAACTATACCACTTCAAACCCTTAAAGCTACACAAATCATAAGTTTGACAATAATATCAATACTCCCTATTTTGTCAAATATAAAAAAGATTCTTTTTTTAGATTCATTTAATAATTAATATATTTGCTTTACAATGTAGACCAGATACATTAACTACTCAATGAACTTAAAAAACGAATCTTTTCTTATATTTGAGACCGGAGAGAGTATCAATATTGAGTAAAACTTTCAAGCACTGTTCACAATTGCTAGAAGGAGTTTCAATTGCTTGCATTTAATGTTGAAGAGACTGTTTATGTCCGCGGCTACTGTTCATTGTTTATTTTATTTTGTTTAATCGTTTTTGTAAATTTTGGTGGACATTTAATATTTTAATATTAGAGAAATGATTCAATTAGAAGTATGCTTGCCTAGGCTTTCTCCATTCTCAGTTATTTATATGTCATTTAGTATTAATTCATGTCATTTCTGTCGCAGCTCTTTTGTCATTTCTCATGCTTTGCAGGTCTACAAACTTTCTATCACAATGGTGAAGCTGAAATAAAGTCTAAAAAGTTTCCCTACCACAATTAAAATCAAGTAGTATAATATTCTTTTAAATAATTTTCATAGGGGATGTCCCACCATATAAAACCTATACGTGCCTATGAGATTATGCAAGCTTCAAATCAAATCTACAATCTACAACACAGCTACATATCTCCTTCACACAATCTTCTTATTAAAACAATTTATTTGCTATAAATACCATCTGACTGCCCAAACTTTAATATATATTACACATTAGTATTTGTGACAGGGTCAACTGTGTCACTTAATATAAGACGGAAAGAGCAATACATACAATTTATTTTCAGACGTCCCGGTGAGTTGTCCACGTGTCCAACATTGTAAGATTAGACGTTTTTATTGAGGTTAGAACTCCAATTGCTCCATTTGTGTGCGTGAGTTTTTAAGATTATTTTTATTTTCATCTATCTATATTAATTGAATTCGAACCTCTTACCTATTCATTTAATAAGTGAAATTCTAGCCCTAAGCTACTTGGCAAAAATCAAAATAATAATATATTTTTAAGGTTTCTGGTTCGATTCTCTTCGGTGTCAATTTAGGTTACACTACTAAAAAAACAAAAATTAGTGAGGGATATTTAGTGAGGGAAAACGTGAAATCTCTCTCTAATTCCGTCACTAAATTTTGCGACCAAGGAATTTGTGAGGAATTTTATTTTTTCCGTCACTAATTTCCCTCGCTAATTTTGCTTTTTCTAGTAGTGTTAGGTTAATTTAACTTCTTAAAAAAATAATATTAAGAATAGTATAATTTATTTTCAACAAAAATAGAGCGCCAAATAATTTTCCTAAAAAAATAATTAAATAATTTTCCACAATAAACTAATCAAAGAGATGATATTTACACTCCCACCGATTGTTATTTATTTCCATAAGAATCAGGAATAGAAATTATTAGAAAAGTTTATAATTTTCATATATTTAAGAGAATGTAATTGTTATTCCAAAAGAATTACTCCAGAAATTTAATGAAGAAAATTGTAACTTTTATAGCTTTAGTTTTTGTTCCTGTGTTGTGGTGGTGTCGTGTCGTCTGTAATTCCACTCGTGCGTCGTCGTGTAGTCAATGATCGATTGTAATTCAACCCATCGGTCTGTGGCCTACTGTAATTCTACCTGTTCGTCATCGTGTAATCTGTGACAGATTGTAATTCCATCCACCGTCTGTAACCAACGTCACGGGCAACACACTAGTAATTATACATAAATAACTACAAAAATTCAACCATTGTAGGTGAAGCAATCATCAATAAACCCAAATTGCCACTGTGCCAAATTGCATCGACTAAACATAATAGTCAGACAAGCAGAAACTAGCAACCTCGTTAAAAAATTGTTCCTTGTCAAGGTTGTTGAAGCAAATACTTCGAAAAGTGTCATTCAAGAAATATATTCAGAATTCTGTAAAAAAAAAGAAAAAAGAGAGAAATCTTTGAAAGTAAAAGCCATGTTATGTTCTATCGATGCAAATCTTGCTGAAATTTGCAGAAAGAATTTAAAGATTGATAGGGAGTCATCAATCAACAAAACTATAGGGGAAAACCATATGATAGTAAATTAATATAAAGATGCAGTATTACATTATCGCTATCCGGCAGGAACAATCTTGAGGGACCATGACATTCTTCAAATGATTCAATTATTAATCAAGATAAGTTTCCTGGAGTATGAAGCAGTGTTCAAATCAAACTGAAAAAGACAAATAAAATAAAACACAAGTCTATCAAGAGTAAGATTGTTCCCTCTTGTAGCAGTAGCCATTAGTTCAAATTGACAATTTTATACCAGGAGAAACATTCTAACCAAAAAAAGAAAAATCAAGTACAGGGAAGGAACTTTACTACATCCAGTGATTGAAAAATGGTTTATACCACGGGCAATTGAAATACATTAAAAGTCACGTGATTAAAAGGGCAATCCGGTGCACTAAAGCTCCCGCATACGCAGGGTCTGGGAAGGGGTTATACCACTCATGTATTGTACGCAGCCTTACCTTGTTTTTTACACAACAGCCTGTTTCCAGGACTTGAACCTATGACCTTCCAGTCACGTGACAACAACTTTACCAGTTGCGCTAAGGTTACCCCTCAAAGAAAAGTCTACACAATTAAAAAGTCACAAAATTATCAAAGAAAAAACATCCAACTATAGATTATTGACATAGTAACAAATATATGCGGTGAAACTAAAACAATATTTCTATTAAATCAAGCCTGAATAACTTAAATAGAGTTGGATACACAATCAAAAGTACAATTGTAAGACAGCAAATTATTTAGCGGTAAATTTCAACAAATGTTTTCAAAGATATCCAAAAGACACATCCAGAGGGCCACAACTTTTCATGATTCTCAAATAATCCGAAACACAAAGGAAAAAAATGGACGCATAATTCTCAAAACTGATGCCATTGTTTATCCTCATTCCAAAGCTCCATCATCCAAAATGTGACTTCAACCAACCTATGGAATAAACATTTGTGAAATCTATGTCCAACACTGCAAATAATCTGATTGATTAATCTTTCCAAGTCTACATTATTTATGTCATTCCCCCATTAAATTATTTCCTGCTTTAACCTTTTAGTCTACTATTAAGAGAGACTGAATTTCCTTTTGGAAGAATCATCTTCCCATTATATTTTAAAAAGAAAAAAGAATCATTCAATCAAGAGATTACAAAGCACTTAATAATAGGAAAATAGATAATCATTTAGGAAAAGCTTAAGTGCACGACAGTATTTTCGTCGCAAACGCACGAATAGCTTTTTTTATTGTCATTTGAGTTTTTATTGTCATTTGACTCCATGTTAGTATCACATATATGTTTGTTTATAAGAATTTGAGACATTACATGCACCTTTTTCATGTAGTGGTGCTTTTTCATATATATCACTCTACCTTCTGAGTTACCTCTCCAATGATGTGTCAAAAAGTGAATATATATTGGAGTACATAGTTCCAGGATGTTTCCACTTCTAAGTGTTTATTTTATCTTCTTTTGTCTTTTATATTGAAAAAATTATAAGCTAGTATCCATTAAGAGAGAATCTCACATGTAGATCAACACGTCGTGCAGTTCGTATGCAGATTCTCTCGTACCATATAGCAAGGCTCAATCATTTAACAATATAATAAGTCAACATCAAAATATACTTGCAATCTATTCTATTACTATGGAATTACAGATTTCAAAACAACACGTACACATAAAGAAACTTACTTTCAACAAATTGAAGCCAAACTTTCAACATAATCCTTGGCGAAAAACCATGGTATTTCATTACCACCAGCTTGCTCTACTCTATTATCTTTCAAATGATAGCGAATTGCTTTGTCTTTTCGATAACTGACCAATAATAGTATGCCACCATTCTCAGAAAGACACAATGGGAACATAAACGATTGATAATGAATCCAATCACTAAACCTATCATCTACTTGAACATTCTGAAAACTGATTTTGATGAATTGAGTCCAAGATTGTTCGACTCCAAATTCCAACATCTGCCATATAACAAAATGAGTTTTCTTGATATAGTGAGAAAAACAAAGGCAGTCCATCAACACAGAAATAGTCGGTTCAACATCTGGCACTTCATCAACACCGCGAGGGGTCTGAAATTGCTTGTATGTCTCGGTACCAAGATCAAGGGAGATTATCATGAATTGCTCAACGGTAATATCCTTATTATATGAGTTATAAATGGCCTTATTTCGAATGGCAAACCAATTAACAGTGCCACTCCAATACACTCCTTCGTTCTTACTAATGCCAAGAGTAACAGCATGGTCAAAAGGAGGAAAACTTGAAATTTTTCTCCAAATATTATTACTCAAACTGGAAACTTTCACCTCACTAGAACACAAGCGCACCACCTTATAAGTTCCAGTTGAATTATCATACCCAAATGTGAACCTGAGCCTGCAATATACGCCGTTGGGACGCTGTTTAAAAGATCCTAATTTTTCAGATATTATCCCAGTGGCTGGATTCCAGATACGAAACCAAGTACGTACAAATTTCTCACTGTCAGAATCTCCAACCAAACAGACCAATCCATTGCAGGAACCAACAATTCGTGTACAATCCTTGTAACTTAATCGGTAGTAAGGGTAGCGAGCAATGGTCATGGGCGGGTTCTTCAACAAATGATTCAGGGGAAAGGTTAGCACATTATGATATGACATTCCATGTTCGACTAATGCTATGTGCCTCTTTCTTGAGGAACGATGAAGGTGTAGTTTGACGAATATGGGATCGGAGATGAGAGTCTTCCATGACTTGCTCACCCACTTCAATCGCAGAAGAGATTTCACCGGAAGGAATGATAGGACTTCTGCGATGAGTTCAAGTGGGAGATATACACACCGCGACATGGCTTGAGTGACGATGGATTTCGATGGCTTAGCTTGAGGGGGATTCATCAAAGTTTTGTGTTGTTTAAATAGAAATAGAAAATCAAATTCTAATCAGGAGAGAAGATGAAGAGAACGTAAGAAGGGAATTTTCTGAAAAAACACCGAGAATAAGACGACGCACACACACAGGTTACGGCTGTTATTTAATTT
>Ga0228711_1012313_pt1 | contig 10512 bp, 1 predicted proteins | sample MedpolnodulmetaG_2_FD_177996 | JGI IMG/M metagenome (GOLD analysis project Ga0228711, IMG submission 177996) | Root nodule microbial communities from Medicago polymorpha collected in Santa Monica, California, United States - brown nodules | ecosystem: Host-associated > Plants > Roots > Nodule...
TGAAGTCAGAATTCCATCTTTTTTGCTTTTATTGCCATATTCTCGACGAATACCAAATCCAATTCTCCTGCTATACTCATTATAAAATTCATAGGCTGCTGCCTCAGATTCAAACTCCATTTCCAAGTGTGGTGTATAATCTACAAAAGTTTCTTGGCTATTTGGCAAAATACTCTTATGAATGGAACTAACCCATTTCTCTACACCTTCAACAATTGAAACTGATGGCTCATTAAGGTTTCCTGGGAAAATATTGAGTCAATGGTTAACAAAAAAACAACAAGTAAAATCAAATGCATTTTTGTAGTATTAATTAAAAGAGGGAGATTTTTTTCAAGAAACGTGATCATAGAATGAGAAATAAGTATTTTGTTAAACCAGGTTTCAATGATAATGGGTGAATTTCTTACCCATGGAATGACAAAGAGGTGGTGGACGGCCAGAATTGGTTTTCTCCATGTTGCACACAATTCACGGAACGTCGACGTCGACACGAGAAGTGGTGGCGAGACAGAACAACAACAGTAAAGTGAGAGTGTGACAATGTTGGTAAGGAGAGGAGGAGTACCTTCACAAGGTACCGAAAGGGAGAATCAAGAGTGTGGTTCGATGTAGTTGGTCAATAGGAAGGAACCAGTTGAAGGAAATCTGTCTCAGTCATGGGTTTCCGTTCTGCAATTTTACCCTGCAAATATGGCAACTCAAACTGAAAACGTGATTGAATTCTTTTATTATTTATTAATATTAATTTGTTTTAAATCCATGCCGTTGGTTACAACTTACGTCACGTGTCGTTCTGTAAGGCAACGAAATGTCGATTTGCATTTCCTTTGAAAATGGAGAGGATCCGGACTCACTTTTGTGATGATTTACATGCGTGACACATGATTTCCTTTGAAAATATTGCTTTTTAAAATAGTCCCATTTTGCAGGAACTTTCTTCTACAATTTTTTTTTACAATGACTAAAACCAAAACGAGACATATTTGCAGGGCCGAAAATCATATTTTAGCCTCTCTTTTTTTTGTGTTCAATTTGTGTTTGATGATGGGGATCAGTTACATCTAGGGGTGTTCAAAATCGAACCAATCCAATAGAAAAACCGAAAACTGAACCAATCCAAACCGATACCGCAAAAAACCGTATTTTATTTGGATTTATTCAGATCACTTTTTTACTCAACCGCATGGTTTGGTTCGGTTTGCGGTTTTTATTTTACCAACCAAAGCAAATCAAACCAAACAACAATATAAGAAAAACATTAACTAAATCTATGTCAGCTAAATCAATACTCATAGAAACATAATGGAAACTTTTATACATTGACATATTTTTCTCTTATTAAGTTTCTTCTTTGCTTTTCATTGCAAAAATGTATTTATGTGATACTTAAAATTTTAGAGAATGATAAAATCTCAGTCTTTTACATATCTTACTTAAAATGTATATATATGAAATTCAGGCCATGTTGATACAGTCAAATATACGAGATAAGGATACACTGTCTTATTTCATTTCGTTGTCAACATTTTAGAGTACAAAATCATAACTTCAAAGTCCATAAAATTTGAAAAAGAAAAAAGAAAATTCAATTATTTGGTGCATGCACAAAAACCAAATGACAGCTCCTCAAATATTCCAGCATAAAATATAATCTACAATTATTTTACTAGAGCAGAAATTCATTCTCTCAGTGGTACTAGTTGGCAGTGGCCTTTACGACACCTACCAATATAATTTCTCCCATTTGGACAATCTTTATCTGTTATACAAGTTCGAGAATTTGGAAAAAAGGCAGAATCATATACTATTATGACAAGAAATATTGAAATAAATAGAATCAAAACATAAAAAAACTTCAAAGTTTCAGCCATATTTTTCGTTCTTTGTATCTAAAAAATAGGATACCATTTGATATACTTATAGTGTATAAAAATTATGCTCTCATAAAAATAATTAAATAGTTTGGGCATATTTAAATTTTAAAACCCTTCATAAAATTATGATGATAAATATCTTTTGAGTATATAAGCGTGTTGTGTTTGTCCTTTCCACACCTAGAAAGAAGTTCAAATATTAAACTTGATAATCATAAGAATTGAATATTATTTAACTAACTTTTTGGTTATTACTTTATCCTTGAAAAAAAGTTCATAACTATTTTATCCTTTCGTGATAATAAAGGGAAAAATATATTTTTAAATATCATAAAATTATCTACGAATATAATGCACCATTGGGATTGAGACCATATTTATGCACAAGTAGAATGCACTTAGGATCAATTTATTTAATTTTATTTAGTCATTGGATCATAAATAATAGTTCATAATCTTTTTGTCCTTTCGTGATAATAAAGGGAAAAAATATATTTTTGAATATCATAAAATTATCTACGGATATAATGCATCATTTGGATTCAGACCATATTTATGCACAAGTAAAATGCAGTTAGGATCAATTTTTTTTTATATTTAATCATTGGATCATAAATAATAATCATTGGATCAACAATAATCTGGGACATTTGCTAAAATCATGCGTCTAAATAGTACTACAAAAGTTCTTTTATACATGGGACAACATAATTAAGAGAATTAATTAAAAAAGGTATATGATATGCCAAGAAGTTTCTATAGAACCTAGAGAGAAACTCAACAAACTTGTAATCAAATGCTCCCATCTTTGAGAAATAGAGCCTGTGTAAATAGTAGACTTGCTTAGATTAATAATTTGTCTTGGTGTTGAGCATATATGTCAAAACAATTCTTGAGAATATTCATATTAGCAAGAGTAACTTCAAAGCAAATCATTAAAACATATGCATACATCACATGTGATGGGACTGAGGAACCTCTACGACCTCTAATGAGAAAAAGCTCACCATCTTCCACTAGCTTAAGAAAGAGGGGGCAAGGGATCACCTTTCTTAAAAATAAAACTAGCAAATTTACATTTAACCGCTATTAACGACAGGCATGCAAAATAGTACTAATCTAGTTGTAAAATTTATCATCAAAACTGAAGCAATTCAGCAAGTAGAAATTTCCAATTTGATGTGTCAAAGGCGTTCCGAATGTTAATTTTTAGAACTATTATCAAGCATGTTTAAAACTTTGGCTTAGATCTTCTAGAATCCTTTATTTAAGCGTGCGTTCAGTTCACCCTACATGTTTAGCTAATCCTGGTTATCTCGAGATGTCTTTATGATGCTCTAGCATAACTCTGGCATGTGTGCTTACTTTCGATTATTCTACATTGGTGCATTTAATGTCTTAAGCCTATAAAATTGTATAGAAACTAGACATAATAACTATCAAATTGAGGTTTTTTATGATTGATTTCTCGTAAAACAAGTCGATAAGTGCTATGAAAAATAACAATATTTTAGCATTTATCATAAAAAGCTTAAGAAAATTGTTTAAAACATTGTTTTATGTTTAATGTGTTTTAAAAAGAATATTGTTTTCGGTTTTAAAAAAATGATTTTAATTTTAATACAGTAAATAAAATTAAAACCCACCCTTTCTTGAGTTTCCAACACCTTCATTATACATAGGGATGGCAATGGATGTTCTATGGGTACTACAATGCCCTTCCCCATATTTTTGTTTGTAAAAAATATTCGTACCCAAGTCTATACCCTCGTGGACAACAACTTTAGTGTCATTTCCTATACCCTATGGGCACTTTAATGTTCATATCTACACTCATTACCCGCACTTTAACTATGAAAAGACAATAAAAATATCACAATTGAAATTGAGATAAAACTATGGTTCAAAAATTTTCAAATCAACTCATAAATTAGTACTAGCTGTAGCATTTAACAAAATAAAAAACATCCAAAATATCCGTAAAAAATTGTTTACCAGCAGGAGAGATTGGTTATTGTATTAATTAGTTTTTAGGATTAGGCTTACGCTTAAATAGTTAAATAAATTAAGGGACGAAATTTGATGACGTGGCAGTCATTGAGTGGGTTAAGGGACGAAATTTTAAATGATTAAACTTTGCAAGGGTAAATCGCTAGGATTATTTAAATATGTATATGCGGGTTGCGGGGCTGGACAATTAATATATTACCTTTACCCGTACTCATACTCATTTAAATTTACGGGTATTACCCGGACCTAAGCTCGGACCCATGAAAGTGGGGTTTTAGTTTTACCCTACCCTTTGCGAATATTTTTTGTGGATACCCATCAGACTTAGGTCCAATTGCCATCCCACTTATACACTATAAACAGATCAAATCATATTTTATTTGTTGCATGCTTAAAGATTAAATCATACATTAAAAGTTCACAAATTAAGTGATGTTGAATTTGAATATAACAGAGTAAGATAAAAATTAATTTTTAACTATTAAATTGATTCTCTCATGTGGTGGAGTTGGGAAAAATGAGTGATATGTTTGAAATTGAAGCCATGATGATACCGTCAAATATACGAGATAAGGATACACTATATATATCTTCGAACAATAGTCAAAATTAGTTAAAAATATTTTTCTGTCACCGAAGAGATTACTAAGCTGAGTCGCGGACTAGGTCGCTCTCTTGAAGACATTTCGTGGCACTTCCCAAAATTGTGCAAGCAGATTATCAACCACGACGCCCCCAGGATAAAATAGCCCAGCTACAATTGTATCAGAGTCCTATTGCACTATAGGATCTGTTCTAGAAATACACCGTCAAATATGGTGCTAAGACCACTCTAATATGGTATTGATATCACTCTATTATGGTACTAAGACCATTCTTATATGGTACTAAGACCACTCTAATATGGTGTTTTCACCACTCTAACCTCTAACTTCTCCAAGGGCATAAAACATATATAGGGCTATATATTTTTAAGATCATTCTTATTTTCCGAAGGGACACTTTATCTCGAAAGGGACTATGATCTTAAGAATACTCTTATTTTCGAAGGGACAAAGTTTACCGAAGGGACTATGCTCTTAAGACCATTCTTAATTCCGAAGGGACATTATTTCTCGAAGGGACTATGGTCTTAAGAACACTCTTTAAATCCGACGGGACATAAAAGAAAAAAAAAGGAGAGGAAAAGAATAGCTCGTCAACACAAGCTAAAGGAGGGAGAAGAGAGAAAGGTTCTTTGACAACTCAAGAGAACTTTTTGGGTGAGAAGAAGTGAGGAATGAGAGCTCTATTTATAGGTGAGGAGCCAAAGATAAGTTACAAATCCAATGGCTAGGATTAGTTGACCACCACAAAATCAATGACATGATATTTCTCAATGGGATAGTTGACATGAGAATTTTTTTTTAATTCACATATTAACACTCTTAGTGTTCCAACAATCCCCCACTTGAATTTAAAAAATGACTTAGAGGTTTCTATTAAGATAGCATAAGCCAAGGTGTCTTATGACTTGAACCTTTTCCTTCTAAGGTTGTGCATAAGCAAAGGTGTCTATGACTTGAACCTTTGCGTAGTCAGAGATATTCAGATTTTACTAGAGTGACTCGTAGTCTTGAACTCTATCTCTGACATCAAACCACACACAACCTTTTCTTAGGTGTATTCTTAAAAAGCCCGTGCATTAAAGGTCTTGCACGTCAATTCCGGTTTAGTGAACGCTCTAGGAATTCTGCCTATAGAAAACCATAGGAAGCGGCCCCCACTTCCACATTCACAAAAGTGAGTCTATCGAGAGTACTCCTGCAAAGCAATGCTTATTTCTACAGTTGTCTTATCCTTGTTATACTTACAAACAACCAACCAAAACTAGTAATTTCTTCGATAGACATGGCAAAAGGAATCGTCTTAAAATTGTTGGAACAATAGTCAAAATTAGTTAAAAATATTTTTCTGTCACCGAAGAGATTACTAGGCTGAGTTACGGACTAGGTCACTCTCTTTAAGACGTTTCGTGGCACTGCCCAAAAATTGTGCAAGCAAACTATCAACCACGACGCCCCCAGGATAAAACCGCCCAGCTACAACTGTATCAGAGTCCTGTTGCACTATAGGATCTGTTCTAGAAATACACCTTCAAATATGGTGCTAAGACCACTCTAATATGATATTGATACCACTCTATTATGGTACTAAGACCATTCTTATATGGTACTAAGACCACTCTAATATGGTGTTTCCACCACTCTAACCTCTAACTTCTCCAAGGGCATAAAACATAAATAGGGGCTATATTCTTAAGATCATTCTTATTTTCCGAAGGGACACTTTATCTCGATAAGGACTATGATCTTAAGAATACTCTTAATTCCGAAGGGACAAAGTTTACCGAAGGGACTATGCTCTTAAGACCATTCTTAATTGCGAAGGGACATTATTTCTCGAAGGGACTATTGTAACACCCCGATTTTGAATATTAATTTATTAGTATTATTGTTATTTAATATTATTAATATTAGTATTATTAGGTAATTATCTGTTGATGTTTTCGATAAAAGTTGTGGGTCTTGAGTGAATAGATGAATTAGTTAATTGTTGAAAAATAGGAGATTATTAGAGATTAAGTGATAAACAAAAATAAAACCTAGTACTTTTCTATTCATAATTAGGTTTTGATGTCTTCATGAAAGTTTTAGATATAGATGTTATCCTTCACTAGCCTTTGGAGTAACTCAATTTAAGGGTCTATAACTCTAGATATGATCAAAATACTACACAAGGGTCAATAGGAACGTGCTCTTGTCGATTTCTGTAACTGATAAACAAAAATAAAACCTGGGACTTTTCTATTCATAATTAGGTTTTGAAGTCTTCATCAAAGTTGTATATATAGATGTTAACTTTCACTGGCCTTCTGAATTAGGTTTAGGAGTCTTCATGAAAGTTGTAGATGTGTGTGTTATATTTAATTCCCCATTGATTTGAGTCCATTATTCCCTCTAGAACTTGAGTTATGATTTAAACACAACATCTGGGTCATGCTGCATTTTTCAGGAAATTTCAATAAAACCCTTTTTATGGACTCCAAAACATCTATAAAAGCAATTGTTAGTTTAAGAAAGCCATTGGTGTGTAATGTAAACATAAGGATTCCTAAACTATATATCTAAATGAGAAGGTGTGTTTAGGCATAATTAGAAGTGATTACCTCAAAGTAAAGGTGAGTCTAAAACATGAACTGGTGATAGTGACGTAAGACAATAGAAGATAGTAAAGATGAAACTATATACGAAGATAGAATCTTAAGCTTAACGAGCCTAAAAGAATAGGGGGGAAAGGGTATGGTGTAGAGTCAAAATTAACAAGTAGAATGGTGAAGTGGTTTAAGGTAATGAAGATGCCAGGTGAAGGAATAAGACGAACGTAATTGAAAATATAAAGGCGTAAGTTAAAATAAGGGATGATGTTAGAAACATTGATAAATGTGAGGTAACGAACTTAGTTTAAAATGAAATGAGTGTGGTCAATTTAAGAGTGTATATGATGCTGAGAGAATTGATAGGACGAAATAAAATGAGAATAGAAAGTTGTGTGTTAATTAATGATTAATGTAGGGGTACAACGTGTTGCCGTAGAATGAAGTGCGTAGTAAATAAGGGGAGCCAATGTTAAGTGTAAGTTTTAATGACAATGTTGAGAAATGACAATGTTGAGTAATAACAATGTTGAGCAATGAAGAAATCATAATGTTGAATAATGATGACGTAAATGATGAGTCTGACATATGAAATTATGTTGTAGTTATGAGTTATTGATGATGTGCAATATGTGGTAATTAGAGAGTCTCACCTCATGCATCATATCATAATTAGGACCATGTTGAATGACGAATGTTGTATGTATGTTCAGTAACACAACTCTAACATACAAATGTTACTCAGAAACCGGTACCGGGATGCATATAGGTCTAGGAATAAAATGCATTTGCATATGTCTCATGTTAGGTGTATATGAAGTATATGTGATATATGTGGTATATGTGATATGTGTCAATGTGATGTATTGTGCGTGATATATGCATTTTTTATGTGTTAAAACTGAAAAAAAATTATGATAATGATGATGTGTTAATGATGTTGTATAACCTGATGAAGAATTGTGAATATGTTGTAGATGATGATCAAATGATGTTATGCCTATTTATATATTATTCATGTATCCCAATATATGTTATGATGAATATTCTCACCCTTTTGTTGTTGTTGTGTATTATGGTGTCTATACTCTTGGGGTACATACACTCAGGACGAGAAGCTCTAGTGTGCGGGACATTTAGAAGGTGGCGACGGAAATATACTTCTGTAGTTATTATCTAAATATTTATGTAGTCGAATAATCATGTGCTCTGATCTGTAACACTAGGGATGAGGTCAAAGTTGAATGTTTAATTTTAGGAATCTTAAGTATTTGAAATCATTATGATATTTTCAATAATGATGATTGAGAATCAGACATGTTTATTTTATGAAATATTTTTTAAGTATCTTCTGCATTCTGAAATTTGACGTACTATTTATTATTCGAGTGAATGATTGATGATTATGTGTAACATCCTTTTTGTATAAATTTATTCTCATCATTTATTAAATTAACGTTGGGAATTAGGGTGTTGCAACTATGGTGTTAAGAACACTCTTTAAATCCGACGGGACAAAAAAAAGGGGAGAGGAAAAGAATAGTTCGTCAACACAAGCTAAAGGAGGGAGAAGAGAGAAAAAATTTTGACAACTCAAGAGAACTTTTGGGGTGAGAAGAAGTGAGGAATGAGAGCTCTATTTATAGGTGAGGAGTCAAAGATAAGTTACAAATCCAATGGCTAGGATTAGTTAACCACCACAAAATCAATGACATGATATTGCCTCATAAATGAGCACTCAATGGGATAGTTGACATGCGATTTTTTTTTTTAATTCACATATTAACACTCTTAGTGGACCAACAATATAAAACAATTTTCTCCCTTATTTTATTTCATTTCCAACATTTTAGAGTATAAAATCATAACTTTAAGGTCCAAAAAATTTGGAAAAGAAAAAAGAAAATACAATTATTTGGTGCATAAACAAAAAACCAAATGACAGCTCTTCGAATATTCTAGCATAAAGTACAGTCTACGATACATTTGCTAGAGCATGAACCCCTTCATCTCAGTGTGCTATATTGGCAGTTGGCTTTACGACACCTAGCAATATATTTTCTCACTTGTAAACAATCTTTATCTGTTATACATGGTCGAGAGTTTACTAAATAAGAAGAATCACATACTATTATGACATGAAATATAAAAATAAATAGAATCAAAACATAAACAAACTTCAGAGTTTCAACCATATTTTCGCTCTTTGAATTTAAAAAATAAGATAAGATTTGATATATTTATAGTGTGTAAAATTTATGCTCTTGTAAAAGTAATTAATAGTTAAGGCATTTTTAAAATTTTTAAAACCCTTCGTAAAATTACAATACTTAGTAAATGTCTCTTGAGCATATCAGTGCATTGTGTTTGTCCTTTACACTCTTAGAAAAGTTCAATTAGTATAATTGATAATCTAAATTTAACTAACTTTTCGGTGTACTTTTTCATTCAAAAAAATTTCATTACTTTTTTCTAAACCCCAAACCCCTAAAGGGAAAACAAATATTTTTGACCACTGTAAAATTATCTACAGATATAATGCACCGTTGGTATGAGACCATATTTATGCACAACTAAAATGTATGTTGGGTCGATTTATTCTTTATTTAGTCATTGGATCATAAAGAAAGTGAGACATTTGCTAAAATCATGTGTCTGGATAGTATGTATGACATAAGTTAATTTATGCGTAGGATTACATAATTAAGAGACTTAATTACAGAAGGAATATGTTATGCTAAGAAGCTTCTATAGAACCTAGAGAGAAACCCAACAAATTTGCAATCAAATGCACCCACCATTGAGAAATATTGCTTATGTAAATAGTAGACTTTGCTTAGATTAATAATTTGTCATGGTGCTTAAGCATACATGTCAAAACAATTCTTGAGAATATTCATATTAGATTTCCTCCCGATTAAATAAATGGACTCTAAAAAGTATGGCTCCTAAAATGATACATATCAGACAACGTGATAATCGATTAAGAAATGATATTTGTAGAACTATTCCATGTTGGTTTTTGGGATAATTATATCTCTCATATTTATATTGTATTTTCACTCTCTTTCTCTATTGAAACGAAGATAAATAGAGAAAAAATAAAATGTTAAATGAGTGTTAAAAAAAATAAGGGCGTTCAAAAAAGAAAATAAGAAAATACATTAGCTTTAATAGGGGGAAGATGAGTTGTGTAACACCCCGTATTCCCAACAATGTAAATCATACATGTAAATCAAAGTATTACAACGTATACGGAATGCTACACTTCGTAAAATACTTAAATAATAGGGTAAAATTTCCTATTAATAAAGTAAACATCAACTGATAACATTTTTAATAATCTCGCAGCGGAAATAATATTTATAAATCTTTTCAACCAAAATATGGCTCTAAGGCCTCAACGTGTTCAACATTAATACAAAATCC
>Ga0228711_1012315_pt1 | contig 10509 bp, 7 predicted proteins | sample MedpolnodulmetaG_2_FD_177996 | JGI IMG/M metagenome (GOLD analysis project Ga0228711, IMG submission 177996) | Root nodule microbial communities from Medicago polymorpha collected in Santa Monica, California, United States - brown nodules | ecosystem: Host-associated > Plants > Roots > Nodule...
AAATTGTATTAATTTTATTTTTTTTATCATGCGAACCTTTGATTTTTTAATATCTTTGTTATCCACTCTTGTAATTTTGAATTTTTGCTAAAATTTGACAAAGTCATTTTAAATCTTACGAATTCTCCCAAAGTACTTCCAAATCTTAAAAGTTTATAAGTTAAAATCATGTGTTCAAAATCTTTACATTGAAATCTGTATTATAAATCCATTAAAATCATGTGTTCAAAATCTGTATTATAAATCCAGTAAAATCATGTGTTCAAAATCCTGATTGTAAAAAGTCATTACAAAAAATCTTTTAAAATCCAACAAAATCCATTAAAATCATGTGTTCAAATTCCTGATTGTAAAAAGTCATTACAAAAAGTCTTTTAAAATCCAACAAAATAGTCTTTTAAAATCATTACAAATAATCAGGAATTTTAAAATCCAGTTAGAAATAATGTTTATGAGGTGGCACAACTAGATTATGCATGTGTAACCGATAAGAAGAAGGGTAAGGAAGCTGGTAAGGGTAAGGACAATTTGAGTTTGAGGGGGTATGTTACAATATGTTGAAAATTACTACTGACCCATCACCTGAAAAACACTAGTAAATTACTCAAATACCTCCATCGGCTGTTAATTGCTGCAGAAATTAACCTACTGTAGTTAATTGCCGAAATCCAATTTAATCCATGACACTTAAGTACCATGGAAATCTTCCTATGAATTGAGGACATCTTCCATCTGTTCCTTTTTATCCATTTTATCCTTTTCTTTTTGTTTGTCAATACAGGCTCACACAAAATTAAAAGAAAAATAAATAAATATTGAAACCACATGCATTTTCAGATCTACAAGCCTCATGCGAGGAAGATTTGTGATTATCCTTTTTCATGGCTCCCAAACTTCAGATGCAGCTCACTTTTCCAACTTGTTCTTACAAATTATAATTTATCACCGAAATGTGTAAATTGGTCGAGAGTTCATGGAATGTCGGTGAAAGAGTCAGGTGTGAAAAAGCCTCATACACTGTTGAGACACTTAGATTCCAATTCTTCTCTTCTTCTTCAATTTATTTTGGTCCTAATTTACCCAAGGTTTTGCGATGGTAGTTTGATCCACAGAACAAACTTCAATTGCCTTTTTTTGTTTGATGAATTTGGGAACTACCCACAAAGAAAAAATATTAAATTTGATGGGAAAAGGAAATTTGGATGAAGATAAAAAATTGTTTGATTGTTCAGTAACAAGAAGTGATTGGGAAAAGGAAATTTGATGGGAAAAATTGTTTGGGTGAATAAAGGAACACAAAGTGATTTCACGATACTTAAGTGTCGATGGGTAATTTTCGCGACAGTCAACTGCCGATGAGGCATTTGAGTAATTTACTAGTGTTTTTCAGCCAAAGTGATGTGTCAACAACGATTTTCCAATATGTTTGTGATTATTTTATGGGTTTTTTTAACGAGTTTAACTGGAGCACTCTTTAAGGATCTCAAATTTAGCAATTATACTTTCAAAAAGTCAGTTATTACAATTTCTAATACATTGAATACACAACTTTTCGTAAAAAAACTTACATTTAAAGTGCTTAAAGAATACTCCTAAGACATTTGTTAACATTTCCCTTACTTTATTATTGTATTTTATTATATTGTAATTATGCTAGGGTTAATTAGGCTTTAGGTGCAACTATTTTCTTTATCACTTTGTCTCCAATCCTATATAATATAAATAGGAGCTCTTACTTGTTTCAAAAACACATTCAAAAAATATACAATTGTCTATTCAATTTATATCTTCCTGAATTTTAGTGTTGTTTGTTGTTGTTGTTCCACTTCCAGAATCCAACCCACCACAAACAACACTAAAATTCAATTTCTTAACCAATTCATCCTAACCACCGAACCACCACCACCGTCCTTTCCAAACCTTCTTTCACTCACTTTTTCTCTCTCTATTTTCAACCCACGACCGTCGATCTCCCTAACCACCACCGTCCTCTCCGTTTCAACCCACCACCGTCGAACTCACCAACCACTATTGTTCTCTCTCCATAAGCTTCCTCTCTCCTCCGTTTTCTGGGTTTTTTATTTTCTTGGTTTTGATTTGAGTTTGTTTGAGTTTCAAAGGGAACATGGCTATGGAAAAGGGAATTTGAGGGAGGAATTAGGGTTTGTGGTAAAAGCAGAAAAGGGAAATTGAGAGAAGAAGAAACTGAATAAGTGGTAAGAAAACTTCATTTGAGCAAGGAGAGAAGAAGGTTTTGGTTTTGAAAGAAGAGAGTTATTTTCTTTGAATAATAATGGATAAGAGGGAAAAAAAACAAAAAAAAAAACAATGAGATAATGGAAGGGGAAATTTTATGTTTGGGATGTTATTGTTGAAGGTTGCAGAAGGAGACTGGTTAAAGCCTTGAAAGGGGTTGCGCAGTACTGAGTAATTTTGGCTCCTAGTGTTAGCACTTTTGACTTCTCTTGAGATGATGATGATATTTGTTTAATTGAGAAAAATGATTGAGATTTCTGGTTTTCCTGATATTTTGATGAATATGATATGATGATGAGGGAAGAAGAAGAAGATGAAGAATTGGAAACAAGATTTAGCTATTGATGGTATATCATAAGATATAATGGATCTATGTGATCTAACGGTCCCCATTATGATAAAAAGATCAAACGGTTAAAATTAAATAAATTAATAAGATTTACGGTTGATCATGTATTATGTTGGTTCACCATATATATTTGGAGTTAAAGTTATCAGTCAATGATTTATTTGACAAACAGAGAAAAAAGTGAAGGATTAAAACATGAGTTTTATTAATTGTAGGACCAAAACGAAAACTTAAAATTATTTAGGGGACCAATAAATCAAATAAGCCTAATAAAAATAATGGTTTTGACAAGATAGGTAACTTGCAAATTCATACGAGGAAAATGTGTAGGAGTCAACTTAATGAAAATTGGATTAATGTCAACTGTGATGAAACCTATTCTATTATTGACCCAAGAGTTGCCTTGTGAAAGGGTAATTAGAGAGATTTGGGTGCTTTCTTAATTAGCAAGATCTACTTAGGAGCTCTAGCCTCGTTCAATTCTTTAAGATAAATCATGGGGTATTTGACAATAACAAGGGTGAAAGCAGCTCTTTTAGTAGTAATTTAATTTATTTCTTTGGGGCGTGGACTATTTTCTTCGTAAAAAAGTGATTAAAACGATGATTCAATTTTTTGTGTGCGTATGAATGTGAATGACATGTCATTTAGTCATTCACATTCACACGCCACCTTCTTTATAAAAAAGTCACTTAGTTACCTTGTTTTAGAGGTCCCTTATTTTTTCATTGTTCCTTGTTTCGAGAAGCGTAGTATGGTGTCTTATTTGCTTGGGGATTTCTTGCGCCTTAACTAGTGATGTTGGTTTGAATTCTCATGTGAAAGGATCAGTTTTGATTTTCATCAATGACACTCATCCTAAAGGTGCTTGTAAATTTTGAGTTCTTCATTGCGGTAATCTTATTTGGGTATTGGGTTGTATTTTGCTAGCTTTTATATAGTTTGAGTCTGACTTTGTAACTTCTTATTTACTGCACACTTTGTGCAGTAAATAGTTTTTTAATGATTGCATTGTTCCCATCACTTAAATTAATAAGAACCTTTTCTACTATAAACTATGTTATGTTACCCAAAAAGAAAAATACAAATAGCTGTAGGGTTGGATGGAAATGCTTAAATCGTGATGATTTGTTAAACTACTTGATTACAAAAGACTTAACTTATAAGTATTTCCCTTGAATAGGAAGAAAAAAAAACTTACATTTCCCTTTTTATGCTGGCATTATCAATAAATAGAGTTATATTACAATTTTCAGACGTACATCTCACTTATTTTATGAATTTTAGACGTTTATCTTACCTTGCAATTTGCAATGGAGACAAAAAAAAAACCTAGTTGAAATTTTAAACACTTGGATATTTTTAATTATAGAACATAGTCGTATTTAAAACATGACAGCATTAACTGAAAAATTAAAATTTAATAAAAGTTGCGTGACGCAATTAGAGAACAACTCAATATTGCTTATTCATTCAAAAGTAGTAGTAACATATAATGTACAGCTAGATAGCAATGCAATGCAATACCATACATTAATTGACAATGAAGCTTAAATAGCTGGAATGGCATGTGAATACTATGAAGAATGCTCGACCAACGCCATAAAATATGGATGTTTACGGTAATTGAATATTTAGCATGTATATTCACAATATTAATTGTATATATATAATATTGACCAAAAAATATATAAGTTAGCAACATCATGTAGTGCATCTATTAAAAAAATATTATGTATTCTCGTGAGCTTAACTCAGTTGGTAGATATATTGCAGATTATATGCCGGGTCCGGAGTTTAAACCTCGAACACCCCACTTCTCCACATTTAAAATGTCCCAATCAATTGATTATTTGATTGAAGGTTCGATCATTTTCTCATATAAAATTGATGGTTCGATCTCTAGCCGTCATGCATATAAAAAAATATTTACTCGGAGAGGTCAACTTTATTATTAGAGGAATATCTTTGTTAAATTATTGCAAAATATGTATATCGACTATATAAAATTACCAAATTTTTTCAAAGCTTCATCTTGTTAAGAGTATTACATTAGATGAAATATAACCTTAACACGAGTTTATAAGTGGGGGTATTATTCACATTATTACATTACTCATTTTGTAATAATTTAATTAGTCATGGCTCAAATTATAAGTGATTCGCATCAAATGCAAATACAAATATTATTCTTTTCAAATTGAAAGAAATAATATTGGTCACTCTAATCTATCATCATCAACTTTTCAAACAAAATACCTTTTTTTACATGGAGTCTAATGACAAAATTCACACACCATTAAGTGTGGAAAAAAGATGTATAGCAAAGTCGAACCTACTCTCCAACATATTAAATGTCTTTACAACCTTTTACTATTTGTGTTCACTTACTAGACACTTTTAAACAAAACATGACAATCAATCAATAAATCCTAAAACAAAAGAATATTGCAATAAAAGAAGAAGAAAAAAAAACATATTTTAATAGATTAATTAATCAGTACATTAACAATTTAATTATATTAATTTGGCTAATAATTAACATCATTGAATTGAACTAGTGTATAAATATTTCCACTAACACAAGAATACATTGAGAGAAGATAGAGATTGAAAGAGGAAGAGAGAAATGGAAAACGATAAAGGTACAATTTGTGTGACAGGAGCAACGGGGTATGTGGCATCATGGTTGATTATGAGGCTTCTTCAACATGGTTACGCAGTTCATGCCACCGTTAGATTACACCATGTTAAAGGTATATATAACGTTCATTTTCTTGGAAATTAAGCAATAACATATTCTTCTATATTTGCTATTCTTTTGTTTAATTGGTGATGATATAACTAAAGCTAAGAGAGACTTTAGCAGATAATAATCTTTGTTAGTTATCAAAATTGGTGATGATATAAAGTAGGGAATTATGTAAGGAGTTGATGTTTTGTTTGGGATCTTTATAAGTTGAGAGATGAAAGGGCTTGTGATGAGAAAAGGAAATGGAAGGGTTGACCACCACCTTGTATGAGAATTTATTTTTATTACAAAAATGAATTGAGATTTTGAATGATTTAAGAGTATTTTGAAAAATTCTTGATACCTTTTTTATCTTGAAAGTATTGATTATAAGTATTTTCTCTCAAAAATACTCTTTCAGATAGATGAAAGATTCTCGTTTCTTTTTTTTCTTTTTTTTTTTTTTTAGATTTTTTTCCGCACTTTTTCTTATCTCAATCTCACATTTTGAAAAAACTCAAATTATGAATTGAAAGTTTGGATTGTTTTAGAAGATTTTGAAAAATGCTTCAATCTTTTTCATCTTACAATATTGGTCTTAAGTTTTCTCTCAAAAATCCTCCAAATGGATAAAAGATTATCGTCCCTTTTAATTTCCTTCTTCCTGCTTAAAATTGTCCGCATTGATTTTTTTCCTCATACTCAAACAGAAAGTCTAAGTGTGAGTTGGACCATATCCTTGAAAAGGGTTTGTCTAACTTTATGGTTGGGTGGCCCTACAACAAATTAAAGATACTACCTTCCTTTTATTCTTACTTTAATTTGTATATTTGTTGTACATAGAGAATCCAAACTGTTCTTGTTTTTTTCCTTCTTTCCATCATCTTTGTATATTTCCAGGAAGAATGTTGAAATTGTGTAAAACTTACAAGTGTGACATTAGATAGCAGTTTCTAATTATCCTTCATCTTTACTTAGACTAATATTTGATCATGTTGGTAATGTCTTAGATATTGAAACCATATATACTACTCAACCAGTTAAAAATTGGATAATTTAAATTGTCATCACATACTTGCAAATTATATCACGATCTTTTGATATTATGAAAAATTATAATTAATTAAATACGACTAATCATAATAATGCAAATATAGTTGCGACCCATTGGAGACCTCTTTAAAAAATTTGATTTTGCGAATTTATGTAGAGTACGAAGACAAAAAAAACCAATAGAGAATAAGAATACAAGAGAGTGCGACACGTATGCTCCTATACAATGAGAGCGTGCCACATAACGAATAAAAATTGGGTTTCCTTATTAGGGTAAATTAGCAAAATCCGATGATCCAAACTAAACCTAGATCCGCGGCCTGAGAAAGGATCGGATAGCTGTTGACCGCGGCTCAAAGTCACTAGCCCATTACGGACCAACCTGATAGAAACGTGTCATCTACTTTGTTTTCATATCTGTGTTTTCATTGCTACTATAATTTTTTTTCTTCATATTTGTAGTAAAAATTGTAATCCACATACACACTCACTAGTGTATAGAAAAGAAATTTAACATAGATTTTTTTATTTTATTTTTACTTTTAATAGAAAAGAAAGACTTGAGCTATCTTACAAACTTACCAGAAGCATCAAAGACGCTAACTATCTTCCATGCTGACCTTGATGATTCAAGTAGTTTTGAAAAAGCAATACAAGGTTGCTTTGGAGTTTTCCATCTAGCACACCCAATGGATGTGCAAAACAAAGAGCCAGAAGAAAAGGTGACAAAAAGAGCAGTGGAAGGAACCCTAGGAATTTTAAAAGCATGTTTAGAATCAAAGACAGTGAAAAAAGTAGTTTATACTTCTAGTGCAGCAACGGTTTTGTTCAATGATAAGAATCTTGATGTGGTGGATGAAGATGTTTGGAGTGATATTGATATTTGTAGAAGTAGTAACCTTGTTGGATCTTCTTATTTGGTGTCTAAAATTATGACTGAAAAGGGTCTTTTAGAGTTTGGAAAAGTAAATGGATTGGAGGTTGTTAGTTTGGTTCTTCCTTTGGTTGTTGGTCCCTTTATTTGCCCTAATATACCTTCATCTGTTTATATTGCACTCGCCATGATCTTTGGTATGTATTTCATTCTCTCTCTCTCTCTCCATATTATATACTTTTTTACTACACAAAATAGTATTAAATAGGGTAAAAGAATTGCTAAAACTTATTGAGAAATGTTAACTACTACCTTTAAGTTTAAATAGTAAATTTTTATAGAAACTGATACATTCAATGCATCAAAAATTAAATTATTTAACATATTTTCTTTTACTAGCAAGAAAAATATATTTACTAGTGTACTCAATTCTAGTATTTGAGGTATATATATGTAATACTAAGTAATTTCTGATGTATATTTCATATGTGCTATGTTTATTATAGGAGACCAAGATAGATACGAGTATCTCACCAACTCATACATGGTGCACACAGATGATGCCACTCGTGCACTTATATTTCTTTTTGAGTCTGAGAATGCTAATGGAAGGTTTATTTGTTCCTCAGAAAGAATATCATTTCATCAATTGTATGAATTGCTTCGTCAAAGATATCCAGGGTATAACATAACAATCCCAAAGTAAGTGTCATATTTTTTTTTTTTTACTAATTTAGACCATGGAATTGTAAACGCTGTCAAATTAGTCTCAAAAATTTATTTTTTGAAATTGTTTGGCAATGAGTTAATATATATGATATGACTAAGAAATTCTCAATTTATGAATTATTTAAGCGATTTATGATTTTAAGAACAAAGTGTATGTTTGAATTGACAATGAGTTCGACAAAATCATAGTAACATCTGAATTTTCAAAGCTTTAAAGTGTGGTAATTTTTAACAAAATTATTATGGTTGTTTATCATAATTTACCAATCTAATCTAACATACATTATTTAGATTTGTTCTCATTCACTTATTTTCTACATATATATGGTTGTTTTTATATATACCGAAAAAAGCTTAGCCTAATTTTTGGGTAATTATTTTGCAGTTCAATGAAGACAAAAAATGGTGATAAAAAGTTTAGTGATCTATCATCAAAAAAGCTCTTGGATACTGGGTTCAAATTTAAGTACAGCGTCAATGATATGTATGATGGAGCTATACAATGCTGTAAAGAGAAGGGCATTCTTTAGTTCATCTATGGGATCATGAAATTTATCATGATAATTTTTTTAGTGGAAATTTATTATGATAATTGAAGAACAAGAAAATACGCATAATATTGCTGACTTATATAGACTAGGATATTCAATTTGTTTGATATTTAATATTTTGCTTTGGTAATTTGGGTTTTCAATTTGAGCTTGTTTTAATTGTTAGTTTATAATTTCATTTTTTTTTGTAATGCTTTGTAATTTAACTTAATGATCTAATTCTGTCAGAAAAAAACTTAATGATCTAATTCTGTCAGAAAAAAAACTTAATGATGTAATTTAATTTAATGATTTCATTCTAATTTGCATTCTAATTTTAGATTACTAGTATGGATACCAGTGTCAAGCACGAATTAGAATTTTGTCATATTTAAAATTTGGATGAAGATATGATACCATTCTCATTTATGCGGTTGCTCAAAGTACAATGGGTTGATCAACAGGTGTTGATTACCATATAAGGTTCAACAATGATAACACAGTTCGGTTCAACTTTGTGAGTAAGTAGAAGTGGTTCCTCGGGGTAGACCTCGGATGCGAATATTCTCATATTAAGGGGGAGATGTTAATTTGTCAACTATGAGTTAAAGTTGCATATTGGATGAAAGAGTAGATTTTGATTAGCATATAAGTGATATGATCATATACCTAATGCCTTAAAGTTTACTTGAGGGGGAGGTGTTAATTTGTCAAGTGTGAGTTACAGTTTCATATTAGATGCAAGAGTAGATTTTGATAAGCATATAAGTGATATGACCACATGCATAATGCCTTAAGGTTTAAGGTGAAGATGTGGTGTTAAACTCAGTTGTGTTGTTGGAATTCTTCAGGTCTAATGTGACAATCAAAGTCAATGTAGGATCCCCTAAGAGTCAAAACATTAAGATGATTTTATTTTTTTTTATAGTTTTTTTTAGTCATTTGTTAATTTTTTTTTTTTTATCTTAAAATTTAATTTTTGGATACCATTCTCTTTCATATGAATTTTTCATTTATCCTCTATTATTTTAAATTCATTCACCTTTGTTCTATCGTGGCATGTAACAGTAGAAATTGCAGAGTTTTCCAAAATATATATGTTTATTAGACATTTAATATTATATGACATTTTTTAATTGAATCTATTTTTTTGGGTAAAATAATTGCCAAAAAATCAACAAACTCCTTACACAAACCCATAAAATTCCAGGCAACTCACACTATACCCTATAGTCTCAAGAACAAAAGACATTTTTTCCTTATCTTATCTCATATTCAAATTCTTTTTTCATATATGTTTTTTCTTCTAATTTTCTTTCTTTCAATGAAAGAAAAGAACATAAACCTCCCTCCGTGAAATCAACACCAACCAATCTTTTTGAACTTGTTGCGTTCCTGTTTGACTTTATTTGACTATGAAACATAATTATAGATGCGGAGAGTTGCACACATGATTAAGATATGTTGATGTGTCAAGTATGAGTTAAACTTTTCTATTGGATGGAAGAGTATTTTGAGCAACATATAGTTAAGTCAATCTCACTTATATGGTTTCTCTTAATCTAATATCATGATCAAACTCAGTGTAGGATCCATTAAGAGAGTGAGTGTTAGAGAGAGTGTCTATAACAATCCTCTTATGATCATTTTTTTTATTTTTTTTGATGTCATTTGCTGAATTTTTTTTCCTTAAATTTTAGTTATTAGATGTCATTCACTTTCATGCAAATTTTTTTAATCAACCTCCATTATTTTAAATTCCTGAACTTTGGTGTTTGGTGTAACCTAACAATGGAAAAATGAAGATGTGCTTTGCCGAGTTAACAAAATAAATGTTTATTAGAAATTTTACAATGATATGTGTGCTCGTGATTTTTGGGTATCAATCCATTGATTGGTATTGCACCTTCAATCTTTGAACTTTCTACTTTTATTTTTTGGGAAGGGAAAAAGAGAGAAAAACCCTTAGAGATTAGGTCCGGGGGTT